>Ga0208770_1000071_pt1 | contig 74035 bp, 67 predicted proteins | sample AntAceMetag02UK9_FD_184771 | JGI IMG/M metagenome (GOLD analysis project Ga0208770, IMG submission 184771) | Saline lake microbial communities from Ace Lake, Antarctica - Antarctic Ace Lake Metagenome 02UK9 (SPAdes) (version 2) | ecosystem: Environmental > Aquatic > Non-marine Saline and... | reverse complement strand
ATCTCTTTTGCAAGCTTAAGTGCTTTTTGAATTGCTTCTTTTCTATCTACTTCTAGAAGAACTTTCTTTCGTTTAGGGCAGCCTTTTTGAATGGCATTGCAAATAGCAGTTGGATCTTCAGACCTTGGATTATCAGTGGTAATAATTGTTAAGTCGCTTAAGGAAGAGACTACTTTTCCCATAAGAGGCCTTTTATCTTGATCTCTGTCCCCACCGCAGCCAAAAACAGTGATAAGCTTTCGGTGCTTTATTTGTTTTAAGGTAGTTAACACATTTTTTAAAGCATCATCTGTGTGAGCAAAATCTACAAAAATTTGAATCCCTAGAGAATTTGGAACAGCTTCTAAACGCCCTTTTGGTGCTTTAAACTTTTTCAGTCTTTCTTGAATAAGAGGGATCTCTATTTTAGACTCTAGAGCAATGCTAATTGCTGCAAGAGTGTTGTAAACATTAAACTCTCCCACAAGGCTCGTCTCTATTTTGTATTTCTTTTGATTATAGATCAGGTTAAAAGTCGTCTTATCTGCTTTTAAACGGATACTACGAGCTTGATAATCTGACTTATTTTGAACGCTATACGTTTTGATTTGCGCTTTGCAGTTTTTGATCATCTCTTTTGAGTAAGGAGAGTCGCTATTGACAATTGCTACTTTATCTTCAGATAAACCCTCAAAGAATTTAGCTTTTGTATCGACATAGTTTTGTAGACTTTTATGGTAGTCTAAATGATCTTGAGAGAGGTTTGTAAAGAGCGCTAAATCAAAGGGTATCTGGGCTGTTCTATTTTGAGCTATTCCATGTGAGGTCACTTCCATTACACAGCTTTTTAATTGCCCCTCTTTCATGCGAGCAAGCATTTTATGATTCGAAATTACATCAGGTGTTGTAAAAGAGGCAGGTAGAGTATTAGTTCCAAGGATGTACTCTATGGTTCCTATTAAGCCGCACTCCTCTTGTCCTAAAAGTGCTCTAGTTAAGTAAGCGCAAGTTGTTTTACCATTGGTCCCTGTAATCCCTATGAGAAAAAGGTCTTTGCCTGGAGCCCCGTAAAACCTCTTTGCAAGCTCTCCTTCTAAACTTGCTGGATCAGCGCATATAATTTGAGTGACTTCTTTACAAAAAGGGTCAAATAAATCGGTTAAAATAGCTTTAGCTCCGCCATTAACGGCTTCTTCCATAAAAGTCGCCCCGTGATTTTTAAGTCCCCCTTTAGCAATAAAGAGGTGACCTGGAGAGACCATTTTGGAGTGGGCACTTAAGCCTGTAACTTCAAGTTCTTTGTTACCTATTATTTTAACAGGTAGATCTAAGAGTAGCTTCTTTAATTTTATTTTTTTTAGTTCCATTTCTCGTACAATTCGTTAAGTTCTTTTGCTTCTTTATACCAGTGCGCTTCTTTAGGATTGTATCTAGGATCGCCTAAAGGATAGTGACTGGGGTTATCTGGAGGGATTCCAAGATACTGGAGGGTACGTCTTGTAAGTTCACGAAAAACAGGAGCTGCGCATTTTCCCCCATAGTAAGTGTACCCTATTCCGTGTTTAAATTCTGCTTTAGGTTCATCCATAGAGACTAAAATAACGAACCTAGGCTTATTAGCGGGAGCAAATCCTATAAAAGAGGAAAAGTAGCTCTTCTTTGAATACTCTCCGTCCACAATTTTATTTGCCGTACCTGACTTCCCTGCAACAGTATATCCATAAACATCACCTAAATTACCACTTCCGCCGTTACGCATAGAGTACTTAAGAGCTTTGACAATTTCTTCGACCATGTAGGGCTTCAGTATTCTTGGAAAAGAGTCGAGTCTCTCTGAACCTGTGTGATCAGCTAAAACAACCTTATTCTGATTAGCATCTTCTTTAACAATTTTACGGATAAAAGTGGGCCGCACTAAATACCCTCCGTTTGCAAAGACAGCAAATGCACGCAACATCTGCAGGCTATTCACCATAAAGTTGTGCCCCATAGCTAATGAGAATGGAGTAGGTGTAGACCATTCTAAAGTTCCATTGCTATTGAGCTTACCAGGCCTTGGAATCAACCCAATCGCTTCTAATGGGTATTCAATTTCTGTCTTTTCACCTAATGCAAAGGTATGGACGAGTTGTTCTCTATACCACTCACTACCCAGTTCATTAATGACCCTCTCTATCATGCGAGCTGGATAGATGTTAGAAGATTTCTGCAGAGCTTGATAAAAGTTTAGGTAATTGTGCGGCCTTGGATCTTTTAGATCACGTGTACGTCCAGGAAAACGTCCTGACTTAGTTGCGACCTTTTCCTCTAAATCTAGAATAGGTTTTTTCCCCTGTTTTGCAAGCTCCTCATTAGCCAGAAAGCAAATGGCCATGGTGATCGGCTTTGTAACAGATCCTGGTTCATAACTATCACAAACCCCTTTAAGGCGGGTAAACTCCATATTTTCTTTGTTATTGTAATAGTCTTTGTAGTTAGCTGGAGAAAAGAAGGGGTATTGAGCAAAAGCTAAGATTTCGCCCGAATAGGGGTTCATAATAACGGCCCAACCTGATTTAGCTCCCACATTTTGAACACCCTTCTTGATTTCCTCTTCAGCTATAGCTTGCAATGAGTGATTGATGGTCAAATAGACATCAGAGCCATTGATAGGAGCTTCGATCACTTGGCCTAAATCAAGAGGATGCTTGGGAGACCTAAGAAGTTTCGTTTTACCTTCCACCCCTTTTAAAATAGAGTTAAAGTGAAATTCGACTCCTCCTGTGGGGATCCCCTGATGCGTTAACTCATCTTTATTTTCTTGGATCGTATGCAAGACCTGGCCAAGCAGAGATCCAAAAGGATAGGACCTTTTGTAGTCAGAGATAAAATAAAGTGCATTGTTTGCTATTTTGTTATGCTTAGCGTAGCTAAACCACCAATTTAAGAATTCATTTTTTTGACTTTGAGAAAGCCACATTTTTAATTTTCTAGAGCGACTTTTTTCAAGACTAAACTCGCGTAAGAGTTTTTCTTGATGCTCTTTAGGAAACCCAATGAGCTCTTGAACTTTGCGAGCAATTTCTTCATGTTTTGAAGGTGGCAGTTGAAACGGATCTGCAAAAAGGTGAAACATAGGGATATCAATGACAAAAGGCTGCTTTTTATTTCTACCTTCGTCAATTAGGTCCGTATTTGAATAAAAAACGCCTCTTTTGAAGGGCTCTTTAATGATCTGCTCGTGTTGCGCTTTTGCAAAACGCTTCCATTTATTTTCTTGAATAATTTGAACACGAAAAAACTGAATAATAAGAAGAGAAAAAAGGGCAAAAATGCCACATGAAACAACTAGGATACGAGGGTATTCCTTCATAACCTCACTTTTACTTGGTGCCTAAATGAATAGGCAATTTTAGAGCTCTATTAACTTCTTGCATACCATAGGTCTCCTCATTGAAATGATGTTGCTTTGCAAGGCCTGTTGGAACGACTAAGATATCATCTATATAAGGAAATTTTAAGTGACTATATTCAGGTTGTTGAGCAAGTTGAATAAGGTGCTGGGGATTTTTGAAACATTCAATTTCATAAGATAGATGAATAGAGTCTTGTTTAATTTGCCCTACTTCCTTGGCAAGTACTGGAATTTGAAGTCGAAGTTCAGTCTGAGCATTTAATTTATCTACATAGACGTATAAAAATGTTCCAAGAGTGAGGATACAGATTAATATACGAACTAAATAACTCATGATTTCGCTCCTTTATTTTTTTTCTAAAAACCGCATTTTAGCGCTCCGAGATCTAGAGTTTTTCCGCCCTTCTTCCTTAGATGGCGTAACCGGTTTTTTTGTAAGCAAGTTTGTTTGAGGTAGAGGAGCTTCATTCCCCCACGATTTTGTTTTAAGAGATAAGTCTCTAAAGCAGTTTTTAACAATTCGATCTTCTCCGCTATGAAAAGAGATAATTCCAAGCCTTCCTCCTGGAGATAAGTGGTCTACAGCTTGAGGAATGGCAAATTTTAAAACTTCTAGTTCATTATTCACAGCTATTCTAAGCGCTTGAAAGACCAGGGTCATTGGAGGTAAGCTACGTTTATTGGGAGTAAGCACTGTAGTAAGAGCTTCTTTAAGATCTGTCGTTGTTCGGATAGTTTTTTTTCGCCTGCACTCAGCAATTTTTTTAGCAAGCTGTCTCCACTTTGGGAGGTCCCCATATTCTTTGAAAAGATGACCTAATTTCTCTTCAGGCCAAGTATTAATAATCTCTTCAGCAGTTAGGGTACATTCTCGATCCATTCTCATATCCAAAGGACCTTCTTTAGAGAAACTAAATCCTCTTTCAGCTTGATCAATCTGCATAGAGGAGACCCCTATATCCAGAAAAATGCCTTCGACTTTTAAAATGTTTCTCTTTTTCAACTCTTCACCTATCTGACAAAAGTTAGCTTGGATAAGCTTCACTTTGTCTTTAAAAGGTTTCAGGCGCTCGCCTGCTATTTTTAATGCACTCTCATCCTGGTCTAGGCCAAGAAAGGTTTCGACCTCGGGGTGAGCCTTCAAAAGCGCTTCAGCATGTCCTCCGGCACCTAAGGTGCCATCGATAAATATTTTGATTTTTACGTCCTTAAAAAAGGCTAAAAATTCTTCACACAAAACCGGTACATGGTAGGGAGCATTCACAAGATGTTGGCTTTCCCTATTAAAGGGAAACTTTTCTCTCTTCTCTCTACCTGTCCCAATGCCTCTTCTGAAATTTTCCCAAAATCAAGATTTGGATCTTCCCCTTCTAAGAAGGAAGCCAATGTTTTTTCATAGGCTTCTTTAGGCCAAATCTCAATTTTGTTTAAAACTCCAGCAATTACCACTTCTTGGTCAATCCCAGACGCCTTTTTCAATAAAGGAGGAAGGGTGATGCGTCCCACTTTATCGCATTCGGTTTGAAAGAGAGTTGAAAAGAAAATGGTTAAAAACTTCTGATACCTAGCAACATATTGCAATTTCTGAAATTGCTCTACAAGTCGCTCAATATCGCTTTTACGGTAGATAGATAAGCAACCATCCATGCCAAGAGCTAAAGAAAATTGCAAAACACCATTCTCTACTAGCCCATACCTAAGATCATGAGGAAGAACCATTCGGTTCTTCTCATCTAACTTACTCTCATGTGCACCACTAAAAAAATAATTCATCATATCTATTCCCACAACAACCCACCATATACCACATTTAGCAACTGTAAAACAAATCAAATTTAATTTTAGTGCTTAAATTTTTCCACATTTTTTTATAATCAACTTAATTTAAATCGATTATAATAAAATATTATTTTTAGGTAATTGTGGGAAATAGCGGGATTTTATGTGGAAAGCTTTCTCACTATCATGAAAAGCTGTATTTACTGCTTCAATTTTTTTAAGATAAATTCTTCGAAATGAGAAATAGCAACATTTACTTTATCTTGCTTGAGTAAAGAGACATGTGTATTTTCTAGAATAGGTAACGCCGGGCTTTTAATGATTTGTAAACCCTTAGGAACCATTAGTTTTGGAAACACACTAATTCCCAGTCCTGCTTTTACAGCAGCAACTGTTCCACTATAACTAGGACTCGTAAAAACAACTTTCCAATTTATTGAAACTTTCTCAAGGGCTTTAATTACTCTTGATCGATATACACAAGGCTGAGGAGAAAGAACCAGTGGTACTGCCTCCCCTGCATCTAAAGCAATAGATAGTAATTTTTTGTCACCAACCCAAGCAAGCTGTTCAGATAAGACTTCGACCCCTTTCGGAAAATCTTCAGGTGCGCTCATTTTGACCAAAACCATATCAAATTCGTTTCTTTTAAAACGTTCATATAGATTAAGTGTCAGGTCACACTCAATATTCAGTAATAGCCTAGGATGAACACGTGCAAACTCCACTAAAACCTGCGTTAAAAAGAAACTTGCAAAATCTTCAGGCAAACCAAATGAGACCTGCCCCTCTAGTTCTGGAGTTTTGAATCGATCTATAATTTCTAAATGGATAGCCAGAATTTTTTGAGCATATTCCTGAAAGATTTCACCCTCTTCTGTCAAACAGAAGTGATTTTTTCGATCTATTAAGATTTTCCCAAGTAGGTTTTCAAGCTTCGCAATTTGTTGACTAACTGCTGATTGAGTACGGCCCACTTTCAAAGCGGCTTTGGTAAAGCTTCCAGTTGAAGAAAGTGCTAAAAAACACTCTATTGCAATAGTATCCATAATTATTAGAAAACCTAATAGAAACATTAAAATAATTAATTTTTCTTATATTACTATATTTCTTATGATTAGTCAATCAACAAAAAAAGTGAATTCTTTCATTTCAGGAGATAATTAGTGAGCCTTCTATTTATAAAAAAATTATTTTACATAGATCAACTTTCTATAATAATCTTAATTTTAGCTTGTTATATAGGGACAGTTGTTGCTGTATTTTCAAAAAATTATATTAAAGGCGACGCTCGCTACCTCAAATTTTTCTCAACCTTACTTATTTTAGTTTTATCTGTAATGACTATGGCTATAGCTGATAATTTGGTCTTATTTTTGATTGCATGGGTGATAAGCAGTTCCGCACTGATCAAACTGATGGTGCATAAGTCTGCTTGGAAAGCCGCAAAAGAATCAGGAAAGATTTGCACAAGATACTTTTTATTTGGCCTTTCTTTTATTTCTATGGGCTTTGGGCTCCTTTATTTTCAAACGGGAAAACTCTCGATTCAAAAAATAATCCAACTTTCTTCATTTAGTACACCTTTGACTATACCTTTGTTACTGTTATTAATAGGTGCCTTGATTCAAACAGCTATTTGGCCATTTCACCGCTGGTTAATCAGTTCACTTAATTCTCCTACTCCTGTATCTGCCATGATGCATGCAGGAATTATTAATGGAGGAGGTTTTCTCCTAGCTAGGTTTGCCCCACTTTATTTTGCAGCGCCTAATATTCTTACTCTTATCTTTGCACTTGGATTAATAAGCTCTTTAATTGGAAGCCTTTGGAAGCTAATGCAAAGTGATATAAAAAAAATGCTCGCCTGCTCTACGATGAGTCAAATGGGCTTTATGCTAATGCAGTGTGGATTAGGGCTTTTCACTGCAGCAATAGCCCACCTTTGCTGGCATGGAATGTATAAAGCCTATCTCTTTCTGGGTTCCGGAGGCTCTGCTCAAGAAAAAAAAATATCTTTGGAAAATAAGCCCACTTACACTTCCTTTCTTTGTGCCCTATTTTGTGGCTTTGCAGGGGCTTATTCATTTTCATTAGCAAGCCATACCCCCTGGTTTGCAAATAACACGACCTCTCTTCTCCTAGTAATAGCTTTAATTGGAGGATCTCAAGTATCTCTATCTATCTTACAAAACAAACCACTCAAGAAACTATTTATCGCTCTTACCCTTACAACTCTTACAGGTTTTATTTACGGAAAAGGGATCTTTTTTCTTGAACTTTTTCTGAAGCCACTAGGCTTAATGCATCCACAAAAGTTAAATTTTTTACATTACTTTGCCTTTCTAGTGTTAATTCTTGGTTGGCTTTTAATTTTATTTATTCGCCATCCAAGTCAAAAAGGAGCCTTACCTAATTGGATCCTCTATTTTTATGTGAAAGCTCTTAACAAAAGTCAATCACACCCTAAAACAATAACAGCTAACCGAAAGGACTATAAATATGTCTGAGTTTGCTACAGAACATACTTTTCAAGCTTCCATTCTACCCATTGAGGCTCAGAGTAAAAAACAAAAATTTAATTTAGACCAAGCTATTAACAAAAGTTGGGAAATTATAGCTCCCTTTTGGCCGTTAAAAAACTTGGTTGCAGTAAACCCTTTACAAGGTTTTGAAAAAGAACCTTTTGAAAAAGCTTTACTAGAAGGTGAAGCTTTTTTTGAGCAAACTAAAATTCCCGAACCGGTAGAAGCTATTAATAGAGAAAGCATTAAATGGCTTCAGGTTTTCTTTGATGAGGGGCAATCTACTATAAAAATGCCTTTTCGCTCAGAAGGCCTTTATAGATCCTGGCTACATCTTCTAATTTATGACGACAACATACATAAAGGAAATCAAAGAAAAAAGAACTGGATCAAATCACTCTCAAAATCTTCTACAGCAACTATCAAAAAGTGCCTAGAAGAACTTAATATTTCAGAGGAAGATACTCAATTATTTTTGACTTTAACTTTAACAACTCTTCCAGGATGGGCCGCTCACATTAAATATCGTACTTATTTTCAAGCCACTCAAAATATCCATCCTTATCCAGTAACTCAAGAAGATTACATAGCTTTAAGGCTTGTTATCATTTATTTGACTTGGCCAATGGCCTCTTCAATTCTAGACTGGCATAAAGAGATCAAAAGGAACCAAGTAAAAGTATCAAACAAGCTTGAAACTATAAAAAAGGCAGAAAGCAATTATTCCTCATCCCTGTTAACCAACCTACTCTCCCAAAAAATTAAAAAATCTATACACACTAAAGCACAATTAGTTTTCTGTATTGATGTCAGATCAGAGCCCTTAAGAAGGGCCATTGAGCAGCAAGATAATTACACTACTTTTGGTTTTGCAGGTTTTTTTGGAATTCCTGTACAGATTGAGAATAGCATTAAAAATGAATCTTACGCATCTTGTCCCGTCTTACTTGAGCCAAAGCATTCCGTTGATCAGTTTTCAGATTGTTCAAATAGAGCTTACACCCGATATTCTAAAGGGCAGAAAAAATTGACAACGGCCAAAACTATTTACCAATCGCTAAAAAATAATATTTTAACTCCTTTTTCTCTAGTTGAAAGTATAGGATTAGCAGCAGGGATTTGGATGGGTATTAAAACGTTCTCACCTAAATTGGCATTTCGACTCAAAAATAAATTCGAACAAAAAATAGGTCCTAAGATACCTAATTCCCCCTCTCTAAAAAATATTTCATTTAAAGATCAGTGTACATATGCAAAAAATGCGCTTGAAATGATTGGTTTAACAACTGAATTTTCCCCATTAGTTGTCTTTTGTGGTCATGGTAGCAAAACAGAAAATAATGCATACTCTTCCTTCTTAGAATGTGGTGCTTGTGGAGGTCATAATGGATCGACAAATGCTCAATTACTAGTCAAAATTCTCAATAAAATTGAAGTACGTCACTATCTTGCAAAGCAAGGAATATCAGTCCCTGCTCCCACTTTATTCATAGCCGCAGCCCATAATACAACAACAGATGCTGTTGAGCTTTTTTTAACTGAAAAAACTGACTTCACTACAGATTTTAAAATAAAAAATTTAAACAAAGATTTAAAGAAAGCTCAACAAATAAACAGCGAAGTCCGTTCAAAAAAAATGAATACAAAAAAAACTAAAAACACTGATGACCACACATTTTTAAGAAGCATCGATTGGTCGCAAACACGTCCCGAATGGGGCCTAGCTGGGAATGCATCCTTCATTGCAGCTCCTCGTGAATTAACTCAAAATATTAACTTAGAGGGAAAATCCTTTCTTCATTCATATCGATATGAGCAAGATCCAAATGGAAAGATACTTACTTCGATCCTAACTGCCCCGATGATTGTCGCCCAATGGATTAATAGTCAGTATTTATTTTCCTCTATAGATAATGTGGCCTATGGATCGGGAAGTAAAATTACAAAAAATATAACTGGAAAACTTGGAGTTATGCAAGGAAATGCAAGTGATTTAATGCACGGTTTGCCTCTTCAATCCCTATTTATTGACGACCAAACAAGTTATCACACCCCTGTAAGACTGTTGACTATTATTTATGCACAACGCGATCAAGTTCTAAACATAATCAAGTCACAAAAAGCCCTAACAGGGCTAGCTCAAAATGGATGGGTCCATTTCACTTGTATAGATCCAGAAACAAATCAATGCTATTTTTTAGAGCGCAATTTAACTTGGTCACAATGTTCTCCTAATAAGAGCTTATCCTGATAATTTCTAATGAAGCTTATCTAAATTTAACTATCTTTTAAAAATTTTAAGCAATCTATAAGCTTTGAAATATTTTCCTTTATCTAGCTTTTTAACTTTATTTCTGTTAGATTCGTGACAATAAGAATTATAGCCTGACATGCCAAGAAGGATAAAAAGCATCTCTAATTACTCATTTGATCCTGCGATTACGCCCCTTATTGAAGGGTACAAACAATTTAGGTCAAAATACTTTGGCAAGTCAAAATCGCTAGAAAAACTGGTTACCCACGATCAAAAACCTAAAATTCTTGTGATTTCCTGCTCAGACTCTAGGGTAGATCCAGCAATTATACTCGGATCTAAGCCTGGAGAATTGTTTGTTGTACGTAATGTAGCCAACCTAGTTCCCCCTTTTGAAAGTGATTTAAAGCACCACGGTACAAGTGCTGCTCTTGAGTTTGGAGTTTTAGATTTAGAAGTTAAGCATATTATTGTGCTTGGACATACTCACTGTGGAGGAATACGTGCTTTAATGGAAGCTCCAGAAAATACCCCTCCTTCTAATTTCATTACGGCTTGGATGGATATAGCAGATTCTGCGAAAGCGCAGGTTTTAAAAGAGCATCCCGAATGTACTTTAGATGAACAGGCTCATCACTGTGAAAAAAACTCACTTGTGATCTCTCTTCGGAATTTGGAGACTTTTCCTTGGATTCAAGAACGGGTCTTAAAAAAAGAGCTCTCACTGCATGCTTGGTATTTTGAGCTTAGTTCAGGAACAATCAACACTTATCAAACTGATCAAGATCAATTTATCCCTCTGGACTCCGACCTATTCTAATCATCTAGCTATTAATTGATTTTCCTACTATAGTCTTGACCTAGTTATGTTTAATTTATTTTTAAAAACAGCAAATCTATTCTTTATTCTTCTTCTACTACTTGCTAGTTCTTGCTCATCCCATTCTACTTTTTCTCAACACCATATTCCAACAGAGCTTCCAACTCCTCTTTCCTTATCCCCAAATATTCGAGTTGCTCTTGTTTTAGGTGAAGGTGGATCAAGAGGCATGGCTCACCTTGGAGTTTTAAAAGAACTTGAAAGTGCGGATATCCCGATTGATTTGATTGTAGGCTGTAGCATTGGAAGTTTCGTTGGCGCCCTTTATGCTGACTCTCCAGATGCAACAGAGCTTGCCTTAAAGTTTTCAGATATAAAAACAAGCAAGCTTCTTTCTTTTAATCCTTTTTCAACACGAAGAGGAATTTGGAGAGACAAATCTTTAGAGCGATTTTTAACTCAGAACTTAAAAGCCACACACTTTGATCAACTCAAGATCCCTTTAATCATCACCACTACAGATCTCCTAAAGGGAGAAAGCGTCTTTTTAAGTGGTGGAGAAATTGTTCCAACTATTTGCGCCTCTTGTGCAATTCCATTTTTCTTTCAACCAAAAGAGCTTTATGGACGTGTTTTAGTAGATGGGATGCTTACTGATCCTATTCCTATTCAGATTGCTAAAGATCAGAACCCTCTTGTGATTATAGCTGTAGATTTGAGTGGCCTTCTTAATCAGAAAGATCCAAAGAACCTCTTTCAAATTACGAAACGCAGCTATGATATTTTAAAAATACAACACAACCAGAACAGTACTCATGGTGCTGATATAGTCATTAAGCCTCAAATAGACTCAAATATTACTTTTCTAAATACAAAGCACTCCAACCATCTTTATGAAGCAGGCAGGCAAGCGACTAGAAATGTAATTGAAGATATCCGAGCTAAACTTGAAGAAGCCTCCTACGATTCCAAAGATTAGGCAGGGTATTTACACCCATTTTCAAAGCATTCAATATACTTATAATTAGACTCTTAATTGAACTAAATACCGGTAACCTTGTATTTTAGCCATTTTTTGGCTAAAGTAACCTTGTATTTCAGCCACTTTTTGGCTAAAAAACCTTAGCCGACATAAAAGCATGACGAATATCCCCTATACGAAGCAAACGATACTAGAAGATGACAAGCAAGCTCTTCTAGACTCTCTTGAATCAAATTGGATTACACGAGGTCCGACTGTTCAAGCTTTTGAAAAAGCGATTTCAGATTACTGCCGAGTCCCTTATGCCGTGGCCTTTAATAGTGGCTCTGTTGCTTTGGAAGCTGCTTGCTATGCTGGAGAATTAAACGCTCAAGACCATTTATTTTCATCTCCTAATACTTTTGTGGGCACCCTAGCTGGAGCCATAAAGAAGTGCAAAAACCTTCATTTTTTAGATCTAGATTTAAAAACCGGAAGTCCCAATTTTAAAAACCTTCAAGAGTTCAAAGGTACGAGTCGACTTTGCTTAATTCCTGTTCACTTTTCAGGGATAGCAAATAAGATCAAAAAACCTTTTGAAAATACGCTCATTATCGAAGATGCGTGCCAAGCTTTTGGTGCTTGTTATCCCTCTGGAGAACGGGTCGGTAGCTGCCCTACTTCTGACATGACTGTATTTAGCTTTCATCCTGCGAAGACAATTTGTATGGGTGAAGGAGGGCTTGTCACCACAAAAGATGAAGAGTATTACAAAAGGCTTTTACTCTTCAGAAATAATGGGATTATAAAAAAGAAAGAACATGCCCCTTGGTACTATGAAGTTGTTGATTTAACTAATAACTATAATGTGACAGATCTTTCGGCTTCTTTAGGCTTAAGTCAACTTAAGAAAGTGGATCTTTTTTTAGAACATAGACGCAAACTTGTTCAAAGATATAGAGAACATTTAGGTGAACTAAAGCATCTCTCTTTATTTTCAGAAGAATATGATGCTAATTCCTCCCATAACCTCTTGGTTACTCAAATTGATTTTGAAACTTATGGCACGAGTAGAAAAGAAATTGTACTAAAACTTAGAGAGAAAGGAATTGGAACTCAGGTGCATTTTATTCCACTCTACAAGCATCCTTATTTCAAAACACACTTTTCGTTTAGTGAGGAAGCCTTTCCTTCAAGTGAGCGTTACTATGAAAGAGCCTTATCCCTTCCTCTTTTCTCTCATTTGACCTTTGAGGAAGTGGACCAGGTTTGTACATCTTTGAGTCAATGCTTGAACTCTAAATCGATTTGCTCTTATTTGTAGGCCATCTGAAGGGCTTCAGCATCCGAAACCATAAAAGGGTCAGGGCATGTTTGCACAAAGCCATCAATAAGCCTGAAAGCTTCTTCACGATAACCCAGCATAAGCATGGACTTAATTTGATTAATGGTAATCGTATTATTTTTTGGATCAAGTTCTTTGGCTTTTTGTAGATAGGCAAGCGCCAAAGTCGGGTTGCTCTCTTCTAAATAAATAGCACCCAAAGTTTGTAAGTCAAAAGAATTACTTGGATTGAAGATTGTCAGTGTATGGAAAAAATCTTTTGCAATATCATACCTTCCTTGTCTAAGATAGAGGAAAGCCATCGACCTTAAATTGTCTAAATATTCTTCGTCCCAATCTAAAATTTCTAACCAGTTAAGCTGACTCATTATTTTATCCCTGCAAAAATTCTAATATACGTGATTTAACTGCATCATATTCTTTTTTATGTTCAAGCTGACTTGAGCAAAAAGAGTGAATCACAAGCTTCTCCTGTTCACGGACTTTTTGTTCTTCTGGATTATCACATGAACAGTCTAGGTTTGCCACTCGCTTGGAATTAGCAGCTAACTGCTCTGTTGAGTAACCTGGCGTATCGAATAGAAAGACTCTTGGGTTTCCTCTAGGTAATTCATAGAAAGCTCCACGCCTTTGTGTAGCCTCTCCCATAAGCTGCTTTAAAGCATCTTGACCTAAGGGATGATCTACAAAGACCTTTGCATGGTCAGAAATCGTATGCTCACTTCCTCCTTTGACTCCGTACTTTGAATTAAAACTCTCTGACCGCTCAACACCTAGTGCATAACGAGTGTTAGGGTCTAAGTTACTCAAATCAATGTTTGGTTCTATAGAACTCATTAGAAACCTCCTTATCTATACGTAATAAAATTTCCTTATAGAAGATTGATGTTCATAGGGCAAATTATTTTTTATATTCATTTCTATTTTGTTCAAAATTGACCGTAATTCGTTTCAAAATTATGCTAATTTATTAGCTTACAATGAATTAAAGATCCCAGTTTGTTTATTAGCTTCTAATTTCTTTTTTTTAAGTAGGTTACAAAAAAATCGCCACTTGAAAAATTGATTGAATAATATTTTATTCCGCTTCTTGATTTTGATTTTAAGAGGGTTATCCAACCTCTTAAAAAGTTTAGGAAAAAAATCTTGCGGGTTAGGAAACGTCATGTTACATTCCGCGCAAATTCACACCTTTGATATCGCTGTGGAAAGGTTGTCGATAACTTTTAAACGGCTAAAAGATAAAAAAACGAAAGAGAAGATCTCAAAAAATGGAAGGAATATAAAATATGCTAATATGTGAAGAGAAATCAGAGGCTTGGTCCCAATTTTTAGAATATGCTGAAGAAAGATGTTCAGCAACAGCTTTTGAAAATTGGCTTGCACCTATTCGAGTGGTGCAAACATCTGAAGAAGGAATTACCCTTGAGGTTCCTAACATCTTCGTAAAAGAGTATCTTTTAGAAAATTATCAAAAGGACTTAGCCGCTTTTCTTCCCTTAGACTCTGATGGGGAGCTTGCTGTTGAATTTGTCATAGCTGCTCCTAAAAAAGAGAATAAAAAAGCACTTTCAGATGATCTCCCTTTAATTAGAACAGCAAATCCAGAAGTCAATTTAAAGTTGAATAGGAACTACATTTTTGATAACTTTATAGAGGGCCCATCCAATCAGTTTGTAAAGTCTGCCGCTATTGGCATTGCCTCTCACCCTTCTAGAACTTATAATCCTCTTTTTATCCACGGAAAGGTCGGACTTGGCAAGACTCACCTTTTACATGCTATTGGCCACTCTATTCGACAGAGTCATAAAAACCTTCGAATTCAATGCATCACTACTGAAGCGTTCATTAATGACTTAGTTGATAATCTACGTAACAAGTCTGTCGCTCAAATGAAAAAGTTTTACAGACATTTAGATGTCTTACTTGTGGATGATATTCAGTTTTTACAAAATCGCCTCAATTTTGAAGAAGAATTTTGCAATATGTTTGAAGCTTTGATTAATCAAAACAAACAGATTGTCATTACCTGTGATAAGCCTCCTAGTCTCCTAAAGCTGTCCGAGCGAATGGTTGCTCGGATGGAATGGGGACTTGTCGCCCAACTGACCCCTCCTGATTTAGAAACAAGGGTGGCTATCTTGCAACATAAGGCTGAGCATCGAGGCCTTAAGATGTCTCAAGAAACAGCCTTCTACATCGCAGAGAGAATTTCACAGAACGTCAGACAGCTTGAAGGAGCCGTCAATAAATTAACCGCTTACTGCCATGTCCTAGATACTTCTTTATCAGAAGATCTGGTGATTGAGGTTTTGGGAGAAATGCTAAAGCATGCTCCAACAAAAAGGATCTCCATCGATGCTATCTTTAAAGCTGTAGCCCAGGTTTTCCAAGTAAGAGTCAGTGACTTAAAGGCAAATTCAAGAACCAAAGCGGTGGTTATTCCCCGTCAAACAGCTATGTATTTGGCCAAAGAGCTTGTAAATGACTCTTTAACCACAATAGGATCGGCTTTTGGCAAAACCCACTCTACAATTTTACATGCCTGTAAGAATATCGAGTCAAAAATTAAGAAAGATCCTCTTTTAGCGCGTCAAATTGACTTAGCTCGTAAGGGTCTCGACGAATACTGCTAGATATCCTACTTATTTATAAGTATTTAGATCTCTCTTTGACAAATAATTTAAACCTTTCTATCTCTAAGGTAAGGTAAACTGGGGGGAATCACGTGACTCGTGTATTTTTTAAGAAAAAGCTATTGGGCACAGAGAACATTCCCCAAGCAGATACCCACACTGAAGAAGAGAAAAAAGAAGACGTCAAGATCACAGTTATCAACTATGACATCGATTTTTTTGAAGAGAGAGAGGTTTCTTGCTTTGAAGACTGTATCCCCTTTATATCAACTCCTCACCTAACCTGGATTAATATTGATGGACACCCTTCCCATCATCTTCTAGAAAAAATACAAAATTACTTTAAACTTCACCCTCTTTTGATTGAAGATATTTCTACAGAGCAGAGGCCTAAAATTGAGCCTTATGAAGATATTCTTTATCTCGTTGTTCGCACACTCTACTATAACCCTGAAAAGATTCTTATCGACAACGAGCAAGTAAGTCTAATTCTTGGACCACATTTTTTAATTTCATTTCAAGAAAGAGAACATCATCTCAGCACCTATATCAAAGAGAGAATAAGAAGTCGAAAAAACAGACTCAAGAATTTAGGGTCTGATTATCTCTTGTACACATTTATTGATGTGATTGTAGATAACTACTTTGTAGTGTTAGAGAAAATTGGAGAAACTGTTGATATTTTAGAAGAAGAACTCCTCAACAGCACAAATCCTCAAATATTAAGAAGCATTCACTTCTTGAAACGTGAAACCATTATCATGCGAAAAAGCATTTGGCCTCTAAGAGAAGTGATTTCAAAGCTCCATCGTGATGATATTGAATTGATCTCTCCCAGCATTATGCTTTATTTAAGAGACCTTTATGACCACACCATACAAGTTATAGATACCATTGAGACTTTTCGAGATATGATCTCAGGAACTTTAGATTTATACTTAAGTAATATAGGGCACAAAACAAACGAAATTATGAAAATATTAGCGCTAGCAGCAACTATTTTCGCCCCGCTTACTTTCTTTACAGGGCTCTGGGGTATGAACTTCAAAGATATGCCCGAGCTAAGTTGGTCTTGGGGTTATCCAGCAGCTCTAGCTCTTATGTTAATTACTATTGCTTGTATGGTTTATTTCTTTAGAAAGAAAAAATGGATCTAATCTCTGAAAGTTCTGGATGAGAAATCAAGTTGTAAGAAGAAAATGGATCTTGTCATTCAACCAGATATAATTATATTTTTTTAATAGAAGATAGGGAGTTTCAATATCAATTTTGAGTTTAGCGCAAGAGTTCAGAGTCTTACCAAAGACTACTCCCATTTCATTTAAAACCTGCTTGAGTGCCCGTTCGCAATCCTGCTCACCACGCTTATAGCTAGAATCATATCCATATCTAAAGCCGGCTTTCCCCCTAATTATTAGCGACAAAGCGGGAGCAACATACGCAGCTGATGTAATTACATCCTCAAAAGAAGAAGGTAAAATATATGCTATGTTGGAAGACAATCTTTCAGAAAATGATGGTGTAATTGCTGCTTCAGCTTCTTGTTGTAGTGGGTTGAAGTGAAAATAAGTAGCTGCCGCTGCTCCTAAAATACAAGTTAATGTAAAAGCACTTACAACTTTCCAAGAAGTCCCATTGTTCTTTTTAGTATCCTTCTCTTCTACTAAACCTGTTGAGGCAGAAGCTTGTCCACTAGAAGATATTGAATTCACCATTCTTTTTTCCTTTTTTAATTATAAACGTAACTTATCTTACGACTAGAGTCCCTTTACCGAAATAAGCGGAAGAAAAAATAGTTGTTGGATTTAGCCATAGAACCTGCTTTCCTAAAAAATAAAGAAAGGGAGTTCCTATAGCTGCAAATGAAGACATCTTCTCTGGAAGGGTACCAATAACCACTCCCATATTTTTAAAAGTATTTATATGTGATTGACCGCATTGTGCAGCACCTGCTTGATAGCCCATAGATTTACCAGTCAATTCTCCACACCCCTGGCCTAAAAGAGCCATCACTCCGCTAAAGAATGTAGATATTAGAGCTTTATCAATGTTAGTAGGTATTGGGGCATGATAAATGTTATTCATTTGAGGGGAATCAGAGACACCATATGGAGATGAGCTACCTTCGTTGCGCATATATGGTACGGTTCTAAATTCAATGTAAATCTCAGCAATAATTACTACCACATACGCTACGACTCTTACTACTGATGAGAAACTCAACGACTTATCTACTTCTTTATTAATTTCCGTATTAGCACGAGTACGCATTTCATTTTTTTTTTCTTGCTCTAAGTCAAAAGCTTCTAGAGAATCTCTTGATTCATCTAAATTCTTAATGCTTACGTCTGAAAATGTTTCTCCATTAGAAGGTATTGAACCCGTCATTTTTTTCTCGCTTTAATTAAAGTAGATTAATCAGCAAGTATAATAGCTAATTGTTAAGTTTTGATAAAGATTATATTTATAGATCAAAAATCAAATTAAAAATTTAATTAACTCTTAATATTTGAAAAAAATTAAGTGTCCTTATCACTTATTCTCATAGAAATGCTTTGTCCCAAAAGGACCAGTAACTCACACCTCCCCTCCTTTCTAAGAAGAATGAGCTGCTTTTGATATCTCTTAAGTTCTTCATAGTCTATGCAAACTACTAAAATTTTCTTCTCGGTTGCCTCCATTTTTTTTAGCGATTTAAATCTTTTTAAAGGTATTTTTAGAATCTGCGAGAGGCTTCTTTGGATCTCAAATGTGGGTGATGAACTCGAGAGAGGATGCCCTTTTAGAGAGAGTAGATAATCAGGCCAAAAGTCAGGGATCTCCTGAAGCTTTAGAATATATAGAGATGCTAAGGCTTTTGATAAAAAGCGATTTTGGGGATTTTGAAAAAGACGAAAGAGGCTCTTGGATGTTTGAGAGGCTAAAAACAAAGAACTCATTTTCCCATAGTAAGGATCCAAGTACATTTCATTTGAATCGAATTCTTGAACTAAAACTCTTTGACAAGGCTCACAAAAAAGAGTGCTTTTTTCTAGAGAGATAGAGCAATAGATGCAATACGAGGGATAGAGAAGTTTACTTAGATATTTTTTCAGGAACATCAACTTTTATCTTCTTTCTGCTAAAGGAATACTTAGGATTTAAATAATTTCCTTGAACAGAGATGATAAAAGGTTCTGTTATTTTAAGTAAGACGTATTGCTTCATTTTAATACGAAGATTGAGGTTCCCTTCAAAATCTAAGTAAGAGCCTCCAGGACTTCTAATTAGATTAAAGTGACAGTGCCTATCGTTACTAAAGACATCAATAAACCGAGTGAATTGTATTTTCTTATCTTTGATTTCATATAACACTCGCCCTTCTACAGGGTTGAGCATAGCTAAATCTAATCCCAGTTTAGTTAAGAGGTGTATTGGAATATTTAAGAGAGTAGCTTGCTTTTTGGGCGACTTTAAAAACTTAAGACTCCCTGATCCCTCTATGCTTTTTGGATCACTAAAGTCACCTTTAAAATTGGCAAGTTCAAGAGACTCGATAATAAGAGGTTTATGTTTTTGAGGTCCTGCTCCTTTTTTGTGAAGGAGACTTGGTTTAAAATCCTTTAAAGTTATTTTAGGGACATTAAAGAGATGCTTATTTTCTTTTTGATCGACCTGAATTTCTGGAATCAAGACTTCTCCTGACAAATCAGAAATTTTAAAATCTCGAATTGAAAGACTTGTTTGACTTAAGGCAACAGTTGAAGAGAGGCTTTTAAATTCGTACCCCATAAGATTAAAGTCTTGTCCCCCAAAAAGTCCCTTAAATGAAACATTTTGAAGATGTTTTGGATTTAAAGAGAGTTGGCCTGAAAGGAAGTAGCCAGATCCAACCCCCAATTTGTTTAAAACTTCTGCATATTTCTTAGGGAGTCTTTTTAAAAGTTTATATCCATCAACTTGAACTTGACCCATAAAGATTTGGTCTTCCCCTTTATCTTTTTCAGGTTTATGAACAAAATCAATTTTGACCCCTCCTAAGTTTCCGTGGATCGTTTTAAAAAGGGTGGGACCTTCATTTTGTAACAGACATTTTAAAGTCAGATGAGGATTTAGAGCTGCCGAAGTAGATAAAGGATTTTGTTCGTAAAGGGTATACGAGACAAGATCTTGAACATACGCATCTTTTTTAAAGTTCACCCAGTAAGGCATTTGATTGTAATGTACTTTAGCTCCAATGGAAAGTCCAAGTGTTCCATACTGCAGCGTGAGGTCTTCTAAAGCATAATTTTTGTCTTTAAAAATATAATGGTCATCTTCCAGTCCAAAATTAAAAGCATATTGTGAATCTTCTGGGTTATAAGCAATAGCTCCTTGCACCCATCCTTCTTTTTTTACATTTAGAATCCCTTTAGGAATAACTACACCTAGCTTTTTGCTTAAGAGGGATTGGACTGTTTCAAGTGAAGATGCGGGCATTTTAAATTGAACGCTTTGAGCTCTGCAAAGTTTAAAATCTTTTTGAAGGTCAAGGTTTGTAGCTTTAAATTGTAAAGGTAGAGGTTCATTAAAAATTGATCGAAAGGCACCTTCAAAAAAAGCAAATCGAACTCCCCCAGGAAAGTTTTCTATTTTAAAGTGCATAGGGCTTTCTTCAAATCGAAACTCCGAGACTTTTAAGCCTTTTGATTTCCCTTTCAAGTCGAGTAGGTATTTCCATCTTCCTTTGAAGAAGCCTCCCTCAACTTGCCCTTTGAAATTGAGTTTCCCAAAGCTCTCTTTTAAAAAGGAATCTTTCAAATAAGGAACAAGCTCCTTAACATTTTCTATATTACAGTAAAATTTATGGATATGAGATTGAAATGAGTTAAATATTTTACAGTACGTACCAGAAAGATCCATATAAAAGGCTTCATCTCCCTGCACTCTAAAGTCGTGAACAAAATAACTAAAAGGTTTTTCTTCCAGTTTTAAGGAAACTTTAAAGTGATGATATAGAAGCTCATCTAAATAGGTTATTCCCTTTTGATACTTTCCTTTTAGGTGAAGAGGACTTGCAGAGTCTTGTCCGACTCGAACCCTATCTCCCCAGGCAAAAAACTGATGTTTTTCATCTGATCGATTATAGATCCACTGACCTGAAATCGCTCCATTTAAAGAGACATTCTTTAAGGTTGTAAGGGAAGAAAGTGCTGAATGCGGGATGAGTTGGTTTAAAAGGGCGACATCTTCATTGAATGTCTTTAGATCTGTTTTAAAATCTAAGTGGAGGTATTCAAGCTTCAACTCTTTTTGAAGGGTTAAGTTCATATGGTTGAGGCCAATATTTCCAATATGATTTTTATCCGAATCGAGAACAATTTTTAACGCAGTTGAATCTTGTAACGTGTTTAAATGAAGTCGTCCCATCAAGCGAGCTCTGTCTAGATAAGCATCTTTAATTCTAATGTCAAAGAGACTCGGTTCTTTGCCTTTAAAATCTAATTTGAGATGATTAGATTGAATGTTAAAATGGTTTTGAGAACCTAAGAGCCATTTCCCCCTTAGATCCCGCATCTCAAAGGTACTCTCTTTTGAGTCGTAATAAAAAGAGCTTGATAAATCTGTTAAGGGGAATGCGTCTCCCAAAAGGGCTTGTGCATGAGTTAACTCTCCCCCTATTTGAAGGGTATGTGAGCAGGCTTCGCCTCTCATCAATTGAAAGTACGCTTGGCTTGGGTCGATTCTTACATGTCCTTGGAGGGGTAGGTTATCTAAAATAGAATCTCCAAAGGCATTTAAGAGTTCTTTGAAATCAGACAATTGCCCTTGCAATTCTGGATGATACAATTGGAGATTTAAGTTTCCATTTCCTAAAAAATTGATTTTTAGATCTCCCTTAACTGAGATCTGATTTGATAGTGTTTTGAGCCGAGGAGCATAGAGGCAAGTCGAGGTGATGTGTAAATCTCCAAGAAGATCTTCAAAAGTTAAACCCACTCCATTCACTCGGCACATTCCTTGTTTAATCGGTATCTTTCCAAAATGTGTCCCTTTATTGAGGCTAAAATAATGATTACCCTTTGAAGTGGAGTCCTGAATATCTAAAGAAACATCGGCATGATCAAGTTGAAGATGATAGTTAAAATACTCAAAAGCTACTGCATTTTGATCAAAGGTTCCTTTTAGGTCACAATTCCCTTTAAACTTAATTGTGGTGTTACCAAATAGCAATGGGCTCAAATATTTTTCAACAGGGAGCATGCTCGCTGAAAACCATCCTTCTTTGATCTTAAATAGTGAGTTTCTAGAGAACTTAACCGTACCTAGAGTAGGAACAATTTTTAGAGGAGAGATAAAACTTTTGAAGAAGACTTCAAGCTCTCTTGAATCTATTCCAGGTTTTGACTCTTTTAGAAGAGAAAAGCCAAAGTTCAATAGATGCTTCTGGTTAACATGGCAAGAAGCAGAGAGATTGGCTCTGTTTTTGAGGTAAATCCCTTTCAGCTTAATCTGCATATTTTCATGAGCTAATTGTGGTCTATAGTAGTTCACAATATTAGAGGGAAGATAAGGGGTAAAGTCTTCCCCTTGACCCTTGAGTTCAATAAGAAGAGGCTCACCTTGCCTTGAAAGTTTCCATTCTAATAAAGCCTCAATACCTGAAGAAAAAGCACCTATTTTAGAGTATTCAAGCTTACCTTCTACAAACCTACATCGCCCCTCTACTCCCTCAATGTGGTGTTCAGGGACTTCTAAAGTGTCGACTTCAAACTCTATATCCCCACTACATGTATTGAGAGGTTTTTCTCCCTGCAAATTTAGAGTTAAATTCCCCATTGCATTTAGATTTTGTATCGACTCAAAATAGAAAATGGGTCCTAAAGAAACATTTTTGAGAGCGAATTGATCTACCGTAAACTCAGTTACTTTTTTTTGCTCAATCAAGCAACGCATTTGGGCATCTATCTGCCCCTCTTTTAAATCTATTGTTTTAAGTTCTGGGTAAAGGGGATCTAAAAGGCGTTTAAAAAGAGTCACTTCAGATTTTTTAAAGTTTTCCACTCCTAAAGAGAGTTTAAAGCGACCTTGGTCACTAGGATTCAAAGCGAGTTTAATCGTCGACTCATTGTCTCCCATATTTTGAACGACTACTTGAGCTTCTCCTCTTTTGGAAGTCAAAAGACCTAAACCAATAAGAGAAACTTTTGACTCTTGGCCCTCCACTTTAAGATTTCCATTGAAATTGAACTTTGAGGGTTGATCCTTAGAAAAGATCATCCGCCCTTTAAGTTCTCTAGCTTCCCAGATAAGGGTTTCATTCAATTCGTGAGAGAGGTTAGATCCTAAGGGAATGTAAAGAGATCCAAAGCTGTTTTGAATTAGAGCTTCAAGTGTTAAGGGGTCTTGACTGTTCAATCGATTCAAAGTTTCAAGAGATAAAGAAAGCTTAGGAACCCGAGCACTTAAATACTTGTTTGGACTTTTAAATTGAAACTGACTGACATCAGCTTTGACTTGTGCCATGGGCAGATGACCAGGTAATAGTAGAACGGATAAGGAACCATGGAGTAGTCCTTCAGCATCTTCAATAGGTAAAGAGGGCTTTTCTATAAGGTCTAAGACAAAGGTTGACAGAGAGAGAAGAGAAGCAACCTGAACTTCTTCAAAGTCTAGTTTAAAATCTAAAGCATCGTCTTTCTTATGAAAAAAACCCTTTAAATGGGAGTCCTCCTCAGAAAGATTAAGATGTGCGATTACCTGAGAGGGAGCGACTTCTTTTGTTTCAAAGTTGAAGTTAAGATTTTGGACTTTCGAATCATCTATTAAAGAAAGAATACCTTTGTCGACTTTAAAGTAAGTTTTAATATCGAAGTTTTCAATGTTTCCACTAAAAAGTTTCTTAATCGCTTTATAGGCATCTTTTGTCTTCACCACCTTTATTTCAGGGCGCTTAAGATCAATATTGAGTTCTAAAGTTTTATGAAACCAATCTAAATCATAGGAGATAATAGCCTGTTCAGCTTCTATATAGAGTCCCCCCTGATGTAAAACGCGCCTCTCCATTCCAAGTTTTGGAGCGCTCAAGATAACTTTTCCCTTTTCGAACTTAAGAGATTCAAAGTCAATGGGCTCACCAAGAGACTTTTCAGAGAGGTATTTGAAGGCAATTCGAGTGGTGCTTAGGCTAAGCGGTTTGCTCCAGATAACAAGTGATGTTATGAGAATTAGAAAAACAAATAGAAAATAGAGCTTCTTTTTCATAGATAATCGCGTTCTCAAGCTTCTTTTTTTTCTACTTAAGGGAGTCAAAATTTGCAGATAATTTTATCAAGCTGTGAAAAAGAAGTATACGAGATTGCTTAAAAAAGGTTTTTTTTTTGGAGATTACTCTAAGACGTCCAAAGCTTTGGCTGCATAGACCTCATCAAGTCTTTTTAAGTAGGTCTCATGGGGGGCAGATTTAATTTTTGCTGGGTCTTCATCGATTTCTTGAACGATCATTTTAAGCACTTTTATAAAGTGATCGAGGGTATCTTTAGATTCACTTTCAGTAGGTTCTATAAGCATACATTCTTTAATAATAAGGGGGAAATAGATGGTAGGAGCATGAATGCCATAGTCGAGAAGGCGTTTGGCAATATCAAAAGCTCTAACCCCTTTATCTAAATAGCGGTCAGCTTGAACTACAAATTCATGCATGCAATAACTTTTAATCGGAACATTGAAAATTTTGGAGAGATGGAATTTCAAATAATTTGCATTTAAAATAGCCATTTCAGCAATTTTCCTAAGTCCATACTGACCATGAAGACGGATGTAAAGGTAAGCTCTCACTAAAATGGAGAAATTTCCAAAAAAAGTAGAGACAGGGCCAATACTTGAGGAGGCCTGCCAAACAACTTGGTATTTCTCTCCAGTTTTGTGAACCCAAGGAGTAGGTAAAAAGGGTGCTAATTTCTCATTACAGAGGACTGGAGCTCCTCCAGGTCCTCCTCCTCCATGAGGAGTTGAGAAAGTTTTATGTAAATTGATGTGCATCACATCAAATCCCATACGCCCAGGTCTGCAGATATTCAATATAGGGTTTAAGTTAGCGCCATCATAATAGAGAAGTCCACCCGAGTCATGAACGAGTTTTGAAATTTCTAAAATCTGTGGAGAAAAAACACCTAAGGTGTTGGGGTTTGTAAGCATCAAACCTGCCACTTCATCAGACAAGTTCTCTTTGAGGTCTTCTATATCCACATCACCCGTTTTAGGGTCTGATTTAAGGGTAATCACTTGATAGCCACACATACGAGCAGAAGCTGGGTTAGTCCCATGTGCGCTATCTGGAATCAGAATATACTTTTTTTGGTGTGCACCACGACTTGCGTGATAGGCCCGAATCATTTTAATCCCTACAAACTCTCCTTGAGCTCCAGCATTAGCAACTAAAGTACCTGCATGTAATCCACAAATATCACAAAGTTCTTCAAGGAGCTTAACAATCACTTCATAACAGCCTTGAACAGTTTCCTGTGGGGCTAGAGGGTGGGCATATTTGAATCCAGGAAATTGAACTGCTGCTTCAGTAACTCGGGGATTGAGTTTCATAGTGCAGCTGCCCAGAGGATAAAAGTGTGTATCTATAGACATATTTTGATTAGCTAAACGGCTAAAATGTCTAGTGAGGTCGAGTTCAGAAATTTCAGGTAAGTCTAGTTTACCTTGTCTGAGGTAAGCTTGAGGAGGCAAGAAATCAGTCCACTCAGGTGATTCTTTGGGCAAGCTATAGGCCCTTTGTTCTTTCTGACTTTTTTGAAAGATCGTGGTTGGTTTTTTTATTTTTACCATATTTTTTTAGCTACCTCGACATAGTGCTCAAGCTCAGCTAAACTTTTAGTTTCAGTGACTGCAATGAGTAAATGATTTGTCATTTCAGGATAAAAGTGAGAGAGAGGCACTCCAGCTTCAATATCATAGAGTCTAAAGTGATCGAGAGCTTTCTGAATAGGTGTATTCACCTTGATCACAAATTCATTTAAGATAGGCGATTTTGTAAGTAGTTCCACATGAGTGAGTCGATTTAATTCAGTTCTTAAATACTGAGCTCTTTGATAATTTGTTAAGGCTAACTTTGAAATTCCTTCGGGGCCATACCAAAGCATAGTGATTAAACTAGCTAAAGCACAAAGCGCCTGATTAGAACAAATATTGGAAGTGGCTTTTTCTCTCCTTATATGTTGCTCTCTAGTTTGAAGAGTTAAAACAAAGCCTTCGCTGCCTTCAGAATCTTTTGTTTTTCCAACAAGCCTTCCAGGGAGTTGACGTATGTATTCTTTTCTGCACGTGATATATCCTGCATAAGGTCCTCCAAATTGAAGTGGAATTCCAAAGGGCTGGCAGTCCCCCACGACGATATCTGCGTTGAGATCTCGAGCTGACTTGTACAAACCAAAAATTAAAGGGTTCGCGCAAAGAGCTACGCAAGCTCCTTTTTCATGAGCGATTTCTATAAAGGGTTCTAAATCTTCAACTGTTCCAAAAAAATTGGGATAAGCTAAGAGTACTCCTGCTGTCTCTTCATCTATTTCTTTTTTGTAACGCTTAAAATCTAAATTTCCCTCTGAGGTCATCGGGATTTTTTTAATTTCAACATCTAGAGCATTTAAATATTGTTCAACAACCCTTAAGTAATGAGGATGTATATTTGAAGGGACCAAAACCTTCGAGCGTTTTGATTTGATTCTTAAAGTCATCAAGAGAGCTTCAGCAGCAGCGGACGCTCCGTCATATAAAGAGGCGTTAGACAATTCCAACCCAGTTAGACGACACAAAGTCGATTGAAATTCATAGATCGTTTGTAAGAGTCCTTGCGAGGCTTCTGCTTGATAAGGAGTGTAGGCAGTAAGAAACCCTGATTTACTGATAATAGATTGAACAAGAGCTGGAACATGATGCTCATAAGCTCCGGCTCCCAAATAACTTTGAAATTTATGAAAGATATTTTTGGAAGCTATTTGCTCCATCATCTTCAACCCTTCATACTCAGACAAGCCATCGTCTTCAATGGGAGCATGTTCTAAAATAGATTTAGGAACACATTCAAAGAGATCATTGAGTTGTTTAAGTCCTAAATCATGAAGCATTTCTTTGATTTGAGGCTGTTGATTTGAAATAAAATCCATTTACTTAACTTTGATGTACTCTTGATATTGCGTTTCATCCATTAAATGATCTAGTTCTGTTGGATCTTTTATTTTTATTTTAATAAGCCATCCTTCCTTTCCTGGAGATTCATTAATAAGTTCAGGATGATCTTTTAAGTTTGGATTGACCTCCTCTACAACACCAGAGATGGGGGCATAGACATCAGCTGCAGCTTTTGTAGATTCTAAAACAACGATCTCTTTTCCGGCCTGCACTTCGCTTCCTTTTTCTGGCAATTCAACATAAACAATATCTCCTAGCTCTTTTTGTGCAAAGTCACTGACTCCAATAGTTCCTGTTGAATTGGTCACTTTGATCCATTCATGAGATTGAGTATAGTGCATCTATTTTTTCTCCTGTGTTTTTTTGTAAAATGGGAATCCTACTACTTCGGCTTTTATTTCTCTATTTCGTATTTGGATGGTAAGATTGTCTTTAGGCTTTATTTTCCCTTCAATCATAACAATTGCAATAGACTTTTGAAGACTTGGAGAAAAAGTACCTGAAGTGACAGATCCTTTTGTGACTCCATTTATTTTAACTTCCATATCTGGTCTTGCAATCGCGTTCTCTTGGAGCATCACTCCGTGTTGAGATCTTTTTTTTCCGCCCTTTTTAAGTTGAAGCATTGCCTCTTTCCCTAAAAAATCATCTTTATCCCATTTAACGGTCCAAAAGGCTAAGCTTTCACTGGGGGCAATTGTTTCATTGAGTTCGTGACCATAAAGGACGTATCCCATTTCAAGTCTTAAAATATCACGAGCTGCAAGCCCTATAGGTTTCAGATCAATTTTCTTTTGAGAAAAGAGCTCATTCCAAAGTTCTTTAAGAGCTTCTTGGCGCCCATAGACTTCATAGCCAATTTCTCCTGTGTAGCCTGTTCTAGAAATGAAGAGTGCGTGCTCTCTCCACTGGAGACTACAAGAGCGCATAAATCTAAGATCATCGACTTGTTTAAAAAGTGGCCGTAAAAGCTGTTTTGAGAGAGGGCCTTGAATAGCTAAAATCCCCTCTTTTTTAAAGTGAGGAGTAATTGAGACCTCAAAATTTTTAGCGTGTAGTTTTAGATAAGCTAAATCTTTTTCCCTGTTGGAAGCATTGACAACAATAGAAAAATGGTTCCTCTGATGTCTATAGATAATGACGTCATCTATAGAGCCTGCATTTAAATCACATAGGACAGTGTAAACAGCTTTATTGACTGGCATATCCTTAATGCAATTTGTGGAGATATAGTCTAAAAATTGGCTCGCCTCAAGTCCCTCTACAAAGACTCTCCCCATGTGAGAGATATCAAAAATACCGACACCTTCTCTAACTGTTTGATGCTCTTCTTTAATAGTTGTATAATTTAGAGGCATTTCAAAGCCCGCAAAATTTACAAAGCGAGCTCCCATAGCCTGATGCTGATCGAACAAAAAAGTTTTCATGAAGGGACTATGGGGTAGGTTGGATTTTATCTAAAATTTCCCAAGCAATAGCTTGTTTAAGTTCACGGTTTACTCGACTCTTGATATGCTTCTGCATCATATGCTCGTGATTTGTTTTTGGGTGAGAGAGTATCTGTGTAAAAATTAAATTATTTTCAGAAGGTTGAACAAAGGTCCAGTGCCCCTCTTTTAAAGGGAGCAAAGCATCCATTTCCTGTTTATTCTCTAGATAACGAACATACGTATGTGGGCTTTCTTTAAGAGTCCAGAGGCCATTAAAAGCATACTCTTCATTTGATTCTGAGTGTTCTTTCATAAATTCAAGAGCTAATCTCATAGGATAGTACATACGATACTTACAATAAAACTCATTGGTAAGCTCGTTATTCGACTCTTTATGAAGAGATAAATAATCGTTACGTATTTCCCTTTTTAAGGGTTCAAAGAGTTCTTTTTCAAGTTTATTCTTAGAGTTGTTAGTAGACCTTTTTGAAAGCAGCTTTTCTAAAGTTCTATCTTCTTTAAGCTGTTGAAAAGGAACTAAGCGTTCATCTTCTCTAGCTGAAACTGAAACAACCTGGTAATAATCTTTTTCATTAAAGGTAGTGGGCTCCATACCTAGCTCATCTTGATCTATCGATTTAAAGAAGTTCTCTAAGAAGAGTTCTTTTTTAGAAGATACTTCCAATCCTTTGAAGGGTAGCCCCTGTCCATTTTTACGTGGAGATAGTTCTTCCTTGACTATCTCTGCTATATAGAATGCTTTTTCAAGCCAATCCGTATTTTCTTTTAAGAGAATTTCTCGTACGAATTGATCTATTTGCAGTTGAGCCGTTGTATCAAGATTTTCTAATAAATCTTGATAGTCTTCAGAATCGAATTCACCTTGAAGGTTTAATTTAGGAAATCGATTTGCAAGTGCCTGAAAATTATTAGGATCAAGTTTCCACTTCCAAATATCTTGAACTTTGATATTAAGCGCTGCATTCGCAAGGCTTACTTTTTTATACTGAACTTCAAGGGGCCTTTCTACGAGTTGCGGATATTTATTTGAAATAGATTCAAGAGAACCCATTTTAAATGCCAAAGCAAGTTGATTAAGGGGCTTTCCAATAGCTTCTAAGTAGACTTCAAACTGCATAAGGTCTTTCAGGGAGTGAAATTGAAGATCCTCTGGAAGGGAGAACCTCGCGACTTTCATTTTCTCTCCTGCATAATGTTCAAAATGTTCTAAAGCATAGGAATCTAAAACAACAGAAGTTCCAGCTTCCTGAAAAAAGCGTCTGAAGAGTAAGAGGTCTTTCCAAATGGAGACCATTTGCAATCTATTCATACCTAGATGCTTAAGTTTGGCGTCCATGTAGGCTTGACTATCTTCAAAATCTTTAACGCCAAGACTTTTTATTTTCATAAAGTTCTGTTCATTAAGAGCCATGAGGTCTTGCTCTGCCTCTTGGTCTGTTATGCGATAACCTTGTTTTTTTGCTAAGGCATTCACTTCAAATATAAACTCACAAACTTTCCCCATCAATTTTTCTCCAAACCAATCTTCTAAGGAGTTGTAGCCAAAAAGTTGGAGTCTTTGTGGATTTAGCTCAGAATCTTTAGGTATCCATTGGAATTGTGATTCTTGTTCGTTGAGTATTTTCCAGAGATCAAATGAAGAAAATCGACTTTCTTCAGAGTAGAGTTTTTGACGATTTTCAAAAGCACTTTTAAGATCCGTTTCTACTTTTAAATTTTCGATAGAAGCTTTTAGATCAGGCGCATGTATAGACCAAATAGTATCGGCATTTAGGAAAGGTGCACTTGGGTGGCTATAAAACTGATACTTACTCTCTTTTTGATGTTGAGCTTTTAGATCATCAGTAAGAAACTCCAGATTTCGATCCACAAGTAGACCCAAGATACCTGGTTTGATTATGTCTGAGTATACAAAATTTTCAGTGAAATAGTGAGCTCCCAAAGCTTTCCCATAAAGAGCATTATCTCCATTATTTGTATTCAAAAGAACTTTAAAGCCCTCGAATTTAGATTGCCTTACCTTTTGTTTATTAAAGGTACGATAAACCGTTTTGTCAGTTGCTTTTTGTGGTCCTTTTGGAAGAATTCCGAAGAATAGGAAGGAGATTGAAATGAAAACAGCTACAACAATTAAGAATATCTTTTGATACCTTTGAATAAATCCTAACATAATTAGTTCCTTTTTTAGGTGGAGTTAGGAAAATAGCATAAGCATTTAAATTGTACTAGCGTTTTTCTATTCCTTTTCAAGGGCAGTTTAGGTCTCCTGAAATGTGCGAATAAGTTCTAATCGAATGCGCTCTCTAAGCTGAGTTAGCTTTTCCCGTTGAAGATGGCTTTCGATAAGGTAAAAACTGTTTTGAGTCATCGCTTCATAAACTTTTTCCTTATCTTTTAGAAGATCCTTAAGAATCTGAGAATCCGGACGAGCTAGGGCCAAAGTTCCATGATGTAAATAACCTCTCTTTGTCCTTCGTTGAGCTGCTCCCCCCACTTTCTTTCCTTGGATCATCACATCATAGCGAGTAGGCTTTGCCATACAAAAGAAAAAGGAGTCATCTCTTTTAGAGGGCTCATCTCTATTATAAGTATCCAGAGTTGTTCCTTTTAGTATAGTTTCAAGAGTCTTTGAAACTATTTGATTTACAAAGGCATAATTTTCCATCGTATTTTCTGAAAAGTGGTAATTTTCTCTGGGCATAAAAAATGAAAATGCAAGATCTATGAAGTGAAGAGTTACTCCTCCGCCTGTGATACGCCTCGCACAGTCTATATGATGTTTCTCTATTCCTGAAAAATCGAGTAGTTTTTCAGGTTTTGCAAAATATCCATACGTTAAACTGTCTCGCTCCCATTCATAAAGATGAAGAATAGGGCAACCCTTTGGATCTAAGGCCCTAAGAAGCTCTTCATCTATTGACATGTTCTCTTTTGCTGACTGTTTACCTGTCTCTAAAATTGAAATTTTCATAAAAAATGAACTTTTGTAAAAAAAAAAATACTTAATTAAAAACCATATTTTATACATTAAAAACTTTTATTCAAAAAAAATAATTTATATATTGTAAGCAAATTTAAGAAAAAAAAATACCCTACCATTTGCAATAAATCAAATAAATTTCTAATCTGAAGTTTACAAGTAAAGTTGATTTTTTAATAACCCATTAATTAAGAGCATGTTATGTTTGAAAAATTCACCAACCGCGCAAAACAAGTCATCAAGTTAGCTAAAAAAGAGGCCCAAAGGCTCAATCATAACTACTTGGGGACTGAGCATGTCTTGCTTGGACTCCTTAAATTAGGACAAGGCATTGCCGTCAATGTGCTTCGAAACCTAAGTATTGACTTTGAGACTGTCCGTAATGAAGTAGAAAGACTAGTAGGCTATGGCCCTGAGATTCAGGTTTATGGAGATCCTGCGTTAACAGGAAAAGTAAAAAAGGTTTTTGAATGTGCTAATGATGAAGCCTCCAACCTCAATCACAATTATGTGGGTACCGAACACCTTTTACTCGGCTTACTGAAGCAAACGGATGGGGTAGCTGCACAAGTGCTAGAGAATTTGAATGTTAATTTAAAGGAAGTTAGGAAGGAAGTTCTAAAAGAGCTTGAGAGCTTTAATCTTCAGCTTCCCCCTATTGGCTCTTCAACAGGACCTCAACAAAATTTAAATCCTTCGAACAAGCCTGGAAGCTATGACTCCAAATCGATTGCAAATGATAAGACTCCCGCACTTAAGGCTTATGGACATGACTTAACTGAAATGTGTAGAGAAGGGAAAATGGATCCCGTTATTGGACGAAAAGAAGAAGTCGAACGTTTGATCCTAATCCTTTGTAGAAGACGAAAAAACAACCCTGTTTTAGTAGGAGAAGCAGGTGTTGGAAAAACAGCTATTGTAGAAGGGCTTGCTCAAGCAATTGTTCTGGGAGACGTTCCAGATAATTTGCGTAAAAAGAGACTAATTGCTCTAGACTTAACACTTATGATTGCAGGGACCAAATATCGAGGTCAATTTGAAGAACGAATCAAAGCCGTCATGGACGAAGTCAGAAAGAATGGCAATATCCTACTTTTCATTGATGAACTTCATACCATTGTAGGAGCAGGAGCTGCTGAAGGAGCCATTGATGCTTCAAACATTCTAAAACCAGCCCTATCTCGTGGAGAAATTCAATGTATTGGAGCTACTACAATAGATGAATACCGCAAGCACATTGAAAAAGATGCTGCTTTGGAAAGAAGATTCCAAAAGATCCATATTGCTCCTCCGAATACAGAAGAGACGATTGAAATTTTACGAGGCCTGAAAGCAAAGTATCAAGAACATCACAAGTGTATTTACACAGATCAAGCGATTAAATCGGCTTCGATTCTAGCAGATCGATATATTCATGGCCGCTTTTTACCTGATAAGGCAATCGATCTAATTGATGAAGCGGGTGCAAAAATGCGCATCTCTATGATGAACCAACCCGATGACATTACAAAGTTAGAGTCTAATATTGAAGAGACCCGCATCTCTAAAGAAGGTGCAATTGATAGCCAGGAATATGAGAAAGCGGCAAAACTTCGTGACGCAGAAAAGAATTTAAGAGAACAGCTTCAAAAGATTCGCTCTGAATGGGAAGTCAATAAAGATGAGCACCAAGTGATAGTAGATGAAGAGGAAGTTGCCTCTATTGTCTCTAAGCTAACAGGAGTTCCCTTAAGTAGATTGACAGAAGGAGAGAGTTCTAAAGTCTTAAAAATGGAAGAGATTCTGTCTGGAAAAATTATTGGGCAGCTTGATGCATTAAAGACAGTTTGCCGTGCTATTCGAAGAAGTAGAGCTGATATTAAAGATCCGGATCGTCCGATTGGAGCGTTCTTATTTTTAGGCCCTACAGGAGTAGGTAAAACCCTTCTTGCAAAACAGCTTGCTATCCATATGTTTGGAGGAGAAGATTCTCTTATTCAAGTGGACATGTCAGAATACATGGAAAAATTCGCTATTAGCCGTATGACAGGCTCCCCTCCGGGATACGTAGGGCATGAAGAGGGAGGACAGCTTACAGAAAGAGTCCGTCAAAGACCTTATAGCGTTGTTCTATTTGATGAAGTAGAAAAAGCGCATCCCGATGTTATGAATTTACTTCTTCAGATTTTAGAAGAAGGGCGCCTAACAGATTCTTTTGGTCGTAAAATTGACTTCAGAAATACAATTATCATTATGACCTCTAATTTAGGAGCTGATTTAATCAGTAAGTCAACTGAAGTAGGTTTTGGAGCAACAGAAGGACTTCCTAACTTTACAACTATTCAGTCAAAAATGGAACAAGCGGTTAAAAAGCATTTCAAACCTGAGTTTTTAAACAGAATTGACGGAACAGTTGTCTTCAGACCTTTAGACAGAGAGGCAGTGAAAAAAGTGGTAATTCTTGAGTTTAATAAGCTACAAAATCGACTTAAAGAAAAACAAATTACAATTCATTTATCAGAGGGTGCTAAGGACTTCTTAGCTGTAAAGGGATTTCAACCTGAAATGGGAGCTAGACCTGTACGAAGAACAATTGAAGAATATATTGAGGATGCATTAGCTGAAAAGCTTCTTCAAAACCCCAACTTGCGTGAACGTGAGTATGAAATTACTCATGACAACAACAAGTTAGTTTTCACAGAGAAAGAAAATAAAATTGAAATCCAGAAGGATCCAGAGGCTGTTGGAGCAGAGCAGGACTCTTAAGCCTGCTGTAATTGAGCCAAGCTTGCTTCCCAATTGCGAACTGCGTTGAGAAGATCTTTCTTGCTTGGCTTTTGTTTTAAAAGCTCGATATGATCTTTTCGATTACAAAAGTATGCAATCTTAGCCAATAGGTTCAGATGCTTTTTGTCTTCACAAGCAAACAAAAAGAAAAGAGAGTGAACTGGTTTGTGATCTAATGCACCATATTCAATAGGTTTTTTCGGGTATACTAAAACAACGACATCATACGTTTTGGAAAGCAAAAAATCACGAGTATGTGGAACAGCAACGCCTTCATTAAGAGCAGTCGACATTAAATTTTCACGGTCTAATAGAAGTTCTGTAATCCCTTCTGGATTAACATCTAGGTCTTTAGCAATTGCATGCATGCTATTTTGAATCAGTTCTTTTTTTGAATCCCCTTCTATATCGACTAAAACATAGCCTTTATGAAGAGCTCTATAGAGGTTAAACTGTTGAGTCCCCATCATACTTTCATTAGTATCTTGATGAACTTGATTGTGAGATCTAAGTACCCAGCTTTCAATTTCCTCTCGACTAAAGCGCACTTCATTTTGAATTATGTAGGACGGTATTTCACCTGCGTCTAGCCAATTTTGAACAACATCTTCGGAGACTTGAAGAAGCGAAGAAACTTCTTGTATCGACAAATCCATGGGACTCTCTCTTTAAGATTGAAATATTTGTATAATCTGTTCTGGAACAGTTAAGGTCAACAATTTCTTTCTTATTTCTTCGTTTCTTAAATATAAAGTAAGCTGGGACAAAAGTTTAAGATAGTGAGTTTGTTTATCATCAGGACCTCCTATTAAAAAAATGAGTTTAACTGGAATGCGATCAATTGAACCCCAATTCACTCCTTCTTTTAAGATCCCTACAGAGATAAAAAAATCATTATAGATAGGAAGTTTTGCGTGAGGAATAGCAACACTCATCCCAATTCCAGTAGAGGCTATTTTTTCACGCTTTAAAATAGCCTCCAGAAATTCGTCTTTGCTGATGAGATTTCTCTTTTCAGCAAGTTTGTCAATCAATTGTACAATTGCATCATCTCGAGAAGTAGCCTCTATAAAAGAGATCGCATCTTTATCGATATAGGAAACAATATCTACAATTGATGTTGATTTAGTCTTTACCTGTGTGACCAAAGCCGCCTTCTCCTCTGCTAGTTGTTGAGAGTTCAGATATCCCTAACAAAAAATTTGCTTGACAAACGGGTGCCAAAATAATTTGAGCAACCCTCATATTAGGTGTGATGACAAAAGGTTGTTTGCCATGATTAATTAGAATAATTTTAAGTTCGCCTCTATAGTCGGAGTCAATCGTTCCTGGTGTATTTAAAACGGTTACTTGATGTTTAAATGCAAGCCCACTTCTTGGCCTGACTTGTATTTCATAACCTTTAGGGATTTCGTAACGAATTCCAGTTGGGATCAGAGACGATTCCCCTGGATTTAAGATAAGGTCTTGCTTGATATAAGCTCTAACATCGGCTCCAGCCGCCTGCTCTGTTGCATAAAAGGGATGTTCTATTCCCTCTTCATCTAGCTGAATCAAAACATCTACTTTCGGCATACGATTCCTTTTACTTTGAGTAATTCTGTTCTAAAGAGACTAGTTTATTTTTTTTTTCATTTTCTGATGAGTCTTTTTTAGCTTTTTTTGGCTTTTTTTGTGGAGAGAGGTATCCAATAAAGCTACTCACTTTAGCCTTAAGATGTTTTCTTTTCACAATACAGTCCAGCATCCCATGTTCGAGCAAAAACTCTGACTTTTGGGCTTCAGGGGGCAATTTTTCCCCTATGGTCTGCTCAATTACTCGAGGACCTGCAAAACAGATTAAAGCTTTAGGCTCTGCAATAATGACATCCCCAAGAGAAGCAAAAGAGGCTGTGACTCCACCTGTAGTTGGATTTGTTAAGATTGAAATATAAGGAAGAGATGCTTTTCCAAGTTTAGCAAGCGCACCAGAAGTCTTAGCCATTTGCATGAGAGAAAGGGCGGATTCTTGCATACGAGCACCTCCTGAAGCAGAGACAAGAACTACAGGCAGCTTTTCTTTGAGAGCATATTCAATTAAGAGAGTTAACTTTTCTCCCACAACAGAGCCCATAGAGCCTCCCATGAAAGCAAAATCAAGGACGCCGAGTGCTGTGGGTTGTCCATCAATTAAGCATTCTCCAACAATAACCCCTTCATTTCTAGAGGTTTTCTTACGTGCTTTTTTAAGTCTTTCTTTGTAGGGTTCGGTATCTATGAAATTCAGAGGATCTGAAGATTTCATTTCTCCATACATCTCTTTAAAAGTTTCGGCATCAGCTAAGAGACGGATACGCTCTGTAACCGTAATACGATAGTGGTAGTCACATTTAGGGCAGCAGTTCATGTTCTGCTCGAGCTCTTTAATGTGAATGAGTTCTTTACAATGGGTGCATTTAAGCCAACCATTGAAACCCTCATTTTTGGTCTCTTTAATTTTTATCTTAGGCTTACTTCTTGAAAACAGCTTCATCTTACCTTCTTTATTAAACTAAGCGGATAGGTCAATTTTAATTAATATAACTGTTTAATTCAATAGATTAAGTTAAATTTTAATGTTTACTAAGCTTTTAGAGCTTCTTCAAATCTTTTTTTAACAGTATTCCAATTCATCACGTCCCAAATAGCTTTGAGATAGTCAGGTCTAACATTCTTATATTGAAGATAATAAGCATGCTCCCAAACATCTATACCTAAAAGAGGCACAAAGCCTTGAGTAGATAAAGGGTCTTGATTTTGGGTAGTCGCGACACATAAAGATTTATTTTTAGGGTTTACTGCAAGCCAACCCCATCCTGAACCCTGCACAGCTGCAGACTTAGCTGAGATCTCTTCTTTCATAGAGTCAAAAGAGCCAAAGCTCTTTTCAATAGCTTTTTGAAGATCTCCTTCGATCTCTCCTCCCTGGCCTACCGGAGCTAAATTCTCCCAAAAAAGGCAGTGATTCACATAGCCACCCCCATTGAACTTAATAGCGCTTTGTAGAGCAATCATCTGGTCGACAAGATTAGCTTGCTCAGCGGCCTTGTATTTCTCAAGAGCAGCGTTTAAGTTGTTCGTATAGGCTTGGTGGTGTTTCTTGTGATGCAGCTCCATAATTTCTTTACTAATCACAGGTTCTAGTGCTGCATAGTCATAGGGTAATTCAGGAAGTGTAAAAGTCATGGTAATCTCTTTTTAAGTATTTAAAATGGGTTTACACCATACTTCCTTTGAAGAATCTTGTCAAAAAAAGCATCAGATCGAAAAGCAAGCTCCTTAATCGCAAGATTATTTGCTTACACTTTTACGTCCAAATCTCTTATTCTTTATGCAATCTTAATCTTTAAACCTTATTACTATCACTCAATTTTAAAAACCAACACGCGAGGTATTCAAAATGATTAGTTCAGCTACATCTTATTCTTCAATCAGCACTTGTAAAGGGTATTACTATACGAGTCGACTCCTCCAAGGAGCCCTTAAAAAAGCCCTTCAACTCACAAGTATCGCCTATGGCCTTTACCAAGTGCCTCAAGCTTTTTCTAGAGGAGGAGGACAGGAGGCTGTAAAGAGTTTAATCACCTATATGGGTTTAGTGCCTTTTGCAATAGAGGGCTTTTCCCCTGTCCTTCAAGGAGAGTATCTCAGTAATTGTGCACCAGAAACAATGGCTCGAATTGAAGGAAAAAGCGTAAGAGATATCACAGCTAGAGCAAACGCCTTTGGTGAGCTCTAGTCTTCCATTCAATAAAAAAGACCTCCTTAAGAGAAATCTCTTTAGGGAGGTCTTTTTTAGACTCGAGCTATTAAATTAAGCTCGTCTTTTTTCAAAATCGTCTGCTAAAAGAGTGAGTTCGTTTATCTGTCGAATACTTGTATCACTCATTGAGTAAATCTCTCGAGTTAGATCATAAACTTGCCCTCTTAAGCGATCAACTGGGTGACCTTCAGCCCTGTTATTTGACTGAAGTAACATCTTTTTATAAGAGCCCCTTATACTTTCAGAGAATTGATCCACCTGATTAAAGAATTCATCTATGAAAATCTTAAGCTCATCTACTTTATAGTACACACGTGATGAATAAGGAGATACAGATTCAAAAGTATTATCAAGAAGCTTATCTAACGCTTCTTTAACTTTCCTCATAGCTGTTTTACCAGCTCCTTTATTACTCAATTCAAGCTGCATGCCACGCAACTTGTATTCACTAATTTGATTCTTTAAGTCCCCTACCATTTTAGTAAGGTACTGTTGATTATCAAATTGATCATCAGAAAGTACAGCAGCTGACTTTCTTGCTAGAGTCAATAACTTCTGATCAAAATCTGTGAAAATTTCTTTCGCCTTATCTAGTAAAATACGTGGAGTTTGCTCTGCTACTTTAACCGTATTTTCTACATCCCATCTTCCTGTCCAAAAACCTTCCAAACAAGTTTGCTTAAAAAAGTTAGTAAACCATATTTTGGGTGCAAACTTAGATAAAGAGTAGAGACCTTCAGATCCTAAAATTGGGCTTTTAGTAGCTCTTATCTTGTGACTGCCGTCTGCTAAAGACAAAAGGATTTCAAAGTCGGTTTCAAAGAAGAGAGTTCGTACTATAGACGCGATACCTTTTGCTACGTACGTTACATCCTGTAAACTTATAGGTGAAGCGTTCTGAACTCTATCTAAGTAGTTATTTTCCTCTACTTTAACCTGAGCTGTTTGGAAGTGATAGGGTTCATATTCAGGATATCTCTCATCGTTGATCTGAAGCTGAATTTCCCTTCCAATAATAGGCGTTAAGTCATAGGTTTTGTAGGCAATTGGCGTTGAAACCATCTCTTCATAGCCCTCGTCAGGGAAGGTATTGATAGTGGGTGAATTACCTTTAACTGCTCCAGTCATATTACAACTCCTGTAAATAGTTGAATTTTATAGCCTAATCATACAGTTAATTTATTAAGATTGCATAAAGTGAACTTATTTATTTAAAACGAGATCTTTAAAGCTTTTTTGGGTTACAGGACCCTTAAAGATAGTATGGATTTTTTTTTCAGGTAGATTGAAATGTTCAAAAAAAGATTTTACTGCAGAGGTGCTTGTAAAAACGATTTCATCAAATTCTTCTAATTTGGGCTTTGGAGTGTCTGCTCTATGGACGGTGTCATAAAGATCGAGAGCTTCGTGTTGAATTCCTCTATCTTTGAAGTATTCAATAAGATCTGGCCTTGAGCCTGAGGACTTAGGGTAAAAGATAAGATGGCCTGAGGACCACTTTAACTGTGAGAAGAGGGCCATGAGGCCCTCTTGTGATTCATTTTGGGCAACATAGTCGACTAATATCCCATTCTTCATAAGTAGCTCACAAGTCCTCCTCCCCACAGCTATAATCTTTTTTTGATTGAGATACTGAATAGGCTTCTTAAAGTGGCGCAATAAGTCAAAAAATATTCGCACTGTAGATTGACTCGTAAAGAGAAGGTGAGTGGAGTCTAAAAAGCGATAATAGGCCTCTCTAAGGGCATCAAAGTGCCTCGGCTGAATTTGAATAATGGGATAGTGAATAACCTCACCAGAGGTTAGGAATCGCTTGGGGTCAAGCCCTAAAAAGAGACTTTTCTGTCCACGTCTTGAGTCAATTGAGGAGAAAATACTTTCTATTTCTTTGTCGCCTTCTCTTGCTAGAATAGCAAGAGAGCCTTGAAGAGGAGAGGTCTGAACTTCAAGATCCAGAACATTTAGGTGCATTAAATTGAGCCTCATTAGAGCTACTTTTGCAATGACAACGCCATCTAGTTCACCTTCTATTACTTTATGAATTCTGTTTTCAATTGTGCCTCTAATATCATAGATCTTAGCGCTGGGAACAAGCTTTTGTATCCCCTCTTGCCTTTTGAGAGATGAAGTACCTACTCTGAAAATTTTAGAAAAGTCTTTAAGTTTTGCTCCCGATTTTAAAACAAGAGCATCTTTGTTATTTTTATTCTGGGTTAGAGCTACAACTTTTAAACCCTTAGGAAGAGGGTCTGGTAAATCTTTTGCTGAGTGTATAGCAATTCGACATTTTTTAGTAAGGAGCCACTGGTCCAATTCGTGTGTGAAAAAATCGGTTTGCCCCAAATTTCTGAGCGAAGTTTTTTGGTCTATATCACCTTTTGTTTGACAACATTTCAAAGCAAAAGAGAGGTGAGGATGATGGTATAGAATCCCCTCTACAACTTCTTCTACTTGTATTACTGCGAGCTTCGAAGTCCGAGCTCCTACTATAATGGATAAATTTTTAGTTTTCAAAACAGAACTCTATTGCTTGATCTAGAAAATCAATAGTATGAACTTCGATTGTTTGCAAAAAATCTTTTGAAAGATCTTTCATATTTCCTTTGGGAATTAAACAGCTCTTAAAGCCCATTCGTACAGCTTCTTTGAGTCGTTTTTCAATGCGAGAGACTCGCCGTATATTTCCCCCTAGACCAACTTCTCCTAAAATAACGAGGTGGGGATCTATTTTTAGCTCTCTAAATGAAGAAGCTATGGCCATTAAGACCCCTAAGTCTAGAGCGGTTTCTCGAATACGAATTCCTCCTGCGAGAGCCACAAAAACATCATCTTTTTGAAGAGAATAACCGGCTTTCTTGTCGAGGACCGCAAGGAGCAGTGCAAGCCTATTAGGATCTATTCCCATACATTTACGAGTAGGAGTGCTGTAGGCTAAGGTGGTGACTAAGGCTTGTGCTTCCACTAAAATGGGAATAGAGCCTTCAATAGTTGGGATGATGGCAGAGCCGTGCATCTGTGAATTACGCTCTTCTAAAAAGGCTTCAGAGGGATTCTTAACCTCTTCGAGACCCTTTTGATTCATTTGAAAAATTCCGATTTCATCACAAGGTCCAAATCTATTTTTGACCACTCTCAAAATGCGGTAATGGTGTTGTCTATCTCCTTCAAAGTAGAGGACCGTATCAACTAGGTGCTCTAAAACTTTAGGCCCTGCAATCTCACCTGACTTCGTAACATGTCCGATTAAGAAAATAGAGACATTAAGACTTTTAGCAAGATACATAAGTTCTGTTGTAGTTTCTCTAATTTGAGAGACAGATCCTGGCAGTGAAGGTAATTCACTTTTATAGATGACTTGAACAGAGTCTATGATGACGATGTCGGGTTTTACTTTTTCAATCTGCAGTTTTATCGTGCTTAAATCAGTCTCTGCTAAAAGAAGGAGCTCTTCAGCTTGCAGTTGAAGCCTTCTTGCTCTTAAAGAGACTTGTTCTATAGATTCTTCTCCACAGATATAAAGGACTTTCAATCCCTTTTGAACATACTGGGCGGTCACTTGAAGTAAGAGAGTCGATTTCCCAATTCCCGGATCTCCCCCTAGAAGAATTAAGGAACCGGTTACGAGTCCTCCACCTAGTAGACGATCAAAAGCTGGGGAGTTGGAAGACATTCGGATACAAGAATCTGATCGAACTTCGTTTAGTTTAATAGGCTCTGAAACCTTAGCTTCAGAAGACTTAAAGCGAGCTTCAACTTTACTGTGTTCTATTTCTTGATTAAAAACATTCCAACGAGCGCAAGAAGAGCACTGACCAGACCATTTAGGCTGCAGGTGACCACATTCTATACAACTCCACACGACCTTTTGTTTGGCCATTATTACTCCAGGACTTCAGATAGATTCAAACGATAAAGAGCTTCAGAAGCCGCAGCTTGCTGAGCACTCTTTTTAGAAGAACCATATCCGCTTCCTAAAATCATGTCATCTATAAAAACAGAAATTTGGAAAGTTTTATTGTGGTCGGGACCGACCTCTTCAATAACTTTGTAAACAGGGATTTTTTGATATTTTTTCTGAGTGTAATCTTGCAGCTCAGCTTTCCAGTTTTGTATGGGATGCTGCATAATCTCTTCGATTTCACTTTTGAAATGTGTAAAGATAAAATCTTTTGCAGGAGCTATACCTCCATCTAAATAGAGAGCGCCTATGAGCGCTTCAAAAAGGTCTGCTGAGATAGAAGGATTGGGCTGCGAGAGGAAGTTCTTCTTTTCTCCTTTTCCCATTAGGAGAAAGTTCTCCAACTGAAGTTTTTCAAGATATTTAGCGCAAGATGCCGACTCAATGAGCCTTGATCTCAGATGTGAGAGAGCGCCTTCTGAATTCTTCGGCAGATCTCGATAGAGGTGGTCTGCAATAATGAGACCTAAGACCGCATCTCCTAAAAATTCTAATCTCTCATTGCTCATTTCTGTGGCTTCTTGGTTTTCATTTACGTAAGAGCTATGAACAAAGGCTAAAATCAGAAGGTTTTGGTCCTTGAAAGAGTAAGCAATTAGCTCTTCTAAAGAAGATATTTGAGACTTTAATTTTTCTAAATCAGGCATATCGCTATATATTTACAGTAAAACAAGTACATTTTAATACTATTTTATGTTATTTATTATTTATTTTTAACCGAAAAGTATCATGTCGATAGCTATAGACCCACATCACTTACAATATTTCAGAAAAAACCGTCAAATTGAATTTGAAAACTTGGTTACATCTTCAGAAATTGGATTAATTACCTCCATTTTAAAGAAAAAAGTTGAAAAAAATAAAGACCCGCTTCCTCTTCCTCTCAAAGAAGGTTTTGACTTGTGGAGATCACACGAAGAGTTGAAAAAGTTGATCGCCGGCAAAAAATTTGCAAAGATGTCGGGGCAGCTTATGGAAGTTAAAAAGCTACGTTTTGGTTATTCTCAATATTTAAGCTCTGCTTGTTACTCTGATGACTATACCTATGTGCATCGAAAAAGTTGTATTAAAGAGCTTGTGAGTGCTCTTTGCATTTGCTTAGAGCCCTCCCCAACTCCAGAAAACCCTTATTTTCCAACAGAAAAAGGGCATGGCATCTTTTTTGAAGTTGACCCTGATTTTTTCTTAAGATATCCAAAATCTAAAGGAGAGTATCTCTTCATTTTTTACGCGCATTCTTCAGCAACATTTTCTTATCAGTCTGAAGACCCTTTAAATGGATTTTTTAGAGAGCTTGGCTATCAGCATGGCGAGCGTCTAAAAGAAATACTCAATCCTTCATACTCTTGGATGCTTATATGAAACGCTGGGTGCTGCTTCTTACCCTTTTCTGCAGCCCTTTTTTATTTTGCGATTCTAATCAGCCCCTTTTTTTTCAAAGTCAAACGGCACTTTCTTCTAACGCGCAAGACCTTTTTTCTTTTTCTTGGACACAAACAATAGACTTTGAGTGTTCGTTTAAAACTTCTTCTTTAGATTCTCTTGACCTCACTTTTACCCGAATAAGAGGAGAAGGTTCTTATCAAGATCACGAATTTCAATTAGATACAGATGAAGAAGATGAAACAAATTATGAATTAGCTTCTCTCAAACAAATCTTGAATATCCCTTTTCACATTTGTTTGACCCCAGATTTATCTATCAAAAAACCCGTGCCTGACTTTGCACAGGTTTTAGAGTTAACCCCTGGTTTAGGAGATTCTCTTTCAGAAGACCTATTGGACCTTTTGCTCTCTTCCATATTAGCTCCATCTCGATACGACACAAAAAAAAACATCTTATCGATGCCTCTCTACTACCCTTTTCAATCTAACTTAACCGTCTCGCCTAATCTTGCTCTCCAAAAGTTTGACTCCGAAATATTTTTTGATCAAGATCTAGACGTCACAGGGCCCTATTCAATAGGAGCTGATCTTTTTTCTCTTCAGCTATCCGGAGAAGTTGCTGGAGAAATTAAATGGGACAATAACTCTCAATTTTCCAAATACTTTCGCCTCTCTCATTCTTTAAATGAAAAAGCTGTGGATCCTTTATTTGCAAAGCCCTTACAATTTGACTATTCGTTTTGTTTACAGCAAATAACCCATGACTAATATCACTTTTCCAGTTAAAAAACTCGCTTCTTGGTTTTTAAAAGAGCAAAGGCAGCTTCCTTGGAGAGAGACTTCTGACCCTTATGCCATTTGGGTATCAGAAGTAATGCTACAACAAACACAAGTAAAGACTGTACTCCCCTATTATTACAAATGGATGAAGAGATTCCCTTCTCTTCAAGCCTTATCTGATGCCCCTATTGAAGAAGTTATTAAATATTGGGAGGGGCTTGGTTATTACTCAAGAGCTAGAAATTTACATCGGGGCGCCACTGAAATCCTTGAAAAGTTTGGGGGTGTTTTTCCTTCTTCCAATGAAGATCTTCTTTCCATTAAGGGAATTGGTGCTTATACAAAAGGGGCTATTCAAAGCTTTGCTTTTCGAATCCGAAGTGTTTTAGTTGATGGAAATATCAAACGCGTATTCGCAAGGTTCTATGGGCTTGATCTTGACTTTTCAATCTCTAAAAACCATAAAACGCTAGAAGAACTTATTGAAACTGTTTTACCCAACGAAGAACCTTGGATTTTTAATGAAGCTCTTATGGAACTTGGAGCTTTAGTTTGTACTCCTAAAAAACCAACTTGCACTATTTGTCCTCTCAAAGACTCTTGCTTTGCAACAAAATTAGAAGACCCAGAAAGTCTCCCTGTTAGAGCCAAAAGAAAAAAAAGAGTCCTCCTTTATCGAGTGGTCTTTGTCCTTCATTTTAAAGACCATCTTTTAGTACGAAAAAAATCAAAGGGGGTTATGCAAGATCTCTATGAGTTCCCCTATTTAGAAACTTCCCACAAAAGTCATGAAGAGATAAAAAAAGAAGGACTCTTAACTCGCTTTTTAAAAAGGAAGGTTAAAGAGCAGACTCCACTACCTCAAGTTACACATGGATTTACTCACCACCATGTCACGCTACTTCCCTTTCAGGTTCATTTAGATGAGCCTCTAGACCTTTCAAATTATCAATGGATCAAAAAACAAGAAGTAGAAAAGAAGCCCTTCTCAGCAGGTCATAGAAAGATATTAAAACTTTTGAAATGAATAGAGAGTCCTCTCCAGGCAGCCTGAATCTTAGTAGCTGCTTTGTCTTCTTCTTGAGTTGTTTCCGCTCTGAGAGCTACTGGCTGAGTTGGACTAGCTTCTTGTACTGACATTACCCACCTTCTTCGTTTGATGTACTCTGAGATTGTAAATAGCTCATATATAGTAGACTTACTCCAAAAACTGCTAAAGAGACTCCAGGACTTTCTCCAATAGCTGCTTCAACGAATCTAGTAAAAGTTTTAAGAAGAAGAGAACCGGTAGATAGGGCCCATGCGCAATTATAATTTTTCCTTTGTAAAGCTAAATCAAAAGGAGTGCGACCATCCTCATCACGAATAGTTTTATCAGCACCGACTACAATCAAAGCATTGACAATTTCAATATCTCCTCGCCGAGCTGCCGCATGTAGAGGAGTAGATCCAAATTGACCACGCATATTTACATTAGCCCCGCCTACAATCAAAGCATTAACAGCCTCAATATCTCCTTTCTCAACTACCCAATGAAAAAGAGTCTGGCCAAATTGATCATCCATATTTACATTAGCCCCGCCTACAATCAAAGCATTAACAGTCTCAACAGTTTCGTTAATGAGTGCTAAACTAAGAGGAGTAGATCCAAATTGACCACCCATATTTACATTAGCCCCTCCTGCAATCAAAACATTTATAATCTCAATATCTGCATGGTTCCTGGCTGCACTACTAAGAGCAGTATCGCCAAATTGATTAGCTAAATTCACATCAACCCCGTTTGCAAGCAAACCAGTGACCCTCCCAACATTTCCTTGCCTAATTGCGTCATCAAGAAGAGAAGTAAAGCCAAAATTTTCTACATGCTCAGCTGTCCAAGTCCCCCCAACCATACCCTCATCAGCAAGCGCCACCGTGACACCTGTAGCTCCACGACATATAGGACAGCTATCTCCCGCAGGCCCTTCTTGAATAGCCCTTTCCAAGCAATGTTTATGAAAAGTGTGCTTGCAAAGAGTCCTTTTAATTGCATTTTCTCCTTTGAATATTCCCTCTGCACCAGAGTCTTCAAATCCATCCATACAAATAACACATTTCCAATCTTTAGAAAGCGGTTCTTTGGATAGCCTAACAGAGAGTCCTCTCCAGGCAGCCTGAATCTTACTAGCTGCTTTGTGTTCTTCTTGAGTTGCTTCCGCTCTGAGCGCTAATGGCTGAGTTGGGCTAGCTTCTTGTACTGACATACGTTCTCCTATCATTGAGATCGACTCAATTAATATTATTTGTCGTAACTAATAAATTATTATAAATTATATTTAACTAATTAATAAACGCTTAGATACAGCTATTTATAAATTCAAGGTTTTCGGGGGTTATTGATTAATTACATTCACATCAAAACCCCCGCTGTAACCTAATAAGTATTGGCAACCAGAATATCTGTTCCACTGGGTGCTATCCAATCAATATAAGTCTGACCATTTCGATCATATACATGCATTTTAGCCCCTGCTTCAATCAAAGCAGTGATCACCGGAATATTTCTTCTATCAGAATTCCAATTAAGCATAGTTCCCTGATTCAAAGCATTGGTCACCTGAATATTACTTCTTTTAGAACTCCCATCATATACTTTAGGGATAGCTTGCTGAGCTATACGTTTGACATTCTTATCCACACATTTAGAGATGCTATTTAGCATAGTCTGTTCATCAAAATCCCTTAATGCAAGAGTAACAAATTCACGGGAAGTGAGTTTCGGACTAGATAAATGACTTCTATCTCCATCTATACCCGATACTCTTCTATAGGCAGACTGAATATTACTAGCCGTTTTAGATAAACTAACAGAGAGGCTCTTACAAGCATTACAGAATCCTCTCCAGGCAGCCTGAAGCTTAGTTGTTGGTTTGTTATCATTCCAGGCAGCCACAAGCTTAGCATTTGGTTGTTTTTGATAAGTTGGCTCTGTTCTGAGCAATAGTGGCTGAGTTGAGCTAGTTGCCCTAATTTCTTGAAATGACATCTTTTTTCCTTTTGTTTTTAGTTGGTTACTTTATATATTATAGATCATATTTAATTAATTGTAAACATATTTATTTAACTAATGCGCAAAATACTTATACACAATAGTTTATAAATTCAAGGTTTTAGGAGATTAAGGTAAGGTCCTAGATAAGGGCTAAATTACTCTTTTTGAGAAGGCCTATGAGGGCTGAACTCCTAAAGCTTATATGCTTGAGGAAAGTATAGTAAGTGTAGAGAGAGGGCCTTAAAACCCGTCTAGGAAGCCTTTACGGAGAAAGCAGTGTTTAAATAAGCAGGTCACAGGAAGATTTTGAATTGAATATAGACCTCTTTTTATTCAGAGAGGTAAAATCAAAATATCGACAATCTCAAGACTATCCCCCCTGACTGCTAAATGTAGAGGGTTATAGGGTCCTTCAAGCTCTTCATTCACATCACCCCCTTTCCAATCAAAGCCCTAACAAGCTCAATTTTTTGATACCTAACAGACATCTGTAGAGGAGTTTCCTTTGCTTGCACAAGTGCAGAATCATCCTTTAAACCTGTAATGAAGTTAGCAGCCTCTTTAGATACCCTAATGGGGTATCTCCCCTCAGGTAAGCTCAACCGTAGAAGCTGCTTCGGCCTCTTAAATTGTGGACACTACCACTCCGTTTGATTCATTCAAAGATTCTAAATATTTCATATATAGACTTACTCCAATACCTGCTGCTATAGAAAGTCCCGCAAACGTTTTAGGAAAGAGGGCTGGTGTAAATAGAGCCCATACACAATTATAATCTTTGATCTCCATAGCTAAATCTAGAGGAGTTTCAGCAGCACCATTTTGGATAGTTTGATTAGCGCCAGCTTCGATTAAAACTTTCACGACATCAATGTGTCCCTCGTAGACAGCCCAATGTAGAGGGGTCATCCTGATGAATTGGGTAAGTGCATTTATATCAGCACCCCCATCCAGTAAAACCTTTACAACATCAACATACCCACGCCTAGCGGCATGATGTAGCAAGGTCTCTCCCATTGAACCTACATGTATATTTGCACCTGCATCTATTAAAAGTTTCATCCCATTAACATGCCTGGTTATGTCAGCGCCTGCCTCAATTAAGCCTTGTATCCTAAAAAAAGAAAATCGTAGGGGGGTATGGCCTATTATGTTAATCGCATTTACATCCGCCCCAGCTGCTATTGCAGCTTGTATAGACTCGAGATCTACGACCCTAATGGCATTAAATAGAGAGCGATCTTTTTCATTCAAGAAAATCTCTTCTGATAGATCAGTACGACAATCGGGACATTTACTTCCCGCAGGTCCTTTTAGTGACTCTTTCAAGCAATCTATGTGATAAGTGTGGGTACAAGGAGTCGTCACAAAGCTATGATCTCTCAAATTAAAAGAAGTTATTCTATCGAGACACACGCTACAAGTCTTTCCTAGTCCAGACCTTTCCTCTTCGTCAAGCGAGCCTATAAAGTTCCTCACAGAGAACCCTCTCCAGGAAGCCTGAATCTTAGTAGCTGGTTTATCTTCTCGGGTTTTCTCCGCTCTAAGCGCTACTGGCTGAGTTGGGCTAGCTGCCCTAGCTTCTTGTACGGACATTACACACCATCTCCGTTTGATTCGCTCTGAGATTCTAAATATTTCATATATAGACTTACTCCAATACCTGCTCCTACAACGCCTCTAGTAAAAGTTTTAAGAAGAAGAGCAGCGGTAGATAGAGCCCATGCGCAATTAAAATGCATACTATTTAAAGCTACATCGAAAGGAATGTGACCAAGCCGATCACGAATAGTTTGATCAGCACCGGCTGTAATCAAAGCATTGACAATCCCAATACTTCCTCGCTCAGCTGCCCGATGTAGAAGACTCTCGTATAGAGGACTCTCACCATCTCGATTCACATCAGCACCGCCTGCAATCAAAGTATTAAGCATCTGAATATTTCCTCGAGAGACTGCTACCTCTAGAGAAGTCTGCTGATCTCGACCTCTTCTATTCACATTAGCCTCAGCTGCAATCAAAGCATTAACAATCTCAATATCTCCATTAAAGGCTTCCCTGTCAGGAAAAGTTCTGCGATAGACATTTACTTCGAGGGGATTTAGTTCAGCAAAGTCATCTAAGAAGGGATTTACTTCTCCCACATCACTTATATTCCTAATTACAGCATATATCCAGTGATTATTGCCATGTTGATCAGCTTGATTCACATCAACCTCAGCTGCAATTAATCTATTTATCTCTTCGAGGTTCCGAGCATTAGCTACATCAGAAATAGGTTCACGCCCATTCCTAACAGTGATACCTGTGGTTCCACGACAGAGAGGGCATTGATTTCCCGCAGGCGATTCTTGAGCAGACCTTACCAAACAATGTTTATGAAAAGTGTGCTTGCAAGGAGTCGTTTTAATTGCATTTTCTCCTTTGAATATTCCCTCTGCACCAGGAGATTCAAATCCATCCATACAAATAGCACATTCCCAATCTTTAGAAAGCGGTTCTTTGGATAGCCTAACAGAGAGTCCTCTCCAGGCAGCCTGAATCTTAGTAGCTGCTTTGTCTTCTTGCGTTGTTTCCGCTCTGAGAGCTACTGGCTGAATTGGGCTAAATTCTTGAATTGACATTTGTTTTTCTCTTATTTGTTATGATTATTGTGCATCCTCTGCAGATCCAGCTACAGAATCTGGTGAACATTTTTCGTGGTAGCTTTTACCAGAATAGTGCTGTATCAATGGCCCACTATCAGACAGTATTTTCAGACAATAGCAACAAGACTCTACTTTTTTAGTAGGCATATCTCTTGAAGAAGGGCTCACTTTCTTAAAAGCACTGGTTTTTTTTGCTTTCCCTGCTTGAGGTTTATCAATTCGAGGCACTTCAATAAAATCTTCAAATTTTAAATTTCTGCCCTTACCACTTGGAGGCGAATTTATTAATTTTTGGGGTTTACAAGGAACCACTGGTGGAAAAGCACCTAATGGTTGGTTTGGGAGGGGAGGAGTCCCCGGTAAAAATGGAAATGCCATAACTTCATACCTTGTTTAATTGACTAACGTCTTATATTTTAAGACATAATTAGTAAATTGTCAACAGTTTTATTTAACTAATTCGTAAGCTGAAGAGGGGATTAATTAACCAATTTATAGAACATTTATAAACAGAAATTTATAAATTAAAGGTTTTAGGAGGTTGAGCTGAGGTCTATGTTACTGTTTTTGAGAGGGCCTATGACGGCTGAGTTCCCAAAATTTGGCATATTTGAGGAAAGTATAGTAACTGTAGAGAGAGGCCATTAAAAGCCCTCTAGTACCGTCTAGGAAGCCCTTACGGAGAAAGTAGCGTTTAAAGAAAGCGTTTAGAGGATTAAAAATGAATTGATAGGGACTGAACTTCTTTCCTTCTCTAAGCATTCTTTTCGCCATTAAAGAAGAGTATCTATCCATCTTTCCGAGATATTGATCGAGAGTGTCAAAGGGGTATTGATAGATATAATTTTTTAGATACCCTTTTGAACCTAGGATATCAAAGCCTTCATGAACATTGTCTTTTTCTCGGTATTTAAGGGCTTCTTTCTTGAAAAACTGGGGCTGCCTGTAGTCAGGGTACCACCCCCCATGACGAATAGCCTTTCCAAAGACGCTATTTCTTCTAGGGACAAAGTAGGCATCGCGCGCCTCAGGACTTTTGGTAATATTTCTTAATTCAGTGACTACTTTTTCGGTAGCGACCTCATCGGTATCTAGGCTGAAGACCCAATTGTGAGAGGCGTGAGAGAGTGCTAAACTTCTCAGCTCTCCAAAGGTTGTAAAGGGGTATTGAAAGACTTTAGCTCCGAGCTCTTTAGCAATGTCGCATGTCTTATCTTTTGAAAAGGAGTCTAAAACAACGACTTCATCTGCAAACTTAAGGCTCTCTATACATCTTTTGATTTCATTTTCATTATTGTAGGCCAGGATAAGAGCTGAAATTTTGGGTTCTGTCATAGTGTCCTATTTAAACTTCTGTTGAAAACCTTCTAAGTGAGTTTTAATTTGCGGAATAACTTGCTCTTTTACGAGAGAAAAAGCGCCTTTAATTCCACTCACCATAGCCGTCGTTGAAGAAGAACCGTGGCATTTTACAACGACACCTTCGATTCCAACCAAAACAGCTCCAGGGTATTCAGCATAGTCTAAATACTTTTCAAGTTCTTTGAAACCCTCTTTCTCACTAGAATTATTTTTTTGAGAAAAACGATCTCGCATTTGATCTAAAATAAAAGAAGAGACTCCTTCACAAGTTTTTAAAAACACATTTCCTGTGAAGCCATCGGTTACTAAAACATCTACTTTTCCACTAAAGAAATCTTGGCTCTCTACATTGCCTTCAAAAGAGAGGTTTGCTTGAAGCATCTGTTCTTTTTTATCTACAAAGTAGTCGTAAGCTTGTCGAATTTTACGGGTTCCTTTTCTCACTTCAGCCCCTATATTAAGTAGGCCAATTTTGGGACATGTCGTTCCCCTTTTGACTTGCTGGTAAGCAGCTCCCATAAGAGCGAATTGAAAGAAAGATTCGGGTCTAAATGAAATATTAGCTCCGACATCTAAAACGGAAGATCTTCCCTTGTTTGTGGGTAATTCAGTTAAAAGGGCAGGTCTTGATATCCCGGGAAGTTTAGGAAGCTCTAAAGAAGAATAGGCAGTAATTGCCCCGGTATTACCAGCTGAAACAAAAGCATCGCACTCTTTCTTTTTAAGCATTTTAATGCCAATAGCCATTGAAGATTTTTTCTTTCGACGTACAGCAAGCAAAGGAGATTCATCCATGAGAACTTCTTGTGTAGCGATAACTGCAGCAAGCGGCTTTCTGTCTTTGAAGCACTCATCCAGGACTTTTTGGGTTGCGACCACCGTAATCTTACAAGTGTCAGCCAAAAGCTCTGACGCTTTTAGAGCCCCCTCATAAAGAAGTTTATGGGAAGAATCACTTCCCATAAGGTCCACAACAATATGAGTTAAGGCCACAGCGCTTAAGCTTCTTCTTGTTGTAGGACAGCTTTATTTTTATAAAAGCCACAAGCAGAACAAAGTCTATGTGGAAGGACTAAAACGCCACAGTGAGAACAGTTCTTTAGGTTAGCTGGATTTTTTGAATGATGTGCTCTTCTCGAATTCTTCTTTGAATTCGAAGAGCGATTACGTGGGACTGCCATGACAAACTCCTTATGATGACTTTTTTGGTACCAGATAGCCTTTCATCGCTTCTCTATCTGGACAGTTTCCTCCTCGGCATTCTGCATATCGAGGAACCTCTAGGAGGATTTCTTGACGAAGTACAGAACTAAAATCGAAGATTGTAGTTTTTAATTTTTTTATATCTTCTATATGGTAAAGATTATTTATATCGATCGTTAAGGCAGCATCTCCACTACAAATAGTACAGATTGAAACAACTGGAACAATTAGATCTAAATGCAGGATCAGTTGATCTTCGACAACATAAGCTTCTCCTCGGATATCCACTTGGGGTCCAAAATGTAGCTCACTTTCATCGATATTTAAGAAATCGCTAGAAACACTCATATTGAGACTTAAGTTTCCATTGTTTCTCACCCTATCAACATTTATTAAAAAATCGTCTTGCATTAATGCCTTTTACCTAAACCTCTAACGAAATAAATAGCTGCTATTCTAGTAAACAAAAGCTTTTATTGCTATTAAAAAAGGTCTCTCCCAGGAAGAGTCTTAATCCCCTCTCCCCCAGGAAGAAAACACCCCTAAACTATTTTAAAAATATAACTTTATATTTTTATGAATTTAGGCTGAAATATCAATTAGGCAGTTAAATAAAAGACCTAACAAAAAAGATTGCATTTTTTAAAAAAATAACTAGACTGACGATTTAGTAAGCTATGTTATTATTAAAAAATAAATGTCTAATCTTGATAATCTTAAAGAAAGCTTAATCTACTTATCAAAGCAAAATCCGCAGCTTGTAAAAAATCTTATTAAGCTCCAAGAGAGTAAGGATTATCAACGCTTTGATCTTTGCAATAGCAAGCGAGGTGAATTAAACCTCTATTTAAAAAAGAAGAACCGCCCTTTTTATCTTCATAATGTAGAGGGAGCTGTTCACGAAGCAAGTGAAGAGTGTCGGTCTTTAGATCCAAATAAAGAGGTGCTCTTTTTCTTTGGAACAGGGTTGGGTTATTCTTTTTTATTTCTAAAGAAGTGGCTAGCTGCTACTTCAGCACACAAACTTGTTTTCCTTGAGCCCCATTTAGGAGTTCTCTTTCATCTTTTCCAAACAGAAATAGGCAAGAAGATGGCTGAGCATCCTCAAATTTATTTTTATAGTTTTGAGAAACGGTCTGATTTAAATTACTTAATCGAATATTTAGCCACCTACTTTTCATTTTTGAGCCCCTCTTTTGGATCACTCCCCTCTTATCGGTTTGCCTATCCAAATTTAACAAAGTATCTAGAAGCTCAGTTGATTTCTGTTCAGACTCTTTTAACCACACGACTTATTGAAACAAAGACTTCTTCTTCTCAAGCTTTCATAAACTATTTAATGAAGTTTCCTCACCTAAGTAACAACTACAACGCTTCTCAATTTAAAGACCTTTTTAAAGATGTTCCTTGTATTATTTGTGGCGCTGGACCTTCTTTAAAAAAGAATCTCCATGTTTTAAAAACGCTAGATCAAAAGGCTCTTATCTTAGCAGGAAGTTCTGCAATACCTGCTTTAACGAATGGAGGTTTAACTCCCCACTTTGGAAACTTTTTCGACCCCTACATTCGAGTACATGAGCGTTTTATGAATAACGACGCTTTCGAGATACCTACCTTTCATTGCGCGAGAACTTACTATGAAACCTCCCGTTGGATTCATGGACCTAAGCTCTACACAAAAGGAAGCGATGACACTCCGTTTGTTGACTGGATTGAAAATGAGCTTGGTTTTTCAGGCGCTCTAGTTAAAGAATATATCAGCGTAACGGCTTACAACACCTCTGTTGCTCTTTTAATGGGCTGTAATCCCATTATTTATGTGGGGGTAGATTTAGCCTATACTAATAACGAAACCTACATGGCGGGCATTGAAAAGGATGTCACGCATGCTTTGGATGAGCCCAACGATCAAGAAGGCTTTAAGTTCAATAAAGATCTCTATGCAACCGATATTTTTGGAGAGGTCGTTTTAACTCGTTATGCTTGGCAAGTGGAATCTGGATTTATTGGAGACATTGCTGCTCCGTTTAAATCTGAAAGGACATTTATCAATGCAACCGAAGGAGGCATTGGGGTGGGTTGGATCCCAAATAAGCCTCTAAAAGAGGTTGCTGACCAAATGCTCCTCCATCCTTATCCTATTGAAGAATGGATCCATTCAGCGATTACCCCTTTTAAGTTGAAAGATGACAAAATAGAAAAGAAGTGCATTTCACTGTTTAAAGAATTTAAACAAAGTTTAAAGCGGGTTCAAAAAATCTATCGGATGGTTTTAAAAAGAGCCAAAGCGTTTCAAAAGGAAAATAAAGAAGGAACACTTACTCAACTTGATGAGACTTATCTTCTGGAAGCTGAGCAGTCTATTTCTAGGGAAATCGCTTATCAGTATTACCTGACTCACCATCATCAAGTAATCGATATAGAACATATAAAAACACATAGTGCACTTTATCTTATTTCAGATGAAGCTCCACAGGCATTAATCAATGAAATTAATCTTGGACGTGTGATAAACCGTTATGAAAGATATTTACAATCCAGCCAAATCTACCTCAAATTAATGGATGCGGCTTTAAAGAAATCTAAAGCGGACCCATGGGAATAAAAAAAAAAGAAATCTATCGTTTTGACTCAGATGAAATACGCATTCTAGACCCGGAGCTTTCCCTTGACCTACAGGTCAAAGCAAAGCTCCCCCTTATTAAGGAAAGCCAGAAACTAGAACCAGTTCATTTAAAAAATGGACTGCGCCTGCAAGTAATCAAGTCTCCTAAAGGACATGTTATTCAAGCACACTTTGAAAAAGACGGCGTTTTTCAAGGCCAATGGTCCCTCTACTACGAAGGAGGCGGTGTCAAAGCGAAAGTACACTATTTAGATGGAGAGCTGCACGGCCCCTCCTACTTTTATGCTCAAAATGGACAACTCCTTTCAAAGTCGTGGTATATCCACGGAAAAAAAATTGGAAAGGTATATCAGTATTATTTAAACGGAGAGCTTTATAGTCTGCAACGATTTAATGAGGGCAAGCGAGAAGGCAAGCAAGAATATTTTTATGAAAACAGCGTTTTAAAAACACTAATGTTTTATAAAAATGGACAGCAAGAAGGAATCACTAAGCTCTATTATCCCAATCGTCAATTAAAACGAGAAATACACTTTATAAACGGCCGAAAAATGGGCCCTGACCGTTTCTGGAACACTTCTGGAATTATGGTAGAAGAGTGTTATTTTAAAGAGCACATCCCTCACAAACATCATCGAAAGTGGCATCCTAATGGTGTTCTTTTTGAAGAAAAGGTTTTTCATGATTCCCCTAAACTTTTTGATAAAGGCAAGTGGACACTTGATGGGAAAGTACTTTATAAGGGGATATATAACGCTAAAGATAAGTCCTATCAAACTACTTTTTATGATGCTGAAGGGAGCGAGACGTTTTCTGAAATTGCACACTGGGACGGAAAAAAGTTAAATGTTGCACGAGAGAGTAATGAAGAATAGCGATCTTTTTCTTCAAAATCTAAAACTTCTCAAACGTAAAGATCCAAGTTTAGCAGCACTCCTCTCTTTGACTTCTTTGACTCCTTCCTCCTTAGACGAAACAAAAGCTTGCGAACTTAATTATAATATTGATCTTGGAAAAAGTGTTTTTGCTCTACATGACCCCATTTCAGCACAAGAGGAAGCTGATCAACAGATCCACCCTCTTACTTTAAAACCGATTAAACGCCTTATTTTTTTTGGAGTAGGTTTAGGCTATCTTTTAAACTCTTTAAAGTCCTGGTTTCATGAGGATCAAAAAAGACAACTTATTATCTTTGAAGATCAAATAGAGGTTCTTAAGGTTTTATTTTCAACTTCACTTGGAACCTTTTTACTCCATCAGAACCAGGTTAAAATTTTCTATTTTAAAACTCCTCAATTTTGGGAGAGTAAACAAGCCGTTATCCAAAAATACCTTTCTCTACCTTTTGAAATAACCGCTCTTCCAAGTTACCTGAAAAACAGAGAAGATGAGTTCAAAGTACTTTATAATCGCTTGATCAATCTTTCAATTGATCAAAACATGAGTTTTGCAGAATACATTTATGTAAGTCCGTTAGTTTATAAAAATGTATTAAATAATGCGATTAAACTACCAAAAGCTTTTGATATCTATGCCTTAAAAGATGCATTTAAAGACCTACCTACGATCATCTGCGGGGCAGGCCCTTCATTAAATAAAAATGGTGCCAGGCTCAATAAGCTTAGAGATCGCGCTCTTATCTTCGCAGGAGGCCGAGCTTTAAGTGTATTAAATGATTTGGGAGTAGAACCCCACTTAACTATTGGAATCGACCCTTATGAGGAGCATAAAGTAACTCTGCGCTGTAACAACTTTTTTGAGCTCCCTTTGATCTATCGCTCAAGAATGCAACATGAAGCTGTAGAGTTGGCCCAAGGCTTCCTCCTCTATACTCCGGGAGCTGTTGGGTATTCTTTTGTTCAATGGCTAGAAAGTTCACTAAGTATTTCTTCTCCATTTTTAGAAGAAGGACTTAATGTCGTTAACTTTAATTTACAAATAGCACGTATTTTAGGGTGTAATCCTATAATTCTTGTAGGCTCTGATTTAGCCTATACAGATCAAAAAGCTTACTCCGATTCTATTCCAGATGAACAGTTTTTACCCGATCCACACGAGTTTCAATCAGACGATTTGACTTTAAATCGAGGCTACTTAAGGAAGGATCTTCATGGCGATCCCATTTTCACCCTCTGGAAGTGGACAGAAGAAGCTAAATGGATTGAAGAGTTCTCTAAGAAGTATCCAGCTCAAACGATTTTAAATGCAACAGAGGGTGGTTTAAAGCTAGAAGGCCTTGAGCACATCACTTTGAAGAAGGCCGAAGAAAAGTATTTAACTACGTCGTATGATTTTTCAGCTTATCTTCACCAAGGTATCATGCAAGCTCCATCCTACAATTTAGAGAAGAAGCAAGTCTTTTTGAAAGTGGAACTATTTCATCAAAGCATTATAAAATCATTGCATTTACTCGATTGTTTAGTCTCAGCTTCTTCTCCCCTACTTGAAAGTGACCTTGTTAATGAGCCTGCCTATTCTCATCTACTACGGCCTTTAGAGGATCTTTTTGAACGGGTCGAAGAAGAGCCTTCAAAGAAAGCTCGAGATAAGAAAAAGCATCTATTTTTGAAAGAGAAATTAAGCTCGTATGAAGTGATTTTTAAAAAATTCTTAGAAGACGCCTCTTTAACGGCTTAAAAGTCTCTTTTTGCCTTCAGCTTTATTCTTTTTAAAATCTTGATCGAGATGAGCCCACGCTTTGGCAAGCAGACTCTTTTCACTTATACTCTGAACTTGAGAGTCGTGCATAAGATTGTTAGCCATCCGGGCAAAAATTCGAGTTGTAATAGAGTTTGGATGAACTAAAGAAATGGGCAACATTTTTTGAACGCAAGCTGCTATATCTTCATTAAAAAAAACAAACCCTGGGTACTTGAGATCGAGGTTCAGTTGTTTTTGACACACTTTTTTAAGGCGATAAGAAGTTTGAGCTTCTTCCATTTTACGTATTTGATTAAAGACTATAAAAATGGAGAGATCTTTGCAAAGAGACTGGGTATTTTCAGCTTGCCAGACATCCACTTTAGATACTTCATCGATAAGTTTTTGAAGAGATATTTTTGAATTATTTTTAAAGCAGTCAAGAAGGTCTAAAAGCTGAGGCTGACCCTTATACAATCTTTTAAGAGATCTATAGAGTACATTTTTTATAAACTCAAAGTTATTCATAAGCGCTGTTGGCTCAGAAGTAGTCACTAAAAGTTTAAAGTCTGCAATTGAGAAGAAATCGACCATATCTTTTGAGCTTCCAGCCCCTAAATCTAAAAAGACGGCGTCTAATTGCAATGCTTTTATTTTTTTAATAAGATCTTTTTTTGTCGAACTTTCCAAATCGGCCATTTCGGGAACAAATCCAGACGCTGCTAAGAGAGAGAGGCCTTCTTGGCTTGTGGGTGAAAAAAAGGATCGTAGACATTGAGAAGGGTCTTCAAAATACTGAGCCCATCCGTGCTTAGGCTTTGAAATTCCAAATATAGTATGTAAATTTGCAGCTCCAAAATCAAGATCGATAAGAGCTACTTGTAACCCCTCTTTAGCAAATTGAATAGCTAAGTTGGAGCAGACCATAGACTTTCCAACGCCCCCTTTGGCGCCACCTATAGCAAAAATAAGAGGGTTTTTCTTTTCGGCTTGAACAGGCATAATTAAAATATTAGAAGGAGGTATTTTTCTTTAATTAGCTAAGAGTTATGCTGATTTACACTTAAATATTCAAGAAAAATACATCTAAGCATCGTATTAGATATTTCGTATCATCGGTAAAAGAGTATCTTTCATAAGAGAATAGACTGCATAGCCTACATTTCTATGCAAAGCCGATAAAATCTGTCTAACATTAGATTTTTTCTCTTTTTCTATATCTATTTCAGTAATAGTCCAGCTCGGCGCCAAAAGATTTAGAACTGTATGAGAATCATAGGTAGAAATTTTTTCTGGAATAGTGATTTCAAAAGCACGCCCTATCATTTCACTACCTATTTTTGGAAGTAGGTCTCCTCTACAAACATAACATTCTACATTGGGTTGTTCTTTAAGCGATTTCCACTTTTCAGCAAGTTCTGAAAACACTCCAGGAGCATCTAAAATATAAGAAGGTTCATTTAGCTTTTGGCTGACCCATTGACTATGATGAGTTAGAAAATAGGAGGCTAAAGTACCCCCTTGACTATAGCCTATTATTCGCGCTTTATTTTCACCATTGAAAGTATTTTTCTTTAACCAAGCTTCCACTCTATCTTTTGAGTTTCTATAGAGTTTCCAAGCAGGTCCCCTAGGGTGAAAGTTTGCGATCAAAGAAGCTGGAGCGTCTTCACCTCCGATGTCATTATTAGTCGACCTAAAAACTAAAAGTGGAGGAGCCTTTCCTTCGAGATCTACAAAACCAAAGGCTGGTATTCCATGCCATAAGTCAATTTTTTCATCTAACGTGTAGCTAACGAGACTCGTTTTACCCAATTCATCTACATAGGGAAAGTCCATTTTAAATCCAGGCTTTAATTGATCTGAACACCAAGGGATAAGTTTTTTAGCAAGTATTTGTGCGCTTCTGATTTGAAGAAGGTATGGATCTGAGGTAGACTTATAAACTTGATTTAGGAGCTGTAGGTTAGCTTGCGGATTACGCAAATCAAAATTGTTTCTAAGCACATCCCACTCTTTACTTCTACCGGGACTGAACTTGGGTTTAAAAAATCGACCGATCTCTTCAGATGTTTCTCCTTGTTTACAAAGGGCCCCTTCTATTTTAGGGTAGATTTTAATATGTTCCTCTAAGAAATGTAAAGCTAGTGCTGTTATAATATGATTTTTAGATAGAGCTTTATACTTCACAATAGCCATCGGATTAAATAGGGCGCGGCCTAAGTTGGAGAGTTTTTCGGTAACCAAATCAAGGATAGGGCTGCGAGATGAATGCTTATTTGCCTGTTCAATAAAGGCTCCCGGAGTATTGGCAATATTATTTTCAACTTTCCTCATAAGGCTTCCTATTAGTTAATTAAGAACCGATGATAAAGATTAGTTATTAAGATTTAATAAAGTTTACCATTTAAAGATGCGATATTAGAAAATTAAACAAATTTTTCAAAGACTTGATAGAGGTCGTTTTTAGGAACGATTTGACTCTCTTTGCCTATAGCTTGAGTAATGAGCTTTTCAAGATCTTTATTTTGGATATGTAAAAGAAGGTCTTTTTTAGGCAATTTCAGAGTTTTAGCAAATTCAGTCAAATAAGGTTTCAAATTTCCTTTAATGTCTTCCTGCTCTAATTTACCCGCTAAGTTTTTAGTAAAAGAGTCCCAAATTAGAGCTCCTCTATCTTTAATTTTTACAAGCTCTTCTCTTCGATAGGGATCTAAAATAGAGCGTTCTAAAAAAGTGAGAGGATGCAAGTGAGCTAAATCTACTTCATACTGACTCATACGAGGATTATTTCTAAGAAGCCACCAATAGGAGCGATTTGCTAAATCCGAAAAGAGTCCCTGTAGTTTAATGTTTTCGATTTTTGAAAGTGAATGCGTATAACGTCTTGAACAATCAACAGGTTCTTTGGGACTTTTAGAAGATAGATTCTGTATCACTTGTTAAGGCTCCTTAAATCACCCCATCTGGGGCATAAAGGATAAGAATAACAAGCCAACATTAAGAGAATATAAAGAGTTAAACTGCTTATTATAAGTGCTTAAAGAATTCATCCCAGTTTTCGGTATGCATCAGATGTCTAATGAAGTGAGGGTCTTTACCTGCTCTTTGGCAAAAACTTTCTATGTGATGATCATTAATGTTGGAGCCTCTTTTTTCATCTTTAAAACTATCAACAGCTCCTTTGATAAATTCTTTCCATGCCCTATTACCTTTATCTCGCAGCTTAAAAAAATGATCTTTTAGGTGAGATTGACTCATAATGCCCATGAAGAATGCCAAAGGATGAATATGATCTAAGCGAGCTCCCCTTTCCTTTAATTTCCCTTGAATTGTCAAAAGTTTTAAAAGTGATTTTTGAGCTAGATTCTCCAAAATATAATTTAAAGCAGCCTGCTCTTCAGAGTCTAAATTTTCTTTAAAAACACGCGGATGCCCGGGATTCCAGTTTCCACGAGCGCTGTCTAGAAACTGCGAAGGTTCATAATGCAAATATGAATTTCTGTTAATGCCCTGTACCATAATTTACAATCCTCATCTAAAATTGATCATTACTTGAAGAAGGGTAATCAATTCTGAACATTTCAGGCAATTTATTTAAAAATGGGATTTTAAAAATAGAGAAGAAGTTGCCGATGACCGGAATCGAACCAGCACCCTATTGCTAAGAGTAGATTTTGAATCTACCGCGTCTACCATTTCGCCACATCGGCACGTCTATTTAGGGAGAAGAGGATAATTTATGAAGAGTAAAACTACAAGACTATTTCACATCTACTCTAATGAAGGTGAAGGATCTGCAGGGCGGACGGTTTCATGAATAGTTTTTTCTTCAATTTTAGATTCAATTTCCTGACTTAAAAAGCCTGGCTCTTGCTTTAAAATTTCTAGAGCTAGCTGCTGGTAATCTTTAGAACCGTGGCTATTTAGATCGTAATCAGTAATAGGTTTTAAGTGTAAAGAGGCTTCTGCAAGCTTAATATTTTCTCGTATATAAGTATTCAAAGCTTCATTAGGAAAACGGCTTTTTAACTGCGCCATTACTTCTTTAGAGTGGTTATTTCTAAAGTCTGCTCTGCAGGGTAGAACTCCACATACTTTAAGCTTTGGATTCAACCTTGTTTGAACAAGCTTAATGGTGTTCAAAAGCTGAACAAGTCCATGCAAAGCCATAACTCTTGTTTCTACAGGGATGAGGACTTCTTGAGCAGCTGTCAGAGCGTTTAAAGAGAGGGTCCCAAGGTTTGGAGGGCAATCAAAGATAATGTAGTCCCACGATTGCTTAAGCTCGTTTACTCTATGTTTTAAAATGAGTTCAGATCCTACTTCAGTTGCCAGTGTTTTTTCAACCCTAACTAGAAGAGGAGAAGCAGGCAGTATAAATAAATTGTCATAGGAAGTTTGAAGCATAGCGTCTTCAATAGGCCTCTCGTCTAAGAAAACATCGAGTAACCCCTGTCCTTGCTTTTTGCAATTAAACCAATACGAAGAAGAGGCTTGAGGATCTAAGTCAATTAAAAGTACTTTTTTTGAATGGCGCGCTAAGGCAGCTGACAGGTTAACAGCAGTTGTTGTTTTTCCTGTGCCCCCTTTTTGGTTGACGATTGCTATAATTCTCATAAGTCCCATCTCAAAATTAAAAATATTGGTATACGCTTTTAATAATTTAACGGCAAATATGAATTTAAGGTTTTAATAATTCCTTTTAAAAATAGATCAATAGCGTAAATAACTATAAAAGGCTTGTTCCCAAGTGTAGGTAACTCTCTTTTTTTTATTTCGATCTATTCTCACTTGAATGCTGATATAGGGGTTTGAGTGTTGGTTGTCAAAGTCTCTCCCTTCATTATCTCGATGTATTTTGATATAGACTTCAGCGTTATACCACGGATGCGTAGACACATGTGAATCCGCTTTTGTGTAGCGTTTAAAAGTCGTATAAGCCGGGTCATTTTGTGTTTCTGGATCATAGAGATAATAGTCTTTCAAAAGATCGACAATCAGCTCAGGTTTATTTTCAAAACCCTCGACATAGAAATCGACTTCAGCACCTACCATGTGTTTAGAGGTTCTATTATCTTCAGCAGAATCGCAATATCGATTATGCTGAGGGCACCTGTGTCCACAGGTGATGATCACTTTACTCTGCAAATTTTTTTGTAGATTATTCAAAAGGTCGATCAAAATTGGATAAACGAACTCTTTTTCATCTTTAAGTGGAAGGCTATGTCTTGATGAGCCTGAACAGTCAAATATCCTCTCTTTAGATTCAAGTACATAAGATACGTGAGAAGAGTCCCCTTTGCACCTAAAGAATTCTTTTGTGATGAGTGACAAATTTAATTGATGATCAGTTTCCCAAGGATAGCGATCTGGGGCTTGCGCTAAAGGCATGGGGACATCTAGAAACGTATCTTTATCAAGCCTAAAGAGCTTTTCATTTAAGGCATTGGCTTCTCTATTTTTTTGATATTCGGATTGTTCAAGACCACCCTTACAACTGACCATCAGTAGCAAAAAAAAAGAGATGCAAGCGAACTTGCAGAATTTAAATGTGATTGAAAAGACGCTTTGCAAAGTTTTTTTCATTATGAAATTCTCGGTAAGCTTGGCTCATTAGCTTCAATTTTGCTCTTATGTCTTCATTTAGAACTAGATCGACTATAAGGGATAAGATTTTAGGATCGTCAAAATCTACAATCAAAGAGGCAAGGTCGTGTTTCTTCAGCTCTTCAGAAATCCAAAGTCCAGGGCTCACAATAGGCACCTTATTAGCCACAACAGCTTCAATGAAAATACCTGAGCTTGAATAGCGATAATTCCAGATATTGTAGGGCATTAAAATGGCATCTGAGCTCATTAAATAACTTAAGTAATCTTTTCTAACTAAATTTTCTGAAATTTTCTCTATTCCAAACATGCAAAGGTCACTTAAGCCTGCTGTTTTCTCAGAGACTCGTAATATAACAGCTCTATTTTGGGCGGATTGAAAAGAAGTTAGTTTTTGTATTAGGTGAAGTCCCTTCGGTCTTCTTGGAACACCTGGCCACCAAAAGCAAAGAGGCCGTTTAATATCTAAATTGTGTTCGACTTGTGTCACTCCTGAAGTATGAGGAATAGGGAGGAGATGTACTTTTCGATCAAAAAAAGAAGAGAGCTCTTCAGCTAAAGAATCGGTATCTGCAAATAAGGAGAGTCTTTTTTTCATCAAGATATGCTCTATGCGCTTTAAAATTTTGCGATCTTTCTTCCCCTTAAAAAAAAGTTGCTTCGAGTCATATCGATATAAAATCCAAAGGTAAACATTTTTAATCGGAAGGAAGGGCAAAATAAAAGCTAAGGCGTAGAGATGAAAAGTATTAAATGTTTCTAAAAAAAGAACCGTTTTATGTCCTTTCTCTTTTTGAATGAGAGGACGAATCGTTTTGAAGAAGGATTGCGTCATTTTTATAACAGAGGAGATATTAAAGAGCAGAGGAAGTAGTTTTGCAAAGAAAGAGCGTCGACTCCATTTTACAGGAGAATGAAGATTTTTTTTCCAGTTTTCAGGAAGGTTTTCAAGAGGACAGTCCTGACTAAGAAGAGTCGTGGTCTCCCAACCATTTCCTTTAAATAGCTTGTGGAGAGACGCATGATAATCCATGACATGCCCATTTAGCTCTTTAAGAAAGGGGGCAAATGTGATACAGTTTACTTTCGTTTTATTGCGATCAACCATTTTAAACACATTATTTAGAGAAAAACGCATCATATGGATTGGGTAAATGATTTTCAACTTTTCTTATTAGATTTCGACGGATTGCTTGTCAACACTGAGCTTTTACATTATCAAGCCTACCTCAGAATGTGTTCAAAAAGAGGCCATGAGCTTCAGTGGTCTTTTGAAGATTTTTCAAAATCAGCTCACTTCGACTCAAAACAGTTGAGAGTAGATATTTACGCGACACTGCCAGAGCTTCACGATGAAGAACCTAATTGGTCCACTCTTTACACAGAAAAAAAGAAGCACTATTTAGATATTTTGAAAGAAACTGAGATAGAACTCATGCCTGGAGTTGAAAAGTTTTTATTTCATCTTCAAAAAAAGAAGATCAAACGATGTGTAGTCACACACTCCCCTAAAGAGCAGGTTGATTTTATTCGCCTGCAAAATAAAGTCCTTGGCACGATTGACCATTGGATTACTCGAGAAGACTATAATCAATCAAAACCTCACCCAGAGCCTTACCTAACGGCTATAGAACGTTTCTACGAACCAGGCGACCGCGTAATAGGTTTTGAAGATTCTCCAAGAGGCATTTATTCCTTAATGGGGACAAGTGCAAGAGCTGTAATGATCAATTCTCTTATTCCGCCTAAGGTAAAGCCCTTAATCCAAGAGAATAAAATTGTTTATTTCCCCTCTTTTGAAGCCATCTCTAAAATTGGGCTATAAGCCCTCTAGAAGCAAGATCCGACACAGCAGCTGAATAGCATTCAAATATCTCATTTTAAGACGTTTATATATTAAATAAATTTTAACACTTTCGTATATTAACTAAATCTCCCTGTTATTAGAGTTATACAATTAACTTGATTTTTATACTATTTAGTAGTAAAATTGTAATAGTTGCTAACTAAAATAAAGAGCTATGTCAATTTATTCACTAAATCCAGATTCTTCCGCTATGACACCCAATGCCCCCTTTGTGTCCTCGAATTATTCTAATTCTGGATTAGCAGCTCCTGGGTGTGACTTATCTGAAGCGTATCATTTTCAAGCTGAAGTTCTAAGGACTGGGTGGATACTCGGAAGTCTTATTGCTTATCAAGTACGTGACTCTATTGGGAAGGGCCTCCTTGATAATACTTGGAAGTACCATCCCCTCTTAGGTTCCCTGCAAAACTCTTTTAACACACTATCCAGCAGGGTCACTCGGTTAGCCCCTTGTTCTTCAGACCCGATATTTTCAACTGTTCAAAGAGGCTTACGTTCGCTGCAACAATCTCTTAAAAAAGAAGAAATCCCTTCTGACTTAAGGGCTCAACTGGGTCTAGATTCAGAAGCATTAGGAGTCTTTTCTGACACTCCACTTATTGTTTCGGATATTGGGCCTGATCTTCCTAACGTGATTAATCCGAAAGAATTTGACTATCTCCAGCAAGTGTACAATTCAATTGAAAAAGGTGACTCTTCGCTCACTTTAGATGCATCCGCATCCCCACAATTTAGAGAGCATATTTTATCTGATTTCAGAATTATTTTGTCCACAGACGCAGGTAGAGACTTAATTTATACCCTACACAAAAAAAACATAACTTTTGTTATAAGACAAGGTGCTAGTTCCACCTATAACAGTAGAAACAAAATAGTAGAAATTGCAGAGAAAGGGACTGAATTGCTTTTTGGATCTCCAGATTCTGATAAGGTACTGGCCTTAGGTGCCCGATATTCGATCTTGTTTCATGAGTTAACACATACTTCTCATGATCTAATAATTGGCGATATACATTCGTGGAATATAAATACTAAAAATTTGGATAATGGTTGGTCCAGTTATGAAGAAAAAAGAACTATTTTAAAAACAAATGCACTGCGAAGACAACTTAAGATGGGCGAAGCAGGTTGGTATGGGCGATGGGGCCATGTGGGTTGTCGATGCTCTGACGATCTTACTGAAAGATTAAAGCTTCTTTTTACTTATAAAGCCAGATTACATGATCAAACAAACGTTTCAGAGTCTATACAACAAGTGTACAAAGATCATGGCATAATTGATGGACCACCTTACTGCCCAAATATAAATAAAGATCTAATACATGCAGTTTCCTCTAAGGGTAATGATTATTGGATAAATACTATTTTAACATCCAAAAGAGCACTAGAAATCTTACCTGAAAAATTAGGTTACGCTCTTCATGAAGCCTCTTTTCCTGGACTTAAGATTATGGTACAGGCTATTTTAAGCTCTAAAAGAGCTGGAGAAATCTCCCCTGGGGATTTAGGCCTAGCTCTTTTTGAAGCCTCTCGTTATGGGCAAGAGGGTATATTGCTGGCTATTTTAAGTTACAAAAGAGTTGGAGAAATCCCCCCAATATATTTAGGTCGAGCTCTCTCTGAAGCCTCTCGATATGGAGATAAGGATTCCGTGCAAGCTATTTTAAATTCCGAAAGAGCACAAGAAATACCTTCTGAATATTTAGCTAAAGCTCTTCCAGTAATATCTAAAAATACAGCTACTGTTCAATGGATATTTGATAAATTATCGTGGATGGATACGATCAAATACTACTTAGGATTAATCTAGTATTCTCCATTAGAAACCCAAAGCCTTCAATATCGCTTTTTCCCTTTTTCAGGGTATCTATGTAGATAAAGAGCAGAATTAAAGTTCAGTTCGATAATTTTATAGTTTGTTGAGGACGGTTCTTTTTTTAGTCCTTGGATAATCATATCAATGCCGCAGATCGTTGCTTCAACAGCCAGAGCCGCCTCACATGCCACTTTCTTATAGAACGCAGGCATTTGGTCTGTAAGGTGGGCTAGAAGCAGATAATTTAAGATTCATCCAAAGTAGCGTTGATGATCTACCTGACGATATGGAAGCTATAGCCGATAAAATAACAATAAACTTCCCCTGAGGCAGTTTGTTAAAATCAGTTACAAGTCCCTCAGACTATACATTTAGAAAAATTTCAAATTTAGCAAAACCTGATGCAAGATTAACTATCGTATTGAATCGCACTATCTACGAAGATGTGTCATACTTTAAAAAACTGGGCCTTCAAGATGCTCAATCTTCAGCAACTCAAGAAGCAATAACTCGTAGCTTAAGAAAACATGGTTTTAAGCAAGTTCGTATTTCTTATCCAAGTAAAACTGAATTAAAAACTTCTTGGGGACAAAGACTTACACTTGGATCTAATAGAAGTCTAATTCAAATTACCGGGGTGAAAACTGGTGTTGAAACAAAAAAAATCTGAACATATATTCAAGGTATAAAAAGGTATACATATAGGCAATGTTAAAATAAAGCAGGATATCCAAGCTAATTTTTCTCTAGATTGAACCTCTTTTTTGAAGCTTAACGTGCTCATTTCAGCTTGCGTACAAGTTCTACTAATAGATGGCATTTAATATCTCCATAAGTATTCTCCAAAAAAACAACTCGTAAAATCCCAATATTATTATTGTTTTATGTCTTCATATTTAAAGCAAAACTTTTTCCTTTTCATAAAAAAAAATATCTATTCTAATAGAACTAATTAAAAACTAACTTGGAACACTAATATGACCCAATTTAAATTCCAAAAAGCTAGATCTAAACAGAAGGAGACTATTTTTTCTTGGTTAGACAAACCCCACGTGAAAGAATTTTGGGACAACAGTCCTGAGCATAGAGAAGACATCCTTATATTCCTTGAGGGACGCATCAAGCAATCTACTTATTTTAACGGAACATTTACATATTGGATTGGCAGTGTTGATAATGAGCCTTTTGCTTTCATTATGACTGCAGAAATTTCAGAAAAAGAAGATCTACCTGAAGTGTGGAGGAAGTCTTTATCAAAAAAGGGCAAAACTTTTGGCATTGATTTTTGTATTGGAAATGAAAACTATTTAGGCAAAGGCCTTGCCGCCCCAACCTTAAAAGGATTTACCGAGTTTTTTCAAAAAGAGAATAAAAATGTAGATACTTTTTTTATTGATCCCGATGAAAGCAACCCTAGAGCTACCCATGTTTATGAAAAAGCAGGTTTTAAAAGTGTAGGCAGCTTTCTTGTAGAAAAGGGAGCTTTTAGAGGTCAAAACTCTTGGCTTATGGTAAAAAATTAATAGCTCCACTCGCTAGATAGCAGCGAAAAGTATTAATTTTAGACTTTGTGTTTCGTTTTATTTTTTTAGTAGTTGGCAGTCTATAAAATCATTTTCAGAACTCAATACCCCCTTTAGATCTACTTCACTCTTTTCAGGAATTGCAATGGAGATAATCATTTTTCGATATCTAAAACTTAATGTTTTATATTGGCTGAAATTTACAAATGTCGAGTGATAAAGCCCATCTGAATAAAAAAGCTCCTTTATTTCAAAAATTTGTATTGGCACAAGTAATCCACATTTAATTGCCTTTGATAAGGCTTCTTTAGCGGTCCAGGCAATCAATAAAGCAAGAGGTTCTTTTATTGGGAGCGACGAGATACAGATATTTTCATGGTGAGTAAGCGATTTTTTTACGGCCTCATAAGCGCCATCAGAGATAGACTCAGATTCTATATCAATACCCATGGGGTGTTCTTCAGGAAAAACAACTGCAGCGGCTTGATTTTCGCTATGACTTATACTTATCTGAATATTTTTAGTCTGATAAAACTGGACTACAGGCTGATTAAAAACACCAGGACTAATTGCTAGTGCAGTAGAATCAGATAGACCCTAATAAAATAGTAACGCAGTTTTGGAACAATATCGGCCAAGTAAGTAGCTATATCGTCTCCGTTCAAACTTAAGTGTTCTTAGATAATTAAGTTCATCAGGATGAAGAAATGTGGCGGCATTTTCTTCTAGGATTAGATAATCCCTTTCAAGGATGCAAAGGGTAGCCTGGTAGCAAATATCTCCCCACTCTAATTTTATTTTTTTACAAAAAGATCTATCCATCGCCTTAGATTTTAATTGAATGAGATTTTTTTTTAAAGACCTCAATTAAAAGCCTAGAGCTTTCAGGATCGCTTTTTCGACATATCGTTTTTTCCCTTTTGCAGGGTATCTATGTAGATAAAGAGCAGGATTAAAGTTCAGTTCGATAATTTTATAGTTTGTTGAGGACGGTTCTTTTTTTAGTCCTTGGATAATCATATCAACGCCGCAGATCGTTGCTTCAACAGCCAGAGCCGCCTCACATGCCACTTTCTTATAGAACGCTGGCATTTGGTCTGTGAAGTCAATAGACTCCCCTCCTGTTGAGACATTGCTATTTTCCATTAGAAAAATCAGCTGTCCTTTTTTAGGGATGTCAGATGCTTTAAAGCCCTGCTCTGAGAGTTGTCTTTTTTCTTTTTGAGTGAGTTTTAAAGGCTTTTGAAAAACAGCTCTCTTTTCATTTCGTTTATTTTTAAGGCGAATCAGTTCTTGAATAGAGGATATACCATCCCCTTCTATGTGAGCTGGGATCCTTTGGCAGACAGCTTCCACTTTATTATCTATTACAAGTAGGCGGTATTCTTCTCCGGGAAAGAACTCTTCGACTAAAATTTCAGATTTAAATTCATCGGCTGTTTTAAGTGCTATTTGAAAACTCTTGGGAGAGTGGGGCTCTACAAAAGAGATCCCATGTCCCATATTCGTTAAATTTGGTTTCACAACTATTTTTTTAGTTTCAAAAAGGGAGTATTCTTCCTGTGCTTTTTCAAGAGAGGTGTAAGATTTCCCTAGGGGCGCTTCTAGTTTGTTTTCTTTAAGTATCTTTTTGGTCACTTTCTTGTTTTCCATAAGAAAGTAAGAGATGAGAGGATCCAAACGCGTTTGAGTAGCTTGTTTAATCCACTCTTTTTTACTTCCTCGAATTAGGCTAATGATATTTTCTTTTCGATCGAGGATTTTAAACCGAAGCTTTTGCTTCATAGCCTCTTTTAGGAGCACTTGAGTGGAGAGTTCCATATCTTCATAGCCACTTAGAGAATAGTCTTGAGCCTCTTCTTTTTTTTCAAGCTCAAGTAAAGATTTTTCTGTGAGTTTGTGAAAGTCACTCTTTAGTTTTCTAGATAGAGGTAATGACTCAAAATACTTTTTATGAGCCTTTGCTTTTTGGTAAGAGAAGTTGGTAAAGCTTTGTTTTTTCTTAATGAGGGTTTCTAAAATTTGAGTGGAAGGTGTGAGATAGGGGTAGTTTACTTTTTCTATTTGAAGCTCTAGAGCATTTTGATACCTCTTTTGAGGATCTCCCTTATCAAAAAGAGATGCGACCTCGCGCATTTGATCCATTATTTCAAGTGACCAATTTTTTAAAGAGATCTCTTTTAGAGTTACATCTTTAATTAGTTTAAGACCTTTTTTTCTTCCTGTTAAAGCCACTTTGTCTTGATTCTCACAAATAATTCGTCTTTCATCTTTAGCAATAGGAGGGCTTTTCTCAAAAAGACAATAGACAAATAGAAGGTGCATGAAATGCATCGTAGTTAAGTCTAGTCCAGTTTCACAAAAGGGGTTGAGATCCAAAATGCGCGTTTCTAAGTAGTTGACTCCCCTCTTTAAAGCGTGTAGAGGCCTCTCTCCTGGACCATGCTTCGGTTTCAGGCGTATGCGAGCGTAGTGTTCAGCTTCGATTTGTAGAATGTTTTCATTCATTTGAATTCTTTTTTCGTGCTGATACTCACCTATTTTTTGAAACTCTGCACTAGGTGTTTCTAACATGTACTTAAGATCTCTTAAGTGCTCATCTAGCTGATTAAATGAAACTGCATTCTGGCTTTGAATTTTACTAAAGTAGCCAAGTTGACTCATCCGGATAGAGGTTCCATAAGGTGCATGGTAAGAATCTTTGCAATAGCTTTTAAGTAGACTAGAAGGCTTGTCTAAGTAAGTTTTATCGACAATTGGAGAGGATCCAAATAGGTAACTACAGATCCACCCAACTCGTAAAAAGTTACGAGTCACATGAAGGTAGTTGTCTGTTTTAAAAGACTCTATAGAGTGTTTTGAATTGAGAGCTTTATGATAGAACTTCCAAAATTGCTGAGAAAAAGAAAAGCTATAATGGATTCCTGATAAAAGCTGCATCGCTTTTCCATAACGATAGCTGAGTCCTTTTCTATAAAGCCATTTATCATAAGCTTCTTTTGTATATCCAAACTTTGCAAGCTCTACATCTTTTTTATTAGGAAGGCTGCAGGGCGAGCTCATAGGCCAGAGCCACTCATCTTTTAAATGGTGATGAATATAAAGGTGTAAGCTCTCTAAATGCTCAAGAGCTTCCTCAGGAGTGTTAAAAGGAGAAGTAACCAGCTCAAGCTGGGCTTCAGCAAAATCTGTAGTAAAATAAGGGTGAGTCAAAGAAGACCCCATAAAAAGAGGGTGCGCTGTTTGAGCTAAAAGCTTTTTGGAAGAAACTCTTAAGCTTTCTTTTTCAAGACCGTGAAGCCCTTCTTTTAGAAGGGAGGTCTCTTTTCCTGAAAAGAGCTCTATTTTATCTAGGTAGTTAGGCATTGTCTGATTTTATAAAAAAAAATAAATAATGCAATGAAATCTTCTTTAAATCAGTAAATTACTTTTTGAAGAAAGAGCGCATGAGCAGGAGCTGGCATCCCAATTTCACGTCTATTCTTGGCTTTAAACAAAGCCTCTATTGATTTTACAGGACGTCTTTTTTGTCCAACTTCAAGAAGAACTCCAACGATATTACGAACCATTTTATATAAAAAGCCTTCACCTTCAAATTCTAATCGCACTCCCCCTTCTTCAAAAATGAGGTCTAAACGCTTCAAATTACGAACCGCATTTTTATAGAGAATGCCTGGCCCCCTTAAGTTTGCGAAGGTCGTAAAGTCTTTCACTCCGATAAAATATCCACTTGCTTTTTGAATCAGTTTTAAGTCTATGGGCTTTCTCATGTGAAGGCGATAACGATGCAGAATAGGATCGATGACAGGTTCCAACCAAAGGTGGTAGTGATAGATCTTTGTTTTAGCGCTATAGCAAGCATGAAAATCAAGAGGGGCTGGTTCAAGCAATTTTACCCGAATATCCTTCGGCAAAATTCCATTGAGAGATAGAAGAACTCTTTCTTGATCCAAACAGTGGTCTATTTCAAAGTGAGCGACTTGCCCTTTAGCATGAACTCCTTGATCAGTTCTTCCTGAACCCATGATACGAATGGGCTCTCTTAGTATGGTCGCAAGAGCTTTTTGCAACTCTTCCTGAATGGAGTTTGCGTTAGGTTGAATCTGCCAACCTGAAAATTGGGTGCCGTCATAGGCGACTACAAGGCGATATTTTCGTTTCATACACCAAACCTCTTTTCAGATAAAAATGATTCTATAATTTTAAAATCTGAGGGCTCAGTTAATTTCATATTTCTTGTAGAGCTCACAACTACTTTTACGGGATGTCCGATCTGTTCAAGTAAAGACGTTTCGTCCGTCACATCCAACAGCTCTTTATTTACCTTTTCAAAGGCTCTTTCTAAAAGAGTTCTCTCTACAACTTGTGGAGTTTGAATCTCCCAGGTTTTAGATCGTTCTAAGGCCTTAACAATCATCCCTTCCGAATTGACCTCTTTGAGTGTGGAGGTTGCTTGCACTCCAAGTGTAGCCGCTTTAAATGCATATGCAGCCTCAAATAGGCGATCTAAGAGTTCTAAATTAATACAGGGCCTTGCAGCATCATGCACGCAAATAAACCCCTCTTTCTCTTGAAGGACCTTTAAGCCATTATACGCAGAGTCTTGTCGTCTCTTTCCAGGAAGGGCAAATAGAACAGGCTTTTCTGTGTTTTTAAAAAAAGATTGATACTCGGGTTTACAAACAACCACAATTTCTTGAACTTGCGGATGACTCAAAAATATTTCAAAGGAGTAAAGAGCAATTGCCTTCCCTGAAATCTTCATAAACTGTTTGGGGTGAGCTGTTTTCATACGCTCTCCCTTTCCCCCGGCTAAGAGAACAACAGAAATATTTTTAGACAAGGTGTTCATAGTTATATTTTTCAAAAATTTTAGAGGTAGGATAGCCCAAATATCCCATTAAATTCATTATAAATAATATTTTTAAAAACAAATCTTAATAATATATTAATAATGAAAGTTTAATATATTGCTAAAATTATTAGAAAACAAAAAAGAGGCCTCAGCATGATAATTAATAATCTAAATAATGCACTTGATTCAACCTACAATGAATTGAATAATAATTATGAAAAAATGACTTTGGCAGTCAAAAATAACCCTGAGACAACGACTAAAGTTCTTCTTACCAGTGGAGTTGCTATCATTTGTATGCTCAATGCTGAAAACATCAGGGGTATTGCATCAAAACTCTTTTGCGACTGTAATTATCAGGTAGTTTGCAATAATATAGCACCGAAAGAAAGCTTAAGCTTTTTTGCAAACCCCATAAGCACAACTATTGGTACGGTTTCCAATGCTGTAAGTTCAGTGACACAAGGTGTTCAGAGTGCTTTTGATGCTCTTTGCAATACGGTTACAGGCTATATAGCAGGAACAGCTACAGGGCTCCTTTTAAGAGCAGGAAATCATGCGCAAGTTAGGTTAGTACAACAGCAGCCCCCCTCTTTTACTCGGATTTTTGTAGAATGGTTCTTTAGCAGATAAGCTTTTTACTGTCCCTGCAAGGAAGCCTTAAAATAGGTCTGTAGTTAAGCTAAGGCAATTTTTTGATTTAAGAATACTTGGATAATTGCTACTCTATTCTTCTATATCTAAACTCCTAAAGAAAAGATACATGATTCTAGAGGGCGTTGTTGATTTAATCAGGATCGGCCGATTCAGACAAATAAATATTTAAGAAAATAAGCGTATAAATGAAAATGGACTCCTGATAACGATAACAAGGAGTCCAAAGATGAGCTACGTTAAACG
>Ga0208770_1000070_pt1 | contig 74254 bp, 57 predicted proteins | sample AntAceMetag02UK9_FD_184771 | JGI IMG/M metagenome (GOLD analysis project Ga0208770, IMG submission 184771) | Saline lake microbial communities from Ace Lake, Antarctica - Antarctic Ace Lake Metagenome 02UK9 (SPAdes) (version 2) | ecosystem: Environmental > Aquatic > Non-marine Saline and... | reverse complement strand
TTTCACTTGTATGAAAATCAACCGGTGCGTAACTGATGAATTATATAAGGCTAATATACTGAATAACAAGCACTTAACCTTGATTATTTTCTAGTTTTTGTGACCTTTTTATCTTCGTAAAGTAGAATTAGCTAAAAGCGTTAAGTGAGCAGCGTGAATACTGGAAGAGATCTTTGCTAGTTAATTCGTCTAAAATCTTATTGATGTGAATTATTTTAACGTAGGTTGAAGGGGTCTCGATCTTTTTTGATCAATTGATCAGATCAATCTTGCCAACTAAATTGAACGACATGAAATTTTCAAATCTTATTTCTTTGATTTATTCTCCGTAAAAGCCTCATGCAAAACTCAGAAACTCACAGTTTTTGTCGCGATTGTTTACAAGGAGATTACTAACTCACAGATTCCACGGTCACTCCTGCCTTGGTTCATGTCCTCGCGAATCATACCATAATCCGGAGAAACCCCATTCCATTCATGATGTTTTTCGTACCAATCTGACCCTATGGTAATAAAGTCCTATTCCTATCAACAAGAAATACGAAACTGAAACGTGAGGAAATATTGAACTGGTTTGGTGCTGACAAAACATTTAGAGAAAATTATAAAGCCAGCTATTTGATTAGTCGTTGATGATTGATTGACCATTACATGGTAATATTAAGCGAATGTCCCCTTGGGCGCATAGCCGTGCGGCTTACATCATCATTCATCACAATTGCGGAGTAATAATTCCAATTCCACTGCGACTAAGTAGCGTCTGTCTATAGCGTAAGAGTCTGATTTAAAATGTTCGAGATCGAGGCTTGCGATAGAGAAAAAAATGAAGCCGCCATGGAATGGGTTCCTTTCGGAAATCGGTCCGCCGAAGCGGAGTATTTTTTGGACGAGCGTAACGAAGAGGTCGGACATTAAGGACAGACTCTAAGTATGATGTAACGTTTTGTCAGTAATGGCTTGTTAGATAAAAATTTAAATTTCTCTACACTCAAACGGGAATTTTCAATAGAACATATATCATTCACCTCAGAACGACTTACTGCCTATTTATCAATCGCATTCATGTTCTCAGGTAATCGGTCAAATCAAGGGTAATGCTACCAATTCACAGTTTACAATGTGGTTACTATCACTCTATATGACTTGAAGCATTATCCTATCAAAATTATTTCCCTATTTGAACTTAGCCTGAAGTGGTCTGTCTTTTTTGCCAGAAAAACAAAACCGTAAAAGCAACGATGAGAATAAGAGGTAGAATGGCAATGTTGCTTAAGGTTGCCTGGCCTGCCGCCAATTCCAAAGCCTCTCCAGTCAGACCTTCGCTGCTAAGCTCTACTCTGGCGTTTTCTAGCCAAGAGCCTATGATAGGTTGAAAAATAGATAACCCGAGCATACCTACTCCGCCAATTAATGACATGCCTAAAGCACCGGTTTTAGGAAGATATTCGGCCACAAATGAGATCATGGTTGGCCAGAAATAACACACACCAACAGCAAATAGGACAGCCGACACGTAAACCATTCCACCGGTTGCGGAGCTCATCATAAAAATAGCCACTGCGGAGATTACGGCTGATCCTAAAAGCACACCCGTAATATTAAGTCGGTGAATTAATGGGCCAGCGAACATTCTACCGACAGCCATAAGTACGGTAACTAATGCGAGGACTAACAATGGTTGCGCGCCCGAATTAGCCAAGATTCTTTCTACCCAAGATTGTGTGCCTAATTCTGTGGTGGCAGTCAGCGCCATACAAACCAACATCAACCAATATATTGGAGAAGCCAGTATGGCTTTAAGGTTGTCCATGGTTGAAACGGTCGTTTCTTTCGGTGCTTGAGGAAAGTTTTGACCTCTAAATAGGAAAAAGTAAATCAATGCAGGAATGTACATAATGGCCAATTTAATTTGCCAAGATCCACCAGCGTTTGCTACTAACAAAACGACAATCGATCCGATAGCAATACCGCCGGGAAACCACACGTGAAACCTATTCAACATGGTGGCTCTTTTTTCGGTGTACATCGCTGCAATCATTGGGTTATAGGCCGCCTCAACCATACCATTAGCGAAGCTGATGAAAAAGGTAGAGAAAAAGAGGGTATAAAAACTGTTGGATAGAATGGAAAAAGTAATACCTAAGAAATGACAGATAAAGGCAATGTTGCCAAGGCGCTTTGGTCCAAGCGAGTTATATAAAGGGCCGCCGATGAGGGTCGCAATCGGAAAACCAAATATCCCCATAAAATTAATCCAGCCTAGCTGTTTGTCAGTCAAGCTCATATCCACGACCAGATCATTCATAATACCCGCCCGAATACCGAAAGCAAAAGCTGTTGTCAAAAGCGCAAAACAGCTTGCAATAAAGAGTCTATTCTTGTTGATTTCTTGGTTCATGGTAGGATTTATTTAAAAAATTGAATTGGTAAATAAATCAAATGCAGATGATTTTCAAAGACAGATATCAGAATCTTGTATTTTCTTCATAAATGAAACCGATTGCATAAAAACTCACATTGTTATTCCCCTCCAATATTGATACTTTTCAAATTGGAACAGAATCAATAAACCTAAACTCAAACCATGAATAACAGAAAAATTAGACTCGGCCTTGTCGGCGGTGGATCAAGATCATTCATTGGAATAGTACATAGAATAGCTGCTTACATGGGTGAGCAATATACTTTGGTAGGTGGGGTTTTTGACGTTGATTACGAGGAAGGGTTGGCTTTTGCGAATAGGCTAGAATTGGATCCTGCAAGGACTTATCATGATATCGCAGAGATGATTGAAAAAGAACATGCGCTACCACAAGAAGAGAGAATGGAAGTCATATCCATTCTGACGCCTAATTTTTTACATTTTAGTATGTCAAAAACCTTGATTGAAGCGGGTTTTCATGTGATATGTGAAAAACCAATGACGGTTACAGCCAAAGAAGCAGTGGAGATCGAAGAATTGGTCCAAAGGAAAAATGTGGTTTTCTGCTTGACGCATACTTACACCGGATATCCGATGGTACGTCAAATGAAAGAGATGATTGCGGTAGGAGTTATTGGAGAAGTACATAAAGTTGATGCACAATATTATCAAGGCTGGATTAATCCTTTTATTCATGACAAGGAAAAGCGCGCGCAAGTTTGGCGATTGGACCCGGCAAAGTCAGGTCAAAGCTGTTGCATGGGAGATATAGGCGTTCATGCCTTTAATATGGTGGAGTACACGACGGGGATGCAAATAAGCAAAGTACTGGCAGATTTGGATACGATGTACCAAGACAACCCTTTGGATGTCGATGGTACTGCATTGGTGAGATTTGAGAACGGAGTAAAAGGCGTGATTAGAGCGAGCCAAATTGCTACTTCGGAAGAAAATAACTTGACCATTGCTGTTTATGGTAGAAAAGGTGGTTTAAAATGGGAACAGGAAAACCCCACATATTTGACGCATTTAATCGAAAATGAGCCACGCCGGATACTTAAACCAGGTAACTCTTATAATTCTGAGTTTTCCATGGAAAGCACCAAAATTGCACCAGGTCATCCTGAAGGACTTTTCGATGCGATGGGAAATATTTATTCAGGAACAGCCAAGGCTATTTTGGGACAAAAAGTAAAAGAAGGCGCATACCCCACAGTACAGGATGGTGTTCGTGGAATGAAATTCATTGAAGCTGTGCTGACTTCATCCAAAAATGATCAAGTATGGGTGAGCATTGATTAATGATCTTTGGATATGAAACGTAAACTAAGAATGGGAATGGTTGGTGGGGGGCAGGGAGCTTTCATTGGAGTGGTACATCGTATGGCGGCCAACTTGGATGGGCATATTGAATTAGTCTGTGGTGCTTTTAGCAGTGACCCTCAAAAATCTGTCAAGTCGGGACAAGCGTTTTATTTGTCTGACAAGCGATGTTATCGTTCATTTGGGGAGATGATCACTAAGGAGAAAGCACTTCCTGAAGAAGAGCGAATGGATTTTGTATCGATTGTCACACCAAATCATATGCATTTTGAACCAGCAAAATTGGCATTAGAAAATGACTTTCCCGTGATAATAGATAAGCCTTTGGCTTTTAATTATGAGGAAGCTACAATACTCCAAAAGCTCGTTAAAGAGACAAAATTGCCATTTGCGGTGACCTATACCTATTCTGCTTATCCTATGGTAAAGCAAGCCAAAAAGATGGTGGCGAAAGGGGAAATTGGTGCTGTTCGAAAGGTCATGGTGGAATATCCACAAGGGTGGCTCACTGATAAACTGGAAGATACAGCTCAAAAGCAAGCGGCTTGGAGATCGGACCCGAAAAAGGCAGGGATTTCTAATTGTTTTGGTGATATAGGTACACATTGTGCGCAGCTTGCCGAGTATATCACTGGTTTGAAAATTGAAAAGGTGCTTTCAAAGCTTACCACTATTGTAACGGGTCGTTTGCTAGATGATGATGCCAATGTTTTACTTCAATTTGAGAAAGGTGCGTCTGGTGTATTGTCCGCCTCCCAAGTAGCGACTGGTCATGAAAATGATTTGATGATAAGAATTTATGGAGAAAAAGGAGGACTGGAATGGCGCAATCAAGATTTGAATACATTAAAAGTCATGCCTCATGGAGCTCCCGCCCGACTTTATCGCACTGGGGTTAACCATGGATATTTACACGATGTTGCGCTGGCGCATACAAGAACTCCTTCAGGTCACCCAGAAGGCTATATTGAAGCCTTCGCAAATATTTACAGAAATTTCGCATTTGCTGTAAATCAGTATATTGAAGGTTCCACTCCAGATTTAAGTCTAATGGATTATCCAGGCATTGATGATGGCGTAAACGGCATGGCCATGATCCATGCTGTTGTTAAATCTTCCGAAGATGGAAACCTTTGGACAGATGTGAAAAGAAACCCTTAATTGACTCACCCAAATTCTAAAACCCAAAAAATGAAAACTATAAAAGGTCCCGCCATATTTTTAGCGCAATTTGTCGACGACAAAGAGCCATTCAATAACCTTAAAAACCTCTGTTCATGGGCCAAATCTCTTGGTTACAAGGCCGTTCAGATTCCTTCTTGGGATTTGCGATTAATAGATATTGAAAAAGCAGGTTCTAGCGAATCCTACGCTCAGGAAATAAAAGGAATAGTTAATGAGGCTGGTCTTGAAATTTCAGAGTTATCTACTCATTTGCAAGGACAACTTGTTGCGGTAAACCCGGCATATGATACCATGTTCGATGCATTCGCACCAGAGCGCTTAAAAGGAAATCCGAAAGGAAGAACCGAGTGGGCGGTCAATCAGGTGAAGAGTTGTATTTCCGCAAGTAGGTTTATGGACATCAATGTGATGGCGAGTTTTTCGGGAGCATTATTGTGGCATACGATTTATCCTTGGCCACAGCGACCAGCGGGCTTAGTTGAAACTGGTTTTGCAGAACTTGCCAAACGCTGGATGCCGATTTTGGATCATGCATCCTCTAATGGCGTCAAGGTTTGTTACGAATTACATCCGGGGGAAGATCTACATGATGGGATCACGTTTGAGCGGTTTTTGGAAGCTGTCAATGGGCATGAGGCCGCCAATATATTGTACGATCCAAGCCATTTTATGCTTCAGCAACTGGATTATCTTCAGTTCATAGATTTTTATCACGATCGGATAAAAATGTTTCATGTTAAAGATGCTGAATTTAACCCAACAGGCAAATCAGGCGTTTATGGTGGATATCAAGGATGGGCTGATCGTCCAGGAAGATTTAGATCATTAGGCGATGGTCAAGTTGATTTTAGTGGGATATTCTCCAAACTCAGCCAGTATGGTTATGATGGCTGGGCAGTCCTCGAATGGGAATGCTGCATTAAGTCACCCCAACAAGGCGCAGAAGAGGGCGCTCCATTTATTCAAGACCATATAATAGAGGTTACTGAAAAAGCTTTTGACGACTTTGCAGGAGCGAAAGTAGATGATGAAACCAATAATAAAATATTAGGAATTTAAGATATGAAAAAGCTCATTCAATTTTTCGCTTTAATTTTTCTCTTTTCCATTTTTTTCGCTTGCTCTGAGAAGGGAAAAACATACGATAGACCAAGAGATATTTGGGTTTTCAGATCGGTATTGGACGAACAAGCACGGATGGTCACCGCTGCATTGAGTAAAGATATGTGGGTCACGTACGATGCTAAAACAGCCAATTTGTATAAAGCATGGAAAGGAGGCGTCAATTTTGATGGAGCCGTTTATACGACTGTGCATGGACCACAGCCAAAGAGCGAAGGTTACGCTTATATGAGTGATGAGCCTGCCGCCATGAGATGGTTTATCATAGAAAATGGAAAAAGATCGGTTCCGGAATTACAGTATCGAGGACATAAGTTTATCGAAGGACAGGTCGCTTTTCAATACGAATTTAAAAGTAAGTCTGGCCAAATAGCGATGGTATCAGAGATTCCAGAGGTTGTCAAGCGAGGAAGGCAAAATGGTCTTTCACGTACCTTTAGTATGGACGCTCCTGAAGGTGTGCAAGTTGGGTTTGCTACGAAAATCAGTTCTTTAGTCAATGAGCGAGACCTTTCTTCAACAGGTGTTTTTCAAATTACATCAAAAGAACTGATCAATTATGATTTAGGTTCGGTGATGAGTATTTCCGGTTTGCAACTTTTGGATAGTGATGAACCCGTGAAGCTCACAGCATATTTTCATCAAGGCTTTGATAAGTTGGAGCAGGGAGAAGAAGAAAAGGAAAAAACGGAAATTGCTGCTGGGGCTGCTTTGATTGAGAGAAGCGATTGTCATTCTTGCCATAATGAGCAAGTGTGGACGGTGGGGCCTCCATATATCGCAATAGCTCGTAAATACAATGATTCTGAAGCAACTGTAAAAATGCTTTCAGGAAAAATTAAGACTGGTGGAAAGGGCGTTTGGGGTAATGCGCTGATGACTGCTCACCCAAATCTTTCTGATGATGACTTGGCGGAAATGGTCAAATATATTCTTGATCTGGACAATGCAGATGGCGACTCAGATGCCTCTTCTTGGCATCTTGGTGAAAAGACAGTTCCAATAAGATTCGGAGATGATATTACTGCTTCCAAAGTCGGCGCGGGCATAAATGCCTATTTGTATTTATACAGCGGTGACCAACCGAATTTGGACATTATGCGAGAAACCAGCCCAATAGGAGCTGCGAGGTTATCCACACTTCACGTTCGATCTAATAAAGATTTCGGAAAATTTGAATCTCGTTTTGCCGTACGTTTTAAAACAAACCTTCAAATCAAAGAATCTGCGAGTTATAGTTTCAGGTTGGTCAGTGATGATGGATCAAGAATGTTTTTGGCCGGTAATGAGATTATTGATAACTGGGGATTTCATGGTCCAGATCCTAAGGATGGCGAGGTTTATCTAAAAGCAGGATTGCATCCAATTGAAATATTTTATTTTCAAGGTGGAGGAGGAGCTGCCATCTCACTTCAATGGTTCAATAAGGCAGCTAGTCAGTATGAGGTAGTGCCAGAAAGTATGATGCAAACATCTGCTGAGGATTACTTAGAAACGATAGAATATGTTCCTGAAGGAAAACTGATCAAAGCGATCCCTGGAGATAAAATGTGGTTGGCAGGTGTGCACCCATCTTTTGATATTTCCCAAGCAAGACCCGAAGGTTTTAGGCCAAGAATAGGAGGGATAGACTTTTTGTCTGAGGACGAAATGGTCGTTTGTACTTGGGACTCTTTGGGTCCGGTATATAAAATTTCCAATTACAGATCTGAAAATCCAGAAGAAATCAAAGTAGAGATGATCGCTTCAGGGTTGGCAGAGCCTTTGGGAATCAAAGTGGTCAATGGGGAGATTTATGTTTTGCAAAAGCAAGAACTGACGAAGCTTATAGACAATGATAAAGATGGTATTATTGATGAGTACCGAACCGTAAGTGATGATTGGAAAGTTTCGGCCAATTTTCATGAATTCGCCTTTGGGTTGGTCTATAAGGAAGGTTTTTTCTATGGAGCATTGGCCACAGCCATTCTGCCTGGTGGAGCATCCGCCAATCCTCAAATTCCCGATAGAGGTAAAATTATAAAGATAAGCGAGTCAACCGGCGAAGTACAGTTTATTGCTTCAGGTCTTAGAACGCCGAATGGTATTGGTATTGGTGTTGATGGGGAGATTTTTGTCTGTGATAATCAAGGAGATTGGATGCCTGCTTCAAAAGTGAACCATGTAAGAGAAGGCGCTTGGTTTGGTTCAAGGTCGGTTAATCCTGAGGAGGTAAAAGATCGCATTCAAGATGAGCCAGTTGTTTGGCTTCCGCAAGATGAAATAGGGAATTCGCCAAGTACACCACTCGCGCTTGATTTGGGGCCATATAAGGGCCAAATGATTCATTGTGAAGTAACACATGGAGGGATTAAAAGAGTCTTTGTGGAAAAAGTAAAGGGTCAATATCAGGGTGCTGTATTTAGATTTTCACAAGGAATAGAAGCTGGTGTAAATAGGCTCGCTTGGGCGCCAGATGGTTCATTGTTAGCAGGGGGTATTGGTGTTTCAGGCAATTGGGGACAAATTGGCAAACTGAATTACGGCCTGCAAAGATTAGCCTTTAATGGGAATTCAGCCTTTGAAATGTTGAGTGTTAGGGTCAAAACCAATGGTTTTGAAATTGAATTCACTGAGCCAATTAAGGAGGGACAAAATATTTCTGCCGAAGACTTTTATATCGAGCGATTTTATTTCGAACCGACATCACAATATGGTGGACCTAAATTGGGTGTTACCGAGTTGACGCCAAAGGCGTTCTATTTGTCGGAAGACAGGAAAAAAGTCTTTTTCGAGCTTGATGGATTAAAAGAAAAGCACTTGGTTTACTTTAGAATTAAAAGGCCATTTGTTAGTGCCAGCGACCAAGAATTGTGGACGACAGAATCTTGGTATACCTTAACGAATATCCCAAAGGATGACTTTGGATTTACAAATGACTATCAACCTGCTCATAATGAGTTGACGGCATCAGAAAAGAAAGACGGCTGGAAAAGTCTATTTGATGGTCAATCAACGGGTGGTTTTAGAAATTTTAAATCTGAGTCGTTAGGAAAAAAATGGACGGTTCAAAATGGCACGCTGCATTTTGTTGGAAAAGGTGCTGGTGACGGTTGGCAAGCAAAAGATGGCGGTGATATCATCATCACTGATAAGGAATATGCAAATTATGAATTGAATCTTGATTGGAAGATTCAGGAAGGCGGAAATAGCGGGATCATTTATAATGTAATCGAAAATGAGGAGTACGATTATGTTTGGCAGACAGGACCAGAAATGCAGATTTTGGATAATATAAGACATCCAGATGGACAAATTTATATGCATCGTGCTGGAGACTTATATGATATGATTGAAAGTAAATTTGTGACCGTCAATCCTGCTGGTGAGTGGAATAGAGTACGTCTTATAGTCAACAAAGGGAAAGTGGAGCAATGGCTTAATGGTTACAAAGTAGTAGAGTTTACTATTCACGATGATGAATGGAAAAGAATGATCGCAGGAAGTAAATTTTCGGAAATGTCTGGTTTTGGGTCAGCAAAGAAAGGCCATATTGCTTTACAAGATCACGGAGATAAAGTATGGTTTAGAAATATTAAAATTAAAGAGCTTTGAATAAAACTTTGATTGCACTGTTGGTTCTCGCGACACTGGCATGTTCTTCAGATAAGAATAAAACGGATCAATTCGACGAATCTACCATTCCTGAGGAAAATAGGTTTGTTCAAGAAGTATTGGCAACAGATCTTTTTGAGCCCACAGAAATGGATATTATGTCAGATGGTCGCGTAATATTTATTGAAAGGCGAGGAGGGATTAACCTCTATGATCCTAAAAAGAAAAAGCAGACAATGATTGATTCCTTATCTGTTTTCTATGGTATGGAAGATGGTTTAATGGGATTGGCATTGGACCCTGATTTTGAATTTAATAAATGGATTTATCTCTATTATGCGGTCTCGGGAAGCGAAGCAAAACAGCATCTTTCTAGGTTCGATTTTTCTACGGATGGCTTGAAAAACGAGAAAGTGATGTTGGTTGTACCAACACAGCGAGATCAATGTTGTCATACTGGAGGCTCTATTCAGTTTGGAGCTGATGGGCTGCTTTATTTATCTACAGGAGATGATACCAATCCATTCAATTCTGATGGCTATGGTCCAATGGACGAGAGACCCGGAAGATCCGCTTGGGATGCGCGTGGAACTTCTTCGAATACTAATGATTTGAGGGGTAAAATTTTAAGGATTGACCCATTACCTGACGGTACATACACCATTCCTGATGGAAACCTTTTCGTAGATGAAGATCCTCGTACAAGGCCAGAAATTTTTATCATGGGTTGTCGGAACCCATACAGGATATCCATTGATCAAAAGCGGAATTGGTTGTTTTGGGGAGATGTTGGACCTGATGCAGGCAAAGACAGTGAAACAAGAGGACCAAGAGGACACGATGAAGTAAATAGGGCAAAAACGGCTGGCTATTATGGTTGGCCAATGTTCTTAGCGGACAATAAAGCTTATCGTGACTATGATTTTGCTACTGGGGTGTCGGGTGATTTCTATGATCCGAATAAGCCTATCAACAAGTCGAAAAATAACACGGGGATATCTGAATTGCCTGAGGCGAGACCTGCTTTTATTTATTATCCATATGCGATTTCGACAGACTTTCCTGTCGTTGGTTCTGGAGGGAGAAATGCCATGGCTGGTCCTGTTTATTATTCAGATTTCTACAATGATGAGCAGTATAGGTTTCCCAAGTATTTTGATGGTCGATTATTTATTTATGACTGGATTAGAGGGTGGATTTTTAGCGTTGACATTACTGGGGATAAACCCAAAGACCTTCAGCGCATCATGCCTAATACAACTTTCAATTATATCATAGATATGGAAATGGGCCCTGATGGCACGCTCTATCTTTTGGAATATGGTACGGGCTGGTTTACCAGAAACCCCGATGCGCAGCTTTCGAAAATCAATTTTCATAAAGGAAATAGACCTCCAGAATTGCATGTGTCCGTCTCCACCTTCAATGGAGCAGCTCCTCTTGAAGTAGTCTTTGATGCATCAAAATCTACCGATCCAGATATGGATAACCTCACATTTACTTGGGAAATCGATGATGTGAAATTCCGAGACTCCACGCTCAATTATACTTTTGAAAAAGAGGGTATTTATTATCCTAGAATTACGATCCGTGATAAAAAAGGCAACCAACAGACGGAGCAATACACCGTGGAAGTGGGCAATGAACCACCTAAGGTTAATATCTCTATTTCAGGAAATGGTAAATACCATTACAATGGACGGGTGATTAAATATAAAGTTGAGATTTCAGATCGAGAAGACGATAAAAATGGACTTGACAGTGCCACTATAAAATTCAGGATAAGAAAGTTAGCAGGGTTTGATCAAGCGGAAGTACTCGGTCATAAATCAGCCGTAGTTGACGGCTTAGAAGTGATGAAATCGTCAGATTGTAAATCTTGTCATAAGCTCAATACAACCTCTATTGGCCCTTCTTATACCATGGTGGCAAAGAGATATAAGTCGACAGATAAAAATCGATCGTATCTTATCAATAAAATAATTGCCGGAGGAGGAGGTGTTTGGGGCGAACATGCTATGGCCGCTCACCCTGATCTTAGTCAGAAGGATGCAGGTAAAATTGTCGATTATATTTTCTCATTGGTGGAGAACAATGATCCTTTAGAAGGTCAATTTATAGTTACCGATGCAGATCGAGACAAAAGAATCTTACTGCAAGCGTCTTACAAAGACAAAGGAGCAGGTATTATGAAGTCAATTTTAGTGAAAAACGAATGGGTACTGGTGCCCTCAAAACTTATTGCTGTAAATAATGACAACTCAAAAAATGTAGAGATTCGAAAGTTTGTAGGACAGGAAGATCGGGTAAATAATATTTATCATGAATCTTGGATTGCCTTTGAACGGGTGGATATGACGGACGTCAAAAGACTCATAATAAGGTCGAAAGGTCCTGGGAGTGATATAAGTGTCAGAAAAGGAAGTATTGATGGTCAAGAGATCGGATTGATAAATACACGGCCTACATCGTCATCAAATAATCTTTACGAAATAGAAATCTCACCACTAGAAGGCGAACACGACCTTTATTTTTTCTTTTTGGACAAAACAGAGGACAATAGCTTCGGTGAAGTATATGATATTGAGCTCTTATTTTGATTTTTAACAACCCACAATACTTAACCCATGAATAACAATAGACGATCGTTTTTAAAATCCGCAGGCTTGGTTTCGGCAGGAATTGCCTTTTTACCAAGTTGTATTTCTTCATCAAATAATTCGATAAAAATGGATGTCGGTGTTCAACTTTATACCGTTCGCGATGCGATGGACAAAGATCCAATGGGGACCTTGGCGAAAGTGGCGAAGATTGGATATAATCAAATAGAGACCGCTGGCTATAGCGCTGGTAAGGTATATGGCTTTGAAGGAAAGGAAATTCGGAAAATTTTAGGCGATCTTGATCTTCAATTTATAAGTGGGCATATTCCATTATCTGATTTCAGAGATAACTTTGATCGGGTGCTCGACTTTATGAATGAGGCGGGACAGCAGTATGCTGTATTGCCATGGTTACAGGAAGATCAGCGTGTAAGTATCGATCAATATAAAGGCTATGCTGAACTGTTGAATATTAATGCGGAAAAGGCCAAGTCTTCCGGTAAGGTTGTTTGCTACCATAACCATGATTTCGAGTTTTGGAATGTTGATGGGGAGATTCCGATGCAAGTATTACTAAATGAAACTGATCCAGAATTAGTGAAATTTGAGTTGGATTTGTATTGGGTTCATAAAGCAGATCAAAACGCGGCGACAATATTTAAAGAGAATCAAGGTCGGTTTCCTTTATGGCATGTCAAAGATATGGCCGATACAAAGGAGCGAGGTTTTGTAGAAGTCGGTACTGGCACTATTGATTATAAGGCAATGTTTGAATTGAAAAAGGAATCAGGTATGAAGTATTTCTTCGTAGAGCAAGATCAGTCAGATGATCCGATGAAGAGCATTGAGACTTCTTACAAAAATCTGACGGAGGATATATTATATAAAGTCTAATTAGAAAAAATATAAATTTCATTAACGCTGATGTTTTTCAAGCCATTTATTTGTGTAATTATTTCATGGATTCTATGTAATTGGAGGAAGATAACTTCAACGCTTTCATTTTTAGTATTTTCGTTATTTTCTTTTGGTCAAACAATTTCTGGTAGGATTTATAACCAAGAGACCGGAGAGCAACTTATTGGAGCTACTGTCGGATTGAAGGGGTTGACTATTGGGGTTTCGACAGATACAGCGGGCAACTATCTTCTTCCGGTCAAAGAGGCGGGAGTTTATAACATTGAAGCGAGATACGTCGGGTATTTTATAAAAGTCATTCCTGAAATTCAAATAAAGAATAGGCATGTCATGAACCTTGATATTGGCTTAACGCCTAATTTCAATGGCTTGGATAGTCTTATGATTACTGATAAAGCATTAATCGTTCAGCCGGGTAGATTGATCCTCACCGAAGAACAGCTGAATAGATTTGCGGCAACTTATTATGACCCTGCAAGGATGGCAACTACGTCTTCGGATGTTATCATCGCCAATGATCAGAATAACCAAGTTTCTGTTCGAGGAATAGATCCATCGTTTAACGTATGGAGACTGGAAGGAGCGGAGATTCTAAACCCCAATCACTTATCAAATGCAGGAACATTTAGTGATCAGGCTACTTCGAATGGTGGCGGTGTAAATATTCTGAGTGCCCAAATGATGCGTCGGTCCTCTTTCGATTATGGTGCCTTTGGTCCTGAACTGGGAAATAGTGTGGGCGGTATTTTCAATATGTATATCAAGGATGGGAGTGGTGAGTCTGGTCATGTTGCACAAGCGTCTTTAATTGGTTTGGATTTGGCATCACAAGGAGAAGTAAACCAAAATGAAAAGTGGACTTATGCGGCTAATTATCGATACAGCTTTACCGGATTGTTGACAAATTTCGGTGTTGACTTTGGGGGAGAAAAGATAGGGTTTCAGGATTTATCTTTCTCTACGAAATATCAAATTAATCGTAAAACGTCTATCAAATTATTTGCGCTAGGGGGATTGAATTTTAATCGGTTTGAAGGACAGCCTTTAGATCAATCAGAAGACCAAAAAGACCGTCTAAATATTGATTTTGAAGGTCAAATGGGTGCAGTTGGCGCAAGGATCAACCATCAATCTCAAGGTTTTGAATTAGCCAGCACGCTATTGTTTTCGGCAAATGAGAATATGCGCGATCAAGAGTTTAAGAATGACGCAGATGAGATAGATAATACTTCTGGCTCTACGGATATCCGCAAATTACTTTCATATAGTGTTGAAATCAGAAAAAACCTGAAAGGTCATCAGTTTCAAGTAGGCGCTATGACTAATTTTTACATTTATGACTTTGAAACGCGGTTCAACCCTGTCGTAGGGAATAGTTTTTCTTTAGCGATCAATGATAAAACCGAGGTACTGGTTCAACCATATTTCAATTATTCACGACAATTATTGGGTACATTATTTCTTAAAATTGGTGGAAATATTCCATGGAATGTGAATGGTCAAGTTCAATTCGACCCAAGAGTACAGCTCACCTATTTCCTTAAGCGCAATCAGTCTTTAGCCTTTGCGTCAGGTAGATACAGCCAATTGTTAAATGCTGATAACTACTATTATTATAACCCTTTTCGCACGGATATTAGATTATCTAACCTTGATGTTGATTATGATTTTTTAAGCTCTTGGCGTCATACTTTGTCATATACCATTCAATCGGAATTGGTGAATACGAGCATTGAGTTATTTCATTATCAATTTTCAAACCCACTTACAACGATGTTTTCCTTGCCATCTGATCTAAGAAAGGCATGCACTTCTGGTGTTTCATTACAACTGGATAGGTCTTTCGATAATCAATTTTATGCGCGGATTGGAGGAACCTTTTTCAGGTCATTACTAGATCCAGAAATAGCTACACATCAGTATGACAATCGATTCAGTAGTAGTCTTGCATTGGGCAGAGAATGGAAATTAAAATCAGGTAAAAGGACAGCCCTAAATCTCCGAGGAATTTATCAAGGAGGTGTTCATTATCCCGGCTTAGGGATATTTGGGGATATTCCTGAAAATGTACCTTATCAGACGAAAGATTACCTACGTTTTGACTTGAGATGGCAACTGCTAAACAATCATGGAAAATGGACCTCCACATTTTCGATAGATATTCAAAATATACTCAATCGTGAAAATGAAGCTTTCCGCTATTTTGATACTTTTACAAACGATGTTGCAACTCAATACCAATTGGGGATGATCCCAATTCTCACTTACAGAGTAGAATTCTAATGAAGAAAAAAGCAATTGAAATTTCCTTTTTCCTTTTGTTTTCATTGTTTGCGTTAGTTCAATACAATGACCCTGATGGTCCTGCTTGGATTCTTATTTATGGTGCAGTTGCTCTTGTTAGTCTATTGTCATTTTTTGGTGTTTATCGGCGATCCATTTTACTAGGAATGATCATTGCCTTGTCTCTTTTTGCCATTTATTTGGCGCCTCATTTTTATGATTATCTGTTAGCCGATAACAAGAATGCCCTTTTTGGTGAAATGGTTTATGAAAAACCTTACCTCGAGGGAACAAGAGAATTTGGAGGTATTGTCATTGCGATTTTATGCGTGCTAGGTTTAATGAGGATCAACAAATAGCCATCAATTTTTAACTAAGACTTTTCCTTTTGTTGGATAATATTGTTGGAATAAATGATAGTTGATTCCATCCTTTAAACCGACATTTGGGACCAGAATGGATTGAGCGCCAGCAGCCTCCATTATGCCAATATAGATCTCTGTGGCAGGCACGATCACATCCGCTCTGTCAGGGTTTAGTTGTAGCTTATTGAGCCTATCGTCCAAGGACATATTTGCCAAAAATGCTTTGACTTTCCTCACGGTATCAATAGTGATGGTCTTTCTTTTGCCAACCATGGCTAACTCAATGACTTTATTGATATTTCCCCCTGTCCCTATGGCCGTTATTTTTCGCCTATGATCTTTCACTTGGTCCTTTACCCAGGCACGCATTTCATCCCAAGTCTCAGACTTGTCTAGCTTATCAATGCGTCTTACCCCACCGATTTTGAAAGATTTTGAAAGGACTTTTCGTTTTTCAACATAGAAATTGATTTCAGTGCTACCTCCACCAACATCTATATGAATATAGGTTTTTTCGTCTAAGTTGGGTCCTATGACTTCATTGATTAATTCGGCTTCCTTCTCTCCTGATATTATTTCGATTTGTAAGCCAAGATCGTCCGCCACTTCTTTTAATACTTGGGCTCCATTTGAGGATTCACGCATGGCAGATGTTGCGCACGCATAGTAATGATCGATTTCATACAGATCAATCATGCTTTTGTAGGCTGTCATCAGTTTTTTAAACCTCACAACGTTAAAATCACTGATCTGACCAGTTCTAAAAACATCATGTCCCAGCCGTAATGGGAAACGAATATATTCCAGTTTTTTAAAAGTGATCAGTTCTTCATAACTCAGAATTTTGGTGATTTGAAGTCTAATGGCATTGGAGCCAATATCTATTGCAGCAATTTTCATTTGAAAGATATTTGGTTAAAAATACGTAAGCCATTCTTCTATCTGAGGGACATTGATTTTTATTCTGGTGCGGGACACATATATTTGCAGAGCATTATCAAGAAAGACTGAGGGAATGGGCCCGATGAAGTCTTAGCAACCTGTCCACTTTCCGCGAGGAGTCCGGTGCTAATTCCCTTCCTGAAATATTCAGGAGAAGATAATTGAGCGTTTCAAACATCTTTCTTGTGTGCTGTTAATCACTGTTATGAGAAAGATAGAATCATTAGTTAAGGAGAAAATATTAATTCTCGATGGTGCCATGGGCACCATGATCCAACGATATAAGCTTAGTGAGGAAGATTTCAGAAATGAAACCTTAAAAGATCATCATATTGATCTTAAAGGGAATAATGACTTGCTTTCTATTACGCGACCGGACATTATAAAGGCAATACACGCCGAATATTTTGAAGCAGGAGCTGATATTGCTGAAACGAATACTTTTGCTGGAACAACCATCGCACAGGCCGATTATAGTTTAGAGCACTTGGTCTATGATATCAATTATCAATCAGCCCGCATCGCCCGTGAAGTAGCAGATGAGTACACAGCCAAAAGTCCAGATAAGCCACGGTTCGTGGCTGGCAGCATGGGGCCAACCAACAGGACAGCTTCACTTTCTCCGGATGTCAATGATCCCGGATTTCGAGCGGTAACATTTGAACAACTAAGATTGGCGTATTTCGAACAAGCGAAGGCATTGATTGAGGGGGGTGTGGATTTGCTGCTGGTTGAAACTGTTTTCGACACGCTCAACGCAAAAGCAGCATTATTTGCGATTGATCAGCTAAGTACGGAGTTGGGCAAAAAAATTCCCATCATGGTTTCAGGGACAATTACCGACGCATCAGGACGTACACTTTCCGGTCAAACGACAGAAGCATTTCTAATTTCTATTTCTCATATTCCACTGTTTAGTGTGGGACTTAATTGTGCCTTGGGAGCCAGTCAGCTACGACCATATCTAAAAACTTTATCAGATAATACAGATTTTGGAGTAAGTGCACATCCAAATGCAGGGTTGCCAAATGAATTTGGAGAATATGACCAAACTCCATATGAAATGGCCGCACAAGTGGAGGAGTATCTTAAAGATGGTTTGGTCAATATTTTAGGTGGTTGTTGTGGAAGCACACCAGATCACATTCGTGCAATAGCGAATGTAGCGTCCAAATATTCGCCTCGTCCTATGAATGAATTGATTTCAACTTAAGGCTTATTTAATATGGAAAAAAACCAAAATGTTTTGCCTTTGAAGCTTTCTGGCATGGAGCCTTTGATCATTAATGAAGACACTAATTTTGTTAATGTAGGGGAAAGAACCAATGTCACTGGCTCAAAAAGGTTCGCTAGGCTTATTGCTAATGAAGATTATGAAACTGCCGTCGAAATTGCTTTGGACCAAGTAAGAGGGGGTGCTCAAATTCTTGATGTCAATATGGATGAGGGCATGCTCGATGGAAAAGCTGCAATGGTGAAGTTTTTGAATTTGATAGCCGCTGAGCCTGATATAGCTCGAATTCCAGTGATGATTGATTCTTCAAAATGGGAAATTATTGAGGCTGGTTTACAATGTATTCAAGGGAAAGGGGTAGTGAACTCCATTTCAATGAAAGAAGGGGAGAAGCCATTCAAAGAACAAGCACGTAAAATTAAAATGTATGGAGCAGCGACGGTTGTTATGGCCTTTGATGAAAATGGTCAGGCCGATTCCTACGAAAGAAGAATTCAGATTTGTAAACGTTCCTATGATATTCTAACCAAGGAAGTTGGTTTTCCCAAAGAAGACATCATTTTTGATCCAAACATATTTCCAGTAGCCACTGGTATTGAGGAGCATAATAACTATGCTGTCGACTTTTTCAACGCCACAAAATGGATAAAAGAGAATCTTCCTGGGGCCAAAGTTAGTGGTGGCGTATCCAATGTTTCTTTCTCATTCCGAGGGAATAACATTGTCAGAGAGGCCATGCATTCCGCATTTTTATATCATGCCATTCAGGCAGGAATGGACATGGGCATAGTCAATGCTGGATTGATAGAGGTATATGACGAGATTCCAAAGGACCTTTTGCAGCATGTTGAGGACGTTTTGCTCAATAGGCGCGATGATGCTACGGAGCGGCTTTTGGCTTACGCCGAAAACGTAAAGGGTTCAGGTAAAGTAAAAGAACAAGACCTTAGTTGGCGCGAGGGTACAGTGCAGGAGCGACTGAAGCATGCCTTGATTAAGGGCGTTGTTGACTTTGTAATCGATGACACAGAAGAAGCCCGACTCGGCTATGATCGTCCTTTACATGTGATTGAAGGCCCATTAATGGATGGGATGAATGTCGTGGGTGATTTATTTGGTTCTGGTAAAATGTTTTTGCCACAAGTAGTGAAAAGTGCCAGAGTAATGAAAAAGTCGGTGGCCCATCTTATTCCTTTTATGGCAGCCGAAAAAGGGGCGAAGCACAAGGCGAAGGGTAAGATTTTAATGGCTACAGTCAAGGGAGACGTTCATGATATTGGCAAAAATATCGTAGGAGTCGTACTTGGCTGTAATAATTATGATATTGTGGATTTGGGTGTGATGGTTTCTGCACAAAAAATTCTAGATGAAGCGGAAGCTCAAAACGTAGATATCATAGGGCTTAGCGGACTGATTACGCCGAGTTTAGATGAAATGGTAACTGTAGCGTCAGAAATGGAAAGAAGAGGAATGAAAATTCCTTTGCTTATTGGAGGAGCTACTACTTCACGAATTCATACGGCGGTAAAAATTGCTCCTGTATATTCTGGGACGGTTATTCATGTGCTGGATGCTTCCAAAAGTGTAGGCGTAGCTTCCAAGCTCTTAAGTGATTCGGAAAATAGCTTGCGAAGTGACATTGTCGCGGAGTACGAAGAGTTACGAATCAATCATGCCAATCGTCAATTGGAAAAAGAGCATTTACCTTTTGCAGCAGCGAAAAGAAATAAGTTAAAAATTGATTGGAAAAGCTATAATCTGCCAAAACCAAAATTTATCGGAACCAAGGTTTTTGAAAATATTAGACTGGAAGAAATACGTCCTTATATAGACTGGACTCCATTCTTTTCAACTTGGATGTTGAAAGGAAAATATCCTCAAATTTTTGAAAATCCTACTGTTGGGGAGGAAGCTAAAAAGCTATTTGCAGATGCCAATCAAATGCTTGATGAAGTTATCGCTGAGAAAAAATTATTAGCAAAGGCTGTGATAGGCATTTATCCGGCAAAGGCGTTTGAAGAAGATGTTGTTGTTTTTGAAGAGGAGGAACTACGCAACCCGAAAGGAGCCTTCCATTTTTTAAGGCAACAAGGTAAGAAAGGAGTCAACATTCCGAATCTTTCACTTGTTGATCTTATTTCTCCAGAAAAGACTGATTATATAGGAGGGTTTGCTCTTACTACCGGTTTCGGTACTGATGAGTTAGCGAAGCAATATGAGGAGGATCATGATGATTACAATTCGATCATGATCAAATCAATAGCCGATCGATTGGCAGAAGCTTTGGCCGAAATGATGCATGAAAGGGTAAGAAAGGAATATTGGGGATATTCAACCGATGAAGTATTGGATTGCGAGGCGTTGATTAAAGAAAAGTATCAAGGAATTCGACCAGCCCCAGGGTACCCTGCTTGTCCTGATCATACCGAGAAAGCGACGTTATTCGAGTTACTCGATGTAGCTAATAATATTGGGCTTCAATTGACAGAAAGCTATGCTATGTTTCCTGCGGCGGCAGTCAGTGGGTTTTACTTTTCACATCCGAAATCAAAGTATTTCGGTTTGGGAAAAATATATGAAGACCAAGTAGAAAATTATTCACAGAGAAAGAAATTGACCAAGGAAGAAGTAGAACAATGGCTAGCGCCCAACCTTGGTTACAAATAAGAAAATAAGATGAAAGTCACAGAAAATATAGCCAACGCTAAAGGGAGAACACTTTTTTCATTAGAAATTATTCCTCCGAAAAAGGGAGATAGCATAAACGGACTTTTTGCGCATATCGATCCTCTTATGGAGTTCAAGCCTCCTTTTATAGATGTGACTTATCACAGAGAAGAATATGTGTATAAGGATCGTGGGAATGGTTTGTTAGAAAAAAAGACCACTAGAAAACGTCCGGGAACAGTAGGTATATGTGCGGCAATCAAGAATAGATATGAGGTTGATCCAGTACCTCATATTATATGTGGTGGTTTTACAAAAGAGGAAACGGAAAATGCATTGATTGATCTAAATTTCTTAGGAATAGATAATGTGTTGCTCATAAGAGGGGATTCTATTAGTAATGAGCGCAAATTCACTCCTGAACCAGAGGGTAATGCATTCGCCATAGATTTAGTCGATCAAGTAGTGAAAATGAATGCTGGAGCTTACTTAGACGAAGAACTTATAAACGCAATGGCAACCAATTTTTGCATTGGTGTGTCCGGCTATCCTGAAAAACATTTTGAGGCGCCAAACACCAAGTCTGATTTGAAGTATTTGAAGGAAAAGGTTGATTTAGGGGCTGAGTACATTGTTACTCAAATGTTCTTTGACAATCAAAAGTATTTTCAATTTGTAGATGATTGCAAAAAGGCAGGAATTAATGTGCCTATTATCCCAGGATTAAAACCTATGACGATGAAAAATCATTTGACGGTTTTACCGAGTATTTTTCATATTGATATACCCGAAATTTTGGCAGAGGATGTTGAAAATGCTAAAAATAATTCTGAGGTTAGACAAATAGGAATCGAGTGGGCAATACAGCAATCGAAAGAATTAATGGCCGCAGGGGTTCCCGTCCTTCATTACTATTCAATGGGTAAATCAGACGCAGTTTATAGAATTGCAAAAGAACTTTTTTAGCCTTTTTAGACCATGGTTTTTTGGTATTTAGGGGTAAACTTACGGGAGAATATTTTTAGATATAATTGGTTCACGATGCGCGCTTATCCAGCATAAACGATCAAGTTATATAGTTTCAATTATTTGATCATTATTTCTGGTTATAATCCAATTACCTTCACAGCATGAAAATTATTGAGTGCCCTAGAGATGCGATGCAAGGCATAAAAGATTTTATACCAACGCAAGAGAAGACGAGGTATATCAATGCCTTACTAAAAGTCGGGTTTGATACTTTGGACTTTGGGAGCTTTGTCTCTCCCAAAGCAATACCTCAGCTATCTGACAGTAAATCGGTACTTAGTGGTTTGCATTTGGCGTCTAGCACTTCACTATTGGCAATAGTTGCCAATTTAAGAGGAGCTATAGACGCGCTGGGTCTGGAGGAAATCTCTTATTTGGGATTTCCATTGTCCCTTTCGGAGACCTTCCAACAGAGAAACACGAAAAAATCTATAGATCAAGCTTTTATTGAGATTAAAGATATCCAAGAAAAAGTATTGCAAAAGAACCGGACGTTGGTAGTCTATTTATCGATGGGTTTTGGAAATCCTTATGGTGATCCTTATCAAGAAGCTTATATTCATGAATTTGTACATAAGTTAGCGACATTAGATATTTCCATTATTTCATTGGCAGACACTATTGGAATAGCGCAACCAGCAGAAATTCATAAACAACTACAAGCTTTAATTACCACCTTTCCTGATATTGAAATTGGTGCCCATTTGCATGTTACCCCAAATAGTGCTAAACCTAAGATTAAGGCAATGCTAGATGCTGGGTGTTCACGAATAGATGGTGCTATAGGGGGATATGGAGGTTGCCCGATGGCAACTGATGTCCTAACAGGTAATTTGAATACTTTAGATATTATTAAGCATTTAAATGACGATGATCTAACCGTGGACATAGAGGCACTAGAAAATGCTCGTCAATTATCACAAGAGATTTTTACTAAATACTTTTAAGTATGGAATGGACTTATGAAGCCATTATCGTTTTAATTGTAATTTTCGGTGCGGTCATTCTATTCGTAACTGAATGGTTGTCCGTTGATCTGGTTGCCATGTTGATTATGGTAAGTCTGATAGTCAGCGGCGTTATTTCACCTAAGCAAGGAATTGCAGGTTTTAGTAACCCTGCTACAATCACTGTTGCATTCATGTTTGTGATAAGTTACGCTTTGTTAAAAACGGGCGCTTTGCAGAGGATTGGTCCATTATTGGCAGGTGTATTTTCAAAAAATTTCAACGTGGGTCTATTGCTAATGATATTTTTTGTGGGCATTTCTTCTGCCTTCATCAATAATACGCCAATAGTCGCCATGTTTATTCCGGTGATAATAAGCATTGGAAAAATGTCAAAAATTAGCCATTCAAAATTGTTAATTCCACTGTCTTATGCTTCCATCTTTGGGGGAACGTGTACACTTATAGGAACCTCAACTAATGTACTTGTAAGTGGAATTGCGTTTGAATCGGGCCTTGGTGAGTTCTCGATGTTTTATACAGCACCAATAGGAATAGTTTTTCTATTGGTTGGGGCACTTTACCTATTCTTATTTGGAAAAAAGTTACTTCCTGATAGATCAATAAAAAGTGACATTGAGTCGCGTTTTGGAATTCGTGACTATATCACGCAAATTGAAATTTTAGCTGATTCAGATTTTATTGGGCAAAAAATCATGGATAGTGTCATGGTTCGAGAAATGGAGCTAGACATTATCGAGGTAATCCGAGGTAAAATGAGATTTACGCTACCTTCAGGTGATTTTGAAATTTATGCTGGGGATGTATTGAAGATTAAGTGTAATGTTGAAAAAATCTCCGAATTAAAAGACAGGCTTAAAGTAGGGTATAATCTTTCGGCATTAAGGATTGGGGAGAGCGAAATACAAAAAGGTGATACAAGTCTGCTAGAGTTAGTCATTACTAGTGGTTCGGAGTTTGAAGGTAAGAGTCTTCGACAGATGGATTTTAGAAGAAGGTTTAGAGCTGTGCCACTTGCGATTCAGCATAGGGAAGAGATCTTGCATGAGCACCTACATGAAGTTGAACTAAAAGCGGGTGACTTAATATTGATAGAAATTAAAACTCACTGGGTAGAAACGTTAAAGTCATTAGAGTCAAGTCCGAAAAGTCCATTCGTCATTCTTTCGGAAGCAGGAATAATTGATTTTAAGCGAAAAAATTTCATTGTTGTGATGAGTATAATCACGTTGGTCATTGCGCTCACCACGTTCAATTTCTTGCCAATAGTCGCATCTACAATTTTAGGTGTTTGTCTACTTGTTTTGGGTAGAATTATCACAATGAAAGAACTATATAGTTCCATTGAATGGAAAATTGTTTTTTTATTAGCGGGTGTAATAAGTTTGGGAGCTGCGATGCAAACGAGTGGACTGGCTGATGGGTTAGCTGATGGGTTAATCAATGTTTTTGGTCAGTATGGACCGCTGGCCCTATTAGCGGCCCTATATTTCACGACCTCAATAACCACAGAGTTAATGTCTAATAATGCAACTGCCGCATTATTAGCGCCTATCGCCATTTCAGCGGCAATCAAATTAGACGTCAGCCCCTATCCTTTTTTGATTGCAGTTATGCTAGCGGCATCTACATCTTTGATGACACCAATAGGATATCAGACAAATACGATGGTTTATACCGCTGGTAGATATAAATTTTTCGATTTCTTTCGGATTGGTGCTGGCTTGAATTTAATATTTTGGTTGCTTGCCTGCCTCTTGATTCCGGTTTTTTACCCGTTTTAGATTAATTTAAACTTTTTCCCAGGCAATGATTTTACCATGCCTTTAAATTCTAGGGTAAGTAGATGCGCGGCTACTTCGTTGATAAGCAATTGAGTCTTCCAAGCAATTGAGTCTATGTGCACTGCTTCGTTTGCCGACGCTAGTAAATCATAGACCTTAAGTTCGTCAAGTGAAAATAAGTCTCTATCTATTATTTTTTGTAGCGTAATTATCTCGTTTTCATCCCAATTCAAATAATAGTTTAGGTCTTTCACTCCAGTGTATATATAGGCTTTTTGATTGCGAATCAAGTTATTACACCCTTCAGAATATTTACTTCCAATAGCACCAGGAACGGCAAAAACATACTTATCATAAGAATCTGCAATATTAGCGGTGATTAAAGCTCCGCCTTTAGCTGCGGCTTCTACAACTAAAACCGCATCACTCATTCCTGCAATGATCCTGTTTCTTGCTGGGAAGAAATGAGCTTGAGCTTGCTTATTTGGAGGGTTTTCCGAGATTAACCCTCCAGCGTCAAGCATTTTTGAGGCTATTTTCTTATGTTGACTTGGGTAAATTTTGTGATGTCCGTTAGCCATAATGCCGTAGGTTGATACGCCCATTTCCAAGCATGCTTTATGCGCTTCAATATCAACTCCATAAGCAAGACCACTGATTATGAGCACGTCAGAGCCAGCCAGGTCAGCAATGATTTTTCTGGTAATTTCCAACCCATATTCTGTGGCATTTCTCGTCCCAACAATAGCCAGTATCTTTTTGGTATTAAAATTGCCTTTTCCTGACGCGTAAATAATGCTTGGAGCATCGGCAATCGTTTTTAATCGGGCAGGATAATTTTCGTCGGTATAATGATAGATTTGGATCTGATTTTTCTCACAGTCATCTAGAATTTTATCTGCTTCATGGATGATTGATCCATTTTTAATTGAAGCGATGGTTTTAACACCAATTCCTGGAATCTTACTCAGATGAGCTGTTTTGCTTGAAAAAACAGCGGCGGCTGATCCGCAATAACTTATAAGATTTTTAGTATTAACATTTCCTACTCCAGGAGTAAGGCTGAGCGCTAATTGAAAACGCTTGTTATCATTCATGTTAAGCCAGCTCTTTTCTGAGTTGCTCTAAAAAAGTCCGAACTTTTCTAAGAGACTCAATCATCTCTATCTTATTGCTCGCGGCTTCTACATCATTTTTGATAAACTCTCTGGCTCCTTGTAAAGTATAACCCTTTTCCTTTACCAAATAATAAATCAGTTTGACATTTTTAATATCTTCTTGAGTAAACTGACGGTTACCCTTGCGATTTTTCTTGGGCCGAATGATGTCGAATTCCCCTTCCCAAAAACGAATCAAAGATGTTGCCACAGCAAGCTCATGTGCTACTTCACCAATGGTGAAATACTTCTTTTCTATCTCTTTTTCTTTATAGGGCATTTTCAATTTTGAAGATAAGAAATTATGCCTTCTTCGTCAATGTAAATTTGAGATTCTGGAAAATCTTCTTGAGTTAATCCTTTAATTTTCAATGCTGCTCGATTTCTGTCATCAAATAAAGGACCTAGCGTATATGATTGACGGAAGGAATAAATTTTTCCAGATAGGAATATTCCTTCAGCATTTAAGTTGGCATTCAATATGGGGGCAAGTGCGTTTTCATTTTTCAAATTAAAACGACCGTAAGTCAGAAAATTGCCTAATGAATAAACAATGAGTCTGTCTTTATAAATATCTATTGCCCTTGGTACATGAGGTCCGTGTCCAAGGATGATGTCAGCTCCACTATCGATCATTTTTCTGCTAAAATCGTATATGTTTCCGCGGTTTTCACCAAAGTAGAATTCTGGAGCATTCGTAACATGTTGGTTTTTTGCTCCTTCAGCACCTCCGTGAATGGAAACAATCACTATATCGACGAGAGTATCCAGCTCTTGAATTAAAGACTGGGCATAATTTTCATCATAAAATGTTAGTGTGCCTTTATTTGGCGCAAACGCTACCAAACCAATTCTTAAATGGTTTTTTTTCAAAATGGTGAAATGTTTTGTCGTACTTCCGGCATGGGCAATATTAAACGAGTCCAACGCTTGTGCTGTTGCTGATCTACCCTCTTCACCAAAGTCATTTGCATGATTGTTTGCTGTACTCATTAAATCAAAACCACAATCGGAGAAGTTTTTAGTCATGTAGACTGGCATTCGAAATAGATAGCAAGCTTTTGGGTTGTTGCAATTTTTCGGTTGGCCTTCTCCATTTAGGATGGTGCCTTCCACATTACCGAAAGTGAGGTCTGCGGATTTAAGTAAATCACAACTGCTATTCCATAGCGAGCTTCCTTGATTTAGAGGCAAATAGGATTTGTTTGGATAGTTCGTGCCATTCATGATATCTCCAACTGCCATAAGGGAAAACGTATCGGGAAGTAGTCTTGCAATCTCAATGTCTACTTCTTCCTCCAATGAATATAGGGTGTCATTAAGGCTTGTAAGCCAATATTCTACGATCGTTGCAACAGAATCCTGTTTTAGTTCTGACGTGTTATTAGCGGCTACTGGGTAGGTTTTTTTGCTTGGTTTGGAAACCTTACAACCGAAAATCAGCAATAGGAGGAGGAAGAGTAGTTGAGATGTTTTGCGCATTATTACCTCAAAACTACAATTTGTTTTGAAGGCGTAAGTGCTATTTTCTACAATTTTTAGACATAAAAAAAGCCGATATAAAATCGGCTTTTTAATTAGATTCTTATTTTCTAATATGATCCTAATGCTTGGTTCTCGATTGACGCTAATCGAAGAATTTCTTCGTATTCATCAGAGTCAAGATCACGATAGAAATAGTGAACAGGATTTACAGCTTTGTTATTAATGTGCACTTCGTAATGTAAATGTGGGGCAGTAGATTTTCCGGTGTTTCCAGAATAGGCAATGAGCTCTCCTCGCTTAACTTTTTGCCCCTGCTTAACTAAAAATTCATTCAAGTGTGCATATTTGGTTTTGTAGCCAAAGCCATGGTCAACTTCTATTTGTTTTCCATAGCCACTAAAACTGGATCGTACCATTTTAATAACTCCATCGCCCGTAGCGTAAACTGGTGATCCTTTTGGTAAAGAAAAATCAACGCCTCTATGCGGTCTCTTTACTTTCAATATTGGGTCGATCCGAGTTCCAAACCCGCTTGATAGCCTTCTGAGTTCATTATTTGATACTGGCTGAATGGCAGGAATGGCTGCTAATAAAAGTTCCTTATCCTTGGCCATTTCAACAATATCATCGTAAGACTTAGTCTGGATGTACATTTGTTTTTTAAGCTTATCGATCTTTTTGAAATTATCAATAATCAATTTCTCTCGCTTAAGCCCCTTATCTACTAAGTTTCTATATCGATTAGAGCCTCCAGTTCCAGCAGATCTTATTTCTTCGGGTATTGACTCGACACCAAAAATGACTCGATATACATTGTCATCCCTTTCTTGAAGATTGGCAAGCATACTATTCGCTGTGGTCATTTCTTGACTTATCAGGTCGTAATAAAGTCTAAGTTCTTCATTCTCTTTTCTCAGTAGAGCTTCTTCAGGCGATTCGAAGTATTCGATGTGGACGAATACAATGCCTGCCGCCATAATAAGAGCCAGAGTTAGGAAACCCAAGGAATTCCAGATGATGTCCCAAGTAGAGACTTTGATCCTTTCATACCTACATGACTCTGTGTCATAATAGTACTTAATTCTTGCCATAAGACGAATTTAGGGTTAATTCTAGTAGTTTTGCCGCGCTGATAAAGCCTCAAATATCTGCTAATTTCGGGTTTTAACAATACAAATACAAATAATAAGTTTTAACAGACTATTAATCAATAGGTTACATGGATTCCAAGCAAATACGTAAAGAATTTTTGGATTTCTTTAAAAATAAAGAGCATAAGGTTGTCTCATCGGCACCTATCGTTGTTCAAAATGATCCGACTTTGATGTTTACCAATGCGGGCATGAATCAGTTTAAGGATTATTTTTTAGGAAATAAGCCTATTGAAGCGTCGAGAGTTGCAGACACGCAAAAATGTCTAAGAGTATCTGGAAAGCACAATGACTTGGAGGAAGTAGGTTTTGATACCTATCATCATACCATGTTTGAAATGCTCGGTAATTGGTCATTTGGTGATTATTTTAAGGAAGAAGCTATTGATTGGGCATGGGAACTTCTTACGGAGGTATACAAGCTTCCCAAAGAAAGAATGTATGTCACCATTTTCGAGGGTGACCAATCTGAGCGTTTGGAGTCTGATAGTGAAGCTAAAACTCACTGGGAAAAACACCTTCCTCTAGCGCGCATTCTTAATGGGAATAAAAAAGATAATTTCTGGGAAATGGGAGAGACCGGTCCTTGTGGGCCTTGCTCGGAAATACATATTGATCTTCGCTCTCAAGAGGAGATAGATAAGTTGGCTGGTGATAAATTGGTAAATCAGGATCACCCTCAGGTTGTTGAGGTTTGGAACTTGGTATTTATGCAGTTCAATCGTTTGGCTGATGGAAGTTTAAAAAACTTACCAGCTCAGCACGTGGATACGGGCATGGGATTTGAAAGGTTAGCAATGGCAATTCAAGGTAAAACATCCAATTACGATACAGATGTTTTTCAACCAATGATCCAAAAAATAGCCGAAGATGCTAGCGTAAAATATGGTGAAGTAGCGCAGACTGATGTGGCTATTCGAGTAATTGCTGATCATATTCGGGCCATAAGTTTTACCATAGCCGATGGGCAACTGCCCAGTAATACTGGTGCAGGGTATGTCATCAGAAGAATTTTAAGAAGAGCAGTGAGATATGGTTATACATTCTTAAATACGAAAGAACCTAGGCTCTATACCCTTGTACCACTATTGGCAGATCAAATGGCGGAGACTTTTCCAGAGTTAAAGGCTCAACAGGACTTTGTGGCCAAGGTTATAAAAGAAGAAGAAAATTCATTTTTGCGAACTTTGGAAAATGGATTGAAAAGATTCGAGCTTGCCAAAAATAATATTATTGGTCATTTAGTGGACGATATCAATGATGGCTCAATCAAATTACCACATCAAATTATTATCGAGGTAGAAAAAATACCTGTAATTGACGGCAAAATAGCCTTTGAGCTTTATGATACGTATGGGTTTCCAATTGACTTAACCATGTTGCTGGCGCGAGAAAATAATATGGCAGTCGATGAAGTTGGTTTTAAAGAAGAACTAACGAAACAAAAGGAAAGGTCAAAGTCTGCTGCTAAGCAGACTTTGTCAGATTGGAATATCGTAGAAGAAATCGAGGGAACTGAATTTCTTGGCTATGAGTCTTTGACTTCAGCGTCTAAAATAGCTCGGTATAGAAAGGTGGACCAGAAAGAAGGATCATTTTATCAAATAGTGCTTGATAAGACGCCTTTTTATGCTGAAAGTGGGGGGCAAGTTGGCGACACTGGATTACTCATTAGTGGAGACGAAAAGCTGAAAATTTTCGATACAAAAAGAGAAAACGACTTAATTATTCATTTTACCAGAACATTACCAAAACAACTGAATAGTAGTTTTGAGGCCATAGTTGATAAAACAAAAAGGATACTCACGGAAAACAATCATTCTGCTACCCATTTGCTACATGCTGCATTGCGTGAAGTACTTGGAGATCATGTTCAGCAAAAAGGATCTTTAGTGAATGAGAAGTCATTGCGTTTTGACTTTTCACATTTTGTGAAAGTAGAAGCCAAGGCTTTAGCGAAGATCGAGCAGATCGTGAACAATAAAGTTCGAGAAAATATAGCATTACATGAGCAAAAGAATGTGCCTATCGAAGATGCTAAAAGCATGGGTGCTACCGCACTTTTTGGTGAGAAGTACGGTGATTTTGTGAGAGTAATTACCTTTGATTCAAATTATTCTGTCGAATTATGCGGAGGAACGCACGTCAATAGAACAGGTCAGATCGGTTTGTTTAAAATCTTGAGTGAAAGTTCTGTAGCGGCTGGTGTGAGACGAATTGAAGCTGTGACTGCTGATGGCGCTGAGCAGATGGTCAACGGAGATTTAGTTTTGCTATCGGAGGTGAAAGAGATTTTGAAGCATCCTAAGGATTTGAAAAAATCAATTCTAAGCCTAATAGAGGAAAAAAATAAATTGGAGAAGACTCTTGAAGAGCTGGATAGAGAAAAAGCATCTGGCTTGAAGGATCATCTTCTTTCGACTAAGTTGGATTTTGATGGAGGGACATTTGTTGCAGCGAAAATTGACATACCTTCTGCTGATTTACTTAAACAATTGTCCTTTGAATTGAAGAGAGCATTACCTAAGTTAATTCTTCTTTTAGGTGCCAATATCAATGGAAAGCCTATGTTGAGTGTGATGGTTGATGAATCTTTTGTTGATAATAAATTGCTGAATGCAGGGGAAATAGTTCGAAACATGGCGAAAGAAATAAAAGGAGGAGGGGGAGGTCAGCCATTTTACGCTACGGCTGGAGGCAAAGACGTGAATGGTTTGGAAGCGGCATTGCAGATAGGTAAAGCTTTCATATCAGAAAAAATTAACCTTATATAAGATGCAGCACGAAGATAAATATCAGTTGATTGTTGGTCTTGAGGTTCATGCTCAGTTAAACACAAAATCCAAGATATTTTCAACAGATCACAATTCATTCGGTGGCGATCCTAATGTTAATATAAGTGTGATTTCGCTTGGACATCCTGGGACTATGCCAAGGCTTAATAAATCGGTGATTGAAAAAGCCATTCTTATGGGCCTAGCTTGTGGATGCCAAATCACGCAGTTTGGCTTCTTCGATAGGAAAAATTATTTCTATCCCGATTTACCAAAAGGGTATCAAATTACTCAGGATAAAAAACCAATATGTATTGGTGGAAGTATACCCATTCCACATTGCTCAGGCCAAAAGTCAGTCGTGCTCAACAGGATTCATATGGAAGAAGACGCAGGCAAATCAATACATGTCGGCGGTGGAAACGAATCTCAAATTGATTTAAATAGGGCAGGCGTACCTTTGATTGAAATCGTAACCGAACCCGAAATATATTCTGCTGAGGCCGCTGGAGAGACATTGGCGGAGGTAAGACGATTGGTTCGTTATTTGGATGTATCTGATGGAAACATGGAAGAAGGCTCCATGCGATGTGACGCCAATATCTCCGTGAGATTAAAGTCTGATAAAGAGCTAGGTAAAAAAGTAGAAGTTAAGAATATGAACAGCATCAGAAATGTGATGCGAGCCATAAAGCATGAATTCTCCCGTCAGATACAAGCTATTGAGGCGGGTGAAGAAATCATTTCTGAAACACGAACCTTTGATGCAGATAAAGGCAAGACATATGGTATGCGTTCGAAGGAAGAGCTGAACGACTATCGTTATTTTCCAGAGCCTGATTTAAGTCCAATGCAAGTCAGCGATGAATGGCTTAGTGAAATAAAAGCAAAGATGCCAGAATTACCTAATCAGCTTTTTGAACGATTGGTTAAACAGTTTGACTTGAAGAAAGAAACAGCTTTAATTCTGGTTGAAGATCAAAAAGCGGCGCTATTTTTCTTAGAGGTTGCTGGTGTATCTACGAATTACAAAATTGCCGCTAATTTAATTGTAGGTGCCCTTCGGTCGGTATTAAATGAATTGAAAATAGGTTTATCGACAATTCCGATTCAACCAAATCAACTAGCTGATTTGGTGGATATGATAGCACAAAATAAGATCAGCTCCTCTTCTGCTGTACAAAATTTGCTACCCAGATTGATTAATGCTCCCGATTTGGATGTAGTGGCTATGGCCGAAAACGAAGGACTTATTCATGATGATAATGAAGATGAAATCGTTAAGATTGTTGAAGCCGTCCTAGCAGATCACCCACAAAAAGTTATCGCCTATTTGAAAGGTAAAAAAGGTCTCATAGGGATGTTTATGGGAGAAGTCATGAGTAGGACTAAAGGTAAAGTAGATCCGAAAGTGGCCAACAAATTGGTCATGGAATCGTTATCAAAAATTAATAAGTAAAAAGAATTTAAGAGAATGAAATTGATAAACCTCAAACTGCTAAGTACGATATTAAGTGTTCTTATTTTTACATCTAGTTGCGAAACGAGTAATGAACTAGGAGTTAAGCTTTCAGGTAACTTGAAGGAAAAAGGAGAGGGAATAGTCACTTTGAGCCAATACATGGACGCTGGTTTCGAGCCGATTGATACTATTTATATTGATGATGACTTTTCCTTTAAGTTTTTCGTTGAAGTATCAGGTCCTGAATTCTTTAGACTTAATTTTTATGGAAGACAACAAGTGAGCTTTATTCTCGACGGAAGCGAGAGGGAAGTGAATATTTTGGCTCATGGTACGGATCCAAATGCTCCAACTAAAATCACAGGTTCAATTCAAACAGGCTATTTACAAGCTGTGGATTCAATGGTAGCCGCTCAAAAAAGTTCTGTTAATGAATTGAATCAAAAAGCGATAAAAGCTAGAATGGATGGAGACAATGAGGTACTGACAGCTATCACTGATGAGTATTATGAATCAGTCATTGAAAGTCAAATAGCTATGAAAGATTTTATCAGAAGTGTTGTCCCTTCTTTGGCCGGTTTTTACGCAATGGGTTCTATTGATCCTGAGCAGGACTTTAAATTTTACGAAGAGATTGCCAAAAGTTATCAATCTAAAGTTCCTGACCATCCGTTTACCAAAGACATTGTAAGTCAGGTAAATAACCTAAGGAAGCTGGCTATTGGAGCTGAAGCCCCTGAGATATCATTGCCATCTCCAAGTGGAGAATTAGTGACTTTATCTTCGTTGAAAGGTAATTACGTTTTGGTCGATTTTTGGGCTGCTTGGTGCAGACCATGTCGCGCTGAAAACCCTAATGTAGTCAGAATGTACAATCAGTATAGTAATAATAATTTTGAGATATTGGGAGTCTCATTAGACAGAAACCGCGCCTCGTGGTTGAAGGCAATCGAAGATGATGGATTGATGTGGAAGCACGTTTCTGATTTAAAGTATTTTAATTCAGAGGCGGCAAGTGATTATAAAATTGCCTCCATACCTGCAACTTATCTCATTGGCCCTGATGGCACAATCATAGCAAAAAACCTTCGTGGGCCATCTTTGGAAGCCAAATTGAAGGAAATATTTGGTTAGTTGATAGTAAACATTTTTTTGAGACCTATCCAAAAACGTCCTTTGGCCTGTAAGTCGCGATGGAGGCTGTGAATGGATAGGGTTTTAATTGTTTTTCTATTGTTTTTCTCTATTGATTCGTTTAAAATGAGTTGGTTCAAGGCCGTAAGGGATGAAAACTCTCCAAAAGCGATCAAGTTATTATAAGTGAGCATTTCTAATCTATTTGACAAGATAAATGTGGCACTTTCATAAGACTTACCAATGGCAGGTATCATTTTAAGTAACATCGCCTTATCCTCAGCTGTTTGTTCTTTCTCCAAAAGAATAACTAAGTCATGATGCTCTTTCTCTGCTAAAGGTGTTACAGGTGTCCTAGGTTCTTCTACAACTAAATTACTTTCAGAAGCTGTACCTACTAGCTGATTTGCTTCCTTAATCATTTTTGGTAGAGAGGAGTTTTCTTTAACCAAAAACAATTCTTCGTGAATGAAATATTTTAAGGCGTCATTTTCAATCATGGCACTTTGAAAATTTCTTTTAATTCCTTGGCATCTTCTGGTTTCATTCTTTTGCCTAAAACCAATCGGAGTTGTCTTCTTCTTAAGGCACCCGCGTATAATTCTTTTTCAAATTCCGTTTCAGGTGTGGCTGTTGGAATGTCGATAGGGCGTCCTGTCTGATCAACCGCAACGAAGGTAAAAAAGGCATTGTTTGTCTCAATCTTTTTGTTCGAAGGAATGTCTTCTGCTGTAACTTCAATATAAACTTCCATAGAGCTACTAAATGCTCTTGTTACAAATGCTTTCAATGTTACGGTATTTCCTAGTTGAATAGGGTTTGAGAAAGAGATGTTGTCAACAGAAGCCGTAACCACTATTCTATTGGAATGTCGCTGGGCAGCTATTGCGGATACAATATCCATCCAGTGCATCAATCTGCCTCCCATTAAGTTATTCAATGTATTGGTATCATTAGGAAGGACCATTTCCGTCATAGTAACACTTGACTCTTTACAAAATTTACTTTTTTTACTCATAATTTTTTTACTCATCTATTCCGGCCCTTTTCGCCAAGTAAAGGTACGAAGCTGAAATTCTCGAATGCTTTTTTGGTTATTTTGTTTTCGGATATTCGAACGATTTTAACCATAGATTGTTTTTTTCCATCGCCAACAGGTATAATTAATTTGCCTCCAATTTTTAATTGTTTTATCAAGGTATTTGGTACTGATGGTGCGCCGGCGGTGACGATAACTCCATCATATGGAGCATGGCTTAGTAATCCTTTTGATCCATCACCATGAAAAAAATGCGGCTGATAGCCCAGTTTGGGTAAGAAGAGGGCGGTTCTTTCATATAATACTCTGTTGTATTCAATGGTGTAAAGGTTTACACCTAGTTCCAGTAATACAGATGCTTGATATCCAGAGCCAGTGCCAATTTCCAAAATCTTGTCTCCGGGCTTTAGTTCCAGTAATTCTGTTTGAAATGCTACAGTATAAGGTTGTGATATTGTTTGTCCCTCTCCAATGGGAAATGCTTTGTCCTCATAGGCATGTGGTTCAAATATTCTTTCGAAAAAAAAATGTCGTGGAATTTTAAGCATCGCATCAAGAATTCTTTGGTCTTTAATTCCTTTCGATTTCACTTCATTTATTAGAAGTTTGCGCATTCCTTTATGCTTGTACGTATCTTTCAAGAAGTTTGAAGGTTGAAGTTTTGAATGGTTAAAAATAAAATGAATTAAGCAGATGTTTACAGGAATTATTGAATCACTTGGTCAGCTTACAGAAAAAAAAGTGGAAGGATCAAATATCAATTTTGGGTTTAAGTCACCAATCTCCGGTGAGCTCAAGGTTGATCAGAGCATATCACATAATGGCGTATGCTTAACCGTTACACAATGTAACCAGGATATGCATTATGTAACTGCCGTCCAGGAGACCCTCAACAAAAGTAACTTAGGAGCTATTGAAATAGGAGAGGAGGTAAACCTTGAAAGGTGTATGATAATGAATGGGCGATTAGATGGGCATATTGTGCAAGGACATGTTGATGCTACAGCCAGTGTTCTCTCAGTATTGGATGTTGATGGTAGCTGGATATATTTATTCACTTTCAAAAATGTTGATCCATTAATGGTGGAAAAGGGAAGTGTCTGTGTCAATGGGGTCAGTCTTACATGCTTTGATATTATTAATAATACGTTCAAGGTTGCTGTCATTCCTTACACATATGAGCACACTAACTTTAAAAACCTTAAAGAAGATAGTGTTGTTAACATAGAGTTTGATATCATTGGAAAATATATTAAGGCATTAATAAACCCTAACACTCATGGTTCTTAACTGTCTCATCGTAGATGATGATAAAATGTCTCGTTTAGTTGTTAATAACTTTATTGAGAAAACTGATTTCCTAAGTTTGGCAGGAGAGCTTGACAACACTATTGAAGCTTCTAACTTGCTTATAGATCAGAAGAATAACGACATAGACTTGCTCTTTCTGGATATAGAAATGCCAGAAATGACAGGTCTCGAGTTAGTTAAATCACTGAATGGTTCCTATCCAATTATCTTTATCACTTCTAAAAAAGACTATGCTTTAGAAGCTTTTGAAGGAGATGTGCTGGACTATTTGGTGAAACCAATGGAATATAGTCGTTTCCTAAAAGCTGCGATGAAGGCGAGAGAACAGCGGGAAAAGGAATTATTATTTGCTGAGAAAGAAAATCATATTTTCATCAAATCAGATTCTCGACACGTACGAGTCTCTTATAGTGATCTGAATTTTGTCGAAGCGTTAGCAGACTATGTCATTTTCAATACTAATAAAGGTAAGTACATTGTGCACTATACGATGAAAGGAATTGAGAAAAAACTTCCATTAAGTCTGTTTAGTCGCATACATAGATCGTATATAGTGAATAGAGATAAGATCAATTATATGGAAGATTTTAATGTTTCGATTGGTGAAAAAATGATTCCTGTCGGAGCTTCTTACAAGGAACAATTTCTAAAAAAATTAAATCAATTGTAATTGATTGAGAGCTGTATGCTACGATTGAGAATATAATGAACAACAATTGCGGCAAATAGCGCGATTAGCCAGCCTACTACAACATCACCGACATAATGTACTCCTAGGTAAATACGGCTATAGGAAACTATCAATGCCCAAGGGAGTAAATAGCGACCAATTATCATTTTGTTTCTTAAAAATAATACAACGGCAAGTCCCATAGTGTTTGCCGCATGGGATGAAGCAAATCCGTATTTGCCACCGCAATTTCCAACGTTGATAATTAGGTATTTAAGCGTTTCATCATGGCAAGGTCTTGGTCTCTGAAAAAAAGGTTTCATTACCGAGCTTGTTGCTTGATCTGTTAAGATAATGGTGAGAACGCATCCTACAATGATGTGAATATAATGCTTTGGGTACGCTCGGTATATTTGAAATACAATGAAGATATATAATGGTAGCCAAACCAGCTTCTTTGATAGGAATAGCATGAAATTATCTAAGTAGGGGTGGCCTAAAGAATTTAAAAAAAGAGTTATATCCAGATCACTCTGTAGGAACCAATCAACCATTTTTCACCCAATCAATATCTTTTTTTAGCCATTGCATTGTTTCTGCCTCTTTTGATCCCGGACTTGGCACTAAGTTATACTCCCAAGACGCGTCTGGAGGAAGACTCATCAAAATAGACTCTGTTCGGCCTCCTGTGTCTAACCCGAACTTGGTTCCTTTATCCCATACGAGGTTAAATTCTGCATATCTGCCTCTGCGGATTAGTTGCCATTTGCGATGTTGTTCACTGAACTCTTTATTACGACTTTCTTGAGCATAACTTTTGTAGATTGATAGGAATGATTTGCCGACCGACTGGCTAAACGCCCATAATTCTGCTTTACTTTTTTGTTCAGTTTTTTCGTTTAGCCGATCGTAAAAAATTCCTCCAACACCTCTGGTTTCATCACGATGTTTTATATAAAAATAGTCGTCTGCCCATTTTTTAAATCTTGAATAATAGTTGGAGTCAGCTTGATCACAGACATGCTTTAGATAATGATGGATCGTTTTTCCTGATTCTTTATCTACATAATGGGGCGTTAAATCTATGCCTCCACCAAACCAATATTCTCCACCCTCCATTTCGAAATAACGAACGTTCATGTGTATGATCGGGACCCATGGATTGCTAGGGTGTAGTACAATAGACACTCCAGTAGCAAAGAAATTTGCCTTATTGATGCCAAGTGCTGCAGTTATTTTTTCAGGTGTTGGTCCGTGTACTGCGGAGAAGTTAACACCGCCTTTCTCAATAAGAGAACCATTTTTTATAACTCGAGATTTACCACCACCACCTTCTGGTCTTTCCCATATGTCTTGCTCAAAAAGAGCATTTCCATCTAATTCTTCTAGTCCGTTACAAATTTCATCCTGTAAATTTTCGAACCAGGTTTTAATTTCTTCTTTGCTGATCATTAAAAAGGATATCCAATACCAATATTAAGATTGAAAAGTTGTTGATTAAATAAGTCGTCCAAACGAATTTTATTCGCTACAAATCTATCGCCTTCTGGCCTAGCTGGGTCAACTATTTTATATGCCCCATCGAGCCGCAATATTAAAAACGAAAAATCCATCCTAAGACCTATCCCTGCGCCTACTGCGATTTCTTTAACAAAAGACCGAAATCGAAAAATACCATCACTTGATTCATCACCATCATTATTCTCGTTAATTGTTTTACTTCGCCAAAGCCAAGCATTTCCAACATCAATAAAGGCAGCAATATTAAAAAATCCAATCACATTTTTTCTATACTCTATAGATGATTCGATAATTACATCAGCTGGCTGCTCACGTTGATAATCAACTTCGATTTCTTTGCCTTCCACATTGGTATATTCGGCATAAGATCCCGGGCCTAAGCGCCTTGGGCTCCATGCTCTGATGGAATTGCTACCACCAGCAAAAAAGTATTTTTCATATGGTAATGCACGACTTTCGCCATATACGTAAGCAAAACCTGTATTAAACCTATAGGCAAAACTGGATCCTTTTTTTATTCTAATGTTTTTTCTGAAATCAGCATTGAACTTAAAATATCGATAGTATTCTAGGCTTTGTGATTCATCGAAAGGTTTTCGTCCCAAGAAAGTTTGTAATAATCCACCATATTCCATGAATACGCTTAGGAAAGTAGCATTAACGTCCGATTGGCCATACTTGTTGGTTCTTAGGTTATAGCTTATACTCGCAGCGCTGACAAAGGAAGGTCTAAAAGCACTAACATATGACCTGTTTCCTTGATCTTCAAATTCTTGTAGTTCTTGGCTGAAATTTGAAGAGTTGTTAGATTGAATAAAACTAACGTCTAGGGGTTTTACCGAAAATTGAGCGATCTGCTTTACTTGCCAAAGGTAGGCGATGGCGGAATTAAAGGTGGTTCGTTCATATTCATTAAAGCGATCTTCATAATTAATTCCGATTGAAAATCGCGTACGAGGATTGTAGGCACCATATTTATTTCTCAGTCTTTGACTTAGCGGAAAATAGAAAATAGGAAAGGTGAGCGAGGCAACTGCGCCCGCTTGAAACCTAGTATATTCATTGTTATCCGCATTTACATTGGGAATACCCTGTAGCCGCACGTTAGCATTTATGTCGATAATTTCTAGCCTATGGAAGAGGTTTCTGTTTTTGGCATTAAAATTAAAAAACGGACCAGGTTTTTGAGCTTCTTCGAATAAACTTAGTCCTATCTCCGTTGAAGTCTGAAATTTCTTTAAAGGCGAAGTAAAAATATTGCTGACAAACTCCCCATCTGTGGTGTCATATTCAATATTCACAAAGCGAAAAATATCGAGATATGACAATTGCTTCTGTGTTTCAAGTGCTTTTTCTCGACTATACAGGTCAGATTTATCTAGAAAAATTCTACGATCGAGTATTTTTTCAGCGTAATTATTTATCGCTTGGTTATAGGTAATATTATTATAAGTAATTGTCCTGAGTTTATAGTCGCTTTTTTTACTCGTCTCAGAATTAAAAATCAAGGAATCATAGTTGTAAATCCTGTGATTAGTGCGGTTAGCAGGGTTGGTTACGGTAAGTCGAACTAGAAGTTTTTGATTTGGTAGGTTGACAGAATCAACTTCAAATAAGATGTACTGCTTTTTGAATTCGTAAAACCCATTATTGCTCGCGATTTTATAAACTCGTTCTCTTTCCTGAGTGATTAATTCTTGTGAAAACTGTTGACCTTTTAAAGGACTTAATGTGGTTTTCGTTTTGTACAACGAATCAAGGGTTGGATCAGCTATGAAGGTGTATACCGAATCTATGACATATGGTTTTTTTGGTTGTATCTCATATGTTACTCGAGCATTCCTATATTCAAAGATTATTGGGATATTGACTATTGAGTTAAAATAACCTCGAGTAAACATATATTTATTAATGTTATCAGCTGTTTTCCTAGCCTTTGAGCTATCAAAAACAGTTAATGTTTCACCCCATTGCATCCTTCTATTTCCGTTTTTCAATTCATCTTTAAATTCTGTAAGCTTCCGAGCTTTTTTCGACAGCAGCTGACTTTTTCTATTTTCTTTTTGTGTTTCAGCAATTTTAGTATCGAACTTTTCTATGCGCTTTCTCTTATTTGACTGAATTTTGGTCGTGTCGTAATTTTTGAGTCCCCAATTGTATATATAGACCAAATGATAAATAGGGAGACTTAAAAATCGGCTATTACGTTCTTGTACTAATTGATCTTTGATGGCATCAGTATTAATACCTTTGGGAGCGCGAATTTTTTGCTTAACCAATACTGATTCACCCGTATGGAGATATTTATACCCCATACAAGAGCTAAGTATAAAAGTGCTAAACAATATTAAAGATCGTAGAAACAAATATGGATAGGCTTAAACTCTCTGCTAAACAAGCAAAATTCATCAAATCACTGAAGATAAAAAAGTTTCGCCAGCAGGAAAGAGTATTTCTTGTTGAGGGAAAGAAAAATGTACAAGAATTACTACGTTCAAATTATGAAATTAGGTACTTAATATGTACAAACGTCTTTTATGAGGGTAGTCTTTCCTTAAAGAAAGCAGATCAGTCTAAAATACTATTTGCCTCTCCGGCGGACCTGACTTCTATAGGAACTTTAAAAACAAATAATGAATGCTTAGCCGTCGTAAACTTTGAGGAAAAACAATCTATTCCGGATCACGTCGATCATATTTTTTTGTTTGATGGGATTAATGATCCAGGAAACCTAGGTACGATTATTCGTACTCTTGATTGGTTTGGATTTAATCATTTGGTTTGTGCGCCCGAGACGACCGATCATTTTGCTCCAAAAGTGGTTAACACTTCTAAGGGTTCTTTTTTTCGGGCGAATATAGAGGTGACGGATTTGGTCGATTTTATAAAATCCTCCTCTCGAACGGTATACTTGGTGGAGATGAACGGGGCGCCATTAAGCTCTATTAACCAGGAATCATTGTCACCGTCCATTTTTATAATGGGGAGCGAATCTCATGGAATCTCTGAGTCAATTAGAGCATTGGGTGATCATTCAGTAACAATTCCTAATTTCGGTTCTGCGGAATCGCTAAACGTAGGAATCGCTACTGGGATCTTATGTTATCAATTGAGAAATTGTTAGTCCTTTTTAAATGCTTTATATGCATTTATTAATCCGTTCGTAGACGTATCATGATCAGTGATATGCTCTTCACCTGACAGTTTTGGGAGGATTTCTTTAGCAAGTTGCTTCCCGAGTTCTACACCCCATTGATCAAAACTAAATACATTCCAAACGATACCTTGAACGAAAATTTTATGCTCATACATGGCAATTAATGAGCCTAATGTGCGAGGTGTGAGTATTTTGAAAAGGATTGAATTTGTTGGCTTATTACCTTCAAAAACTTTGAATGGCGCTAGTTCTTCTAATTCTTCTTTTGAAATGTCAGTACTTTCCAACTCGGCGATTACCTTTTCTTTGGTTTTCCCATTCATTAATGCTTCCGTTTGGGCAAAGAAGTTTGCTAGTAATTTTTCATGGTGATCACCAATTGGATTTTGACTTTTGGCTGGTGCCAAAAAATCACATGGAATAATTTTAGTTCCTTGGTGAATAAGTTGATAAAATGCATGCTGTCCATTTGTTCCTGGTTCTCCCCATATTACAGGTCCTGTCTGATAGTCTATTGTTTCGCCATTTCTGCCGACCGACTTACCATTACTTTCCATATCACCTTGTTGGAAATAGGCAGCAAACCGATGCATATACTGGTCGTATGGTAATATGGCTTGTGTTTCTGCCCCAAAAAAGTTGTTGTACCAAATACCTAGAATAGCTAATAGAATTGGAATGTTTTCTTTTACCGGAGCATCTTTGAAATGGTTGTCCATGGCGTGGGCGCCATCGAGTAACTCTTCAAAGTTTTCGTAACCGATGGTGCAAGCGATGGACATTCCTATAGATGACCAAATGGAATACCTACCACCAACCCAATCCCAGAATTCGAACATGTTGTCCGAATCGATTCCGAATGCTTTGACTGACTCTTTGTTTGTAGATATAGCGATGAAGTGCTTGGCAACATCCAAATCTTCACCATACTTTAAGAACCATGTTTTTGCCGATTGGGCATTTGTCATGGTTTCTTGAGTCGTAAATGTCTTAGAGGCAATAATGAATAAAGTAGTTTCTGGGTCTACTTGATTTAGCGTTGTATAGATGTGTGAGCCATCAACATTGGATACGTAGTAAGTCTTTATATTCTCTTTTGTATAAGGCTTAAGCGCTTCTGTGACCATGTATGGCCCTAGATCCGAGCCACCTATTCCTATATTGACAATGGTATTGATAGGCTTGCCCGTGTAACCCTTAAGTTCTTCATTATGAAGTTTTGAGGTAAACAGTTTCATTTTTCTCAAAACGTTGTTCACTTCGGGCATCACGTCTTTACCGTCGACTATGACTTTGGTATTCGACCTATTTCTTAACGCTACATGAAGCACTGCGCGCTTTTCAGTCTTATTGATAGCAGTGCCATCGAACATTTTTTCAATAGCATCATTAAGATCTATTTCTTGTAAAAGCTGTTCAAAAAGGTTTAGCGTTTCTTCGGTGATTCTATTCTTCGAATAATCAAAGAGAATATTTTCAAATCTTAAAGAAAATTTATTGAAACGATCCTTGTCATCAGCGAATAGCTGAGCTAGATGCGTTGCTTTTATTGAGCTAAAATGATTAGTCAATTGCTCCCAAGATTTAGTGTCCTTAGGATTAGTAGAATGAAGCATGTTTGATAATTTTTACAATCTTACGAAGAGATAGTACATGTAGGCAACAAAGCCAAGAAGATAAATAATACCTTCTGATCGGTCCAGTTTGTATTTGGCAAAAGTGAACATAAATACGAATAGCATCAATGTACCAACCATGACCAGCAGGATGTCCATATTTAGAACTGGGTTGTATTGAAGAGGGGAATGTACCAATCCCGTAACTCCCAAGACAAGAAGTAAGTTGAATATATTTGAACCAACGATATTACCAACGGCAAGATCGGATTTTTTCTGAAATGCAGCGACAGCAGATGTTGCCAGTTCAGGCAGTGAAGTCCCAGCGGCTAGTATAGTTAATCCAATCAATTTTTCACTTACACCATAGAGTTGAGCTACTTTTACCGCACTATCGACAATCATTTTACCACCAACGACTAACCCGAATATACCACCTGCGATGAGTAAGGTAGTTTTCAAGCTTCCCATGACCTCAATATCTTCAACCAAGTCACTATCTTCAGGATTCCTTGTCAAATTCATAAAAATGTAGACTAGGAAGAGGACGAACATTACTAACAAAATAATACAATCTATTACTCCTAGTGTGTTTGAGTTCGCATTGAAAAACATTACGTCATTAACTAGAACGAAGAATATAAACGTCGCTAGTAACGAATAGGGTATTTCCTTCCAAAGTGCATTTTTCTGCACCGTAAGTGGATATATGACAGCAGCTACTCCGAGTATTAAAAAAATATTAAAAATATTGGATTCAATGATGTTTCCAAACACAACATCGTGTGTGCCTCCTTCAACTGTTGTGACGGACCCTGAGATAATATTTACAACCAATTCAGGAGCGGAGGTACCCATGGCGACTACTGTTAGCCCTATGGCTATATCAGAAACGTTAAATCTTTTAGCGAGGGATGATGCTCCATTTACAAGGAAATCGGCACCCTTGATTAAAAGTACAAAGCCGATGGCGATTAATACAAGATGAATAACTATATCCAAAGCGGTTCAGGTTAGGTTATTGTTTTGCAAGAAACTAAAAATATAAAGATTTTTAGAATTTATTCTAACAAATATGCTAATTTAATATTAAGTAGAGATTTAAACAACAGGTAATAATTACTTATAAATCAAGGTCTTTCATGATGGTTTCGGTTTTAGCGTGTAAAGAATCAATAGTTGCATCGTACTTAGATAGGTCATCAATTTTTTGATTAACAGAAAAGTAAAATTTAATCTTAGGCTCTGTCCCTGAGGGCCTTATTGAGACTTTGGTCCCGTCTTCTGTTAAAAACTGCAAGACATTTGATGATGGAAAATTGATCTTGGATACATTTCCTAATGAGTCAGTTGATATTCCTTCGTTGTAGTCAATTTTTACAGAGACGATAGACCCAGCCAAATGGGAAGGAGGATTATTTCTAAACTTAACCATCATTTGTGTAATCTCTTCTGCGCCTGACTTGCCTTTTTTTGTTATTGACTTTAAAGATTCCTGGTATAACCCTAATTCAAGATGAATTTCTCTTAGCAACTCATAAACAGTCTTTCCTTGATCTTTGGCCCATGCTGCCATTTCGGCAATCATTGCACAAGAAGCGATTGCATCTTTATCACGCACAGCATCACCGATCAAATACCCATAACTCTCTTCACCACCACCGATAAACTTCGCTTTTCCTTCTAAGTCGCGTATCACCTCGGCTATGTATTTAAAGCCTGTCAAAGTATTGTAATGAGTTACTTCATACTTTTCGGCTATTCGTTCTATTAAATCTGTGGTGACGATGGTTTTAACAATGTACTGATTCCCGTTAAGTTTGCCATTATCCTTCCATTTTGCGAGTAGATAGTATAGTAATAATGTTCCCGTCTGGTTTCCATTAAGAAGCTGGAATTCATTCTTATCGTTTTTCACTGCTATACCTACACGATCAGCGTCTGGATCTGTGGCCATTACCAAATCTGCATTTACCTCTTCCGCTTTTTTCAGCGCAAGGCTCAAAGCCTCAGCTTCTTCTGGGTTAGGATATACTACGGTAGGGAAATCACCGTTTGGTTCTGCTTGTTCTTCAACAATAGATACGTTTGTAAATCCAAACTTTTCAAGAACAGGAGGGACAAGCGTAATACCAGTGCCATGAATCGAACTAAAGACGATGGACAGGTCGTGATGTTTTTTGATGATCTCTGGCGATAGAGACAAATCTTTGATCATGCTCAAGTATTTGTCATCGATTTCTTTTCCTATAGGTTGTATTAACGATTCATTTGTTTCAAATAATACTTCATCTATACTAGAAATATTATTGACCTCATCAATAACATTTTTGTCATGTGGGGAAACGATTTGAGCCCCATCATCCCAATAGGCTTTATAACCATTGTATTCTTTAGGGTTATGTGAGGCAGTTAAAACAACACCACTTTTACAGCCTAATTCTCGAATGGCAAAAGACAACTCTGGCGTAGGCCTTAAAGCATCAAAAAGGTAGACCTTTATATTGTTAGCACTAAATACACCTGCAGTTACTTCGGCGAAGAACCGACTATTATTACGGCTATCATGCGCAATTGCAACACTGATTTGCTCACCAGAAAACTCCTTATTTAGGTAATTAGCTAAGCCTTGTGTTGCAGAGCCAATAGTGTATTTGTTAATTCGATTTGAACCAACACCCATGATTCCTCTTAGACCACCTGTTCCAAATTCAAGATTTTTATAAAAAGACTCGGTCAACTCTGATGAGTCAGTATCGATCAACATCTTTTCTATTGACTGTTTTGTGTCATTATCAACTTTAGTGCTATTGAGCCATTTTTGAGCTTTTTCTTCGATGGTCATATGAATAATTGAGGTAGTTAAAAAGAATTAAAATTAAAAAATATCCTTTATAATTTGATTGCAAAATTGCAGTTGTGGATGGTCTTAAAGTGAAATTATTAAGTTTCCTCTAGATTAGAAGAAAATAGTCTATAAATATGTCAGAATCCAAGCTTTCTTCTAACCCTGTCTAAAGTTAAATGAGCAATTTTAGAGGCTCTTTCTTCCCCCTTTGCAAGGGCATCTTCAATAAGCTGAGGATTGGCCATTAGTTCGTCATAAGCCGACCTCTCTTTTTCAAAAATCTGTATTAAGAGTTCAAATAATGCTTGTTTAGCGTGTCCATAGCCATAATTTCCGCCTAAATATTTCTTGCGCATTTCTACTGTATCCAGCTCGTTAGCTAACAAACTATAAAGAGCAAAAACATTACATGTTTCTGGATTTTTTGGCTCTTCCAATGGAGTGCTATCAGTAATGATGGCCATCACATTTTTTCTGAGTTTCTTGTCTGGTTGAAAAATGTCAATAATGTTTCCGTACGATTTGCTCATTTTTTGACCATCGGTTCCAGGAATAGTCATTAATTGTTCATTGATCCTCGATTCTGGCAGTACGAAAGTATCTCCAAATTGATGATTAAAACTTGACGCTATGTCCCGAGCCATTTCGATATGTTGTTTCTGGTCTTTTCCTACTGGAACCACTTCTGCATCATACAGTAAAATATCAGCGGCCATGAGTACCGGATAAGTGAATAGCCCTGCATTTACATCTGCCAGCCTGCTGGCCTTGTCTTTAAATGAATGCGCATTAGAAAGCATTGGGAAAGGAGTAAAGCAATTGAGATACCATGCCAACTGACAGACTTCTGGCACCTTGGATTGGCGATAGAAAAGATTGGTTGTCGTATCGAAACCGCATGCAAGCCATGCTGCAGCAACCGATTGCGTGTTTTCTTTTCTTACGTCACCATCTTTTATTGTAGTTAAAGAATGTAAATCTGCAATAAAGAAAAATGACTCGTTATTTTTGTCTTTTGAAAGTTCAATGGCGGGTATAATTGCGCCCAATAAATTACCAAGATGAGGTTTTCCGGAACTTTGAATTCCAGTAAGTATACGTGCCATAATAAGGTTTTTGCAAACCTATAAAATTTGTGATTAGGGAATAAATATATATGTCGAGAACACTGTTATTAATAACATTACTGCTTCTTTTTAAGATTCAAGCATATGCTCAAGTCAGTTTTGACGAGACGGCTTATGACTTTGGGAGTATTTATGACGAAAATGGTTTCGTTAGTTACACGTTTAAATTTGTAAATAATGGAGTTGAGAATCTTCAAATTGGGACGGTGGAGGTGTCCTGTGATTGCATTGCCCCGAAGTGGTCAGAAAAGGAAATTGCTCCGAAAGAGGAAGGATTTGTTTTATTGGGTTTTTCCCCATTGAATAGAGCTGGAGATTTTTCAAAATATGCAGAGGTGCAATTTGTTGGTGTTACTGAAGCCACGCTTTTGTCTATAAAAGGACAAGTAGTTTCCGCTGAAAGGGAACGGAACTTACCAATGCAGTATCATGTCAATTATTTGAGTTTCAACACTAAGGTTATTTCGTTAGGCACTATCAAACGTAAGGAAACGGTGACTAAGCTAATCCGATTGTATAATCACGATAGTTTAATGATTAGTGATGACATGTGGAGCTATTCCCATCAATCCCAAATAAATATTCGAGCAGATTCCGTTATTCAGGGACTTTCCTTAGGCAATTTAACATTATCGTTCGATGCTACTGAAGAGACTCCTCTTGGTTATCAAGTTTTTAGCGTTAGTCTGCTATTGGACTCAGTTGTTGTACCTATGGAAGTGTCAGCAACTGTGATAGAGGAGTCGATTGGTTATGATGAGGGTACTGTGCCGAAGCTGGTTTTTGATAAGACCATCCATGATTTTCAAACAACAACTGCTGGTAATACACTAGTGACCTCTTTTGAGCTAAGGAATGTAGGCGAGGGGCCTTTATTAATAAAGGACATTCAAACAAACTGTGGATGTACAGTTGCAAGGTTAGAAAAAACGGAAATTATGCCAGGACAATCGGCCAGTATGGACGTTTCTTTTGATACAAAGAGTAGGAATGGACGACAATATAAGATGGTTACAGTTTTCTCCAATGATCCACTGGCGCCTGCTCAAACGGTTATACTGAAGGCAATACTGAATGAATGAATGATTCTTATTCATTCATTCATTCAGTATTGCCTAATTATTTTACTTTTCGGAGTTGTAAAGGTTGTTTTCTCTATTTACATCTGCCATTCTACCGCTTTCATCTATTTCAATTGATTGAATATCTGCAATAGTTAAATCTATGTCAAAATCGTAGCTAGTTTTGATCCACCACCAATCTGGAAGTTGGATTCTTTTATAGTCAACATCATTTTCTTTTATCCCTCGCATTACGCTAAGGGGAATATAATACATGATTTTTTGACCATCTTTTAGCGTTACTGTGATATCAAGGGGCATAGGGATGAGGCCTTCTCTTATAATTTCGATATTGGAACCATTCTTTTGCTCACTCACTTTGCCAATGGCATAATCTATGGTGTAGGTCGTGTATATCCAACGATCAAAAAACCAGTTTAAATCAAGACCAGAGTGAAGTTCCATTAAATGGATGAAGTCTTCTTTCCCAGGATGTTTTAATGACCAGTTCTTGTGATATTGTCTCAAACCACTCATGAGTTTTTCTTCACCCATGATGTAGTTTAATTGTAATAATGCGACGGCTCCTTTGGTGTAAGACGCCCGTCCATAGGCTCTATCCGACATGAAATAATCTGCATGAACTGACGAAGGTTCTTCATTTCCTGAAATGGCCCACTTTACATAAGTGTTTACCAAGCCAGCAGCTGGAAGTTTCTCATTTTTCTCATAAATATAATCAAGACAATAATCCTCCACATAACTAACAAAACCCTCGTCCATCCAAGCATTATAGCTTTCATTGGTAGCGATCATTCCTTGATACCAGTTGTGCAGGGCTTCATGTACGGTAGTGCCAACTAAGGAGTTTAATGACCTTACTCCAGACTTTCTTTTTTTATTAATGATTAAAGTGGCCATGTTGTATTCCATTCCACCATCACCACCTTGTATGACTGAGAATTGCGGCCAAAGGTATTTTCCTACGTTTTCTTGTAGGTATGAAAACGCTTTTTCTGTATAATCAGGGAGTTCTTTTTCCCAAAGTTTGGTTTCTTCACCTGGGATAAAAAAGAATCGCAAGGTCGGACCGTCGGTTAGTTTTCTAACTACTTGCTTATATTCTTTATCTGCAGCCCAAGCAAAATCATGGATATTTTTAGCTCTAAACTTCCAGGTCAAGGTTTTGCCTTTTCGTTTTACATCAATACCCTCATCTTCATATCCATAACCTACTTCATTGGCATTTTCGACTATTCCTGTTCCTGCTATTAGGTATTTTTTGGAGATTGTAATATCAACTTCGTAGTTGCCCCAAGGAGAGTAGAATTCTCTTGCGATATACGGATGGGCATGCCAGCCGGTCTTGTCATATTCGGCTAATTTCGGATACCATTGAGTCATAGAGTAGTCCACGCCATCGAAGCTATCTCTGCCTGTCCTTCTAATTTGCAAGGGAACCTGCGAATCAAATTCCATCGAAAACGAAGTTTTTGTGCCAGGTAAAATTGGAGTCGCAAGTCGTACTTCCATGATCGTATTTTCTATTTCAAAAGTCAATGGACGACCGTCTTGTTTTAAGGACGAGATTTTATGAAAGCCAATTTCATTGTCTTTCAGTTCATCTATTTTATCCATCAAAGGAAACCGACTATCAGCATAGGCTGTCTGTTGGCGTTTAGCGCTCATCATACTACCCGGCTGAAAGGCATTATAATAGAGGTGATAAAATACTTTTTTCAAGGTATCAGGAGAGTTATTGAAATACTCGATTTCTTGGGTTCCTGAAAATTGATGTTTCGATACATCAAAATCGATTTGCATGGAATAATTAGCTTCTTGTTGCCAATAATACTTGTCTTGTGCAAATACTTTAAATGTAAAAAGGCAACTCATTATTAGAGCTGCCTTGATATAATACTTCATTTTAAACAATTAATTTGTAATAGATATTAAACGTCTACTTTGGCGTATTTCGCATTCTTTTCTATGAACTCTCTTCGAGGAGCAACTTCATCACCCATGAGAACAGAGAAAAGATGATCTGCTTGTGCTGCAGACTCGATTGTTACTAGTTTTAAGCTTCTGGTCGCAGGATCCATTGTGGTTGTCCAAAGTTGCTCAGGATTCATCTCACCCAAACCCTTATATCTTTGTATTCCAACAGAATCTTCTTTGCCTTCTGGTGCTATATCTGCTATAATGCGGTCTCTATCATTATCTGACCAAGCGTACTTTTCTGTTTTTCCTTTTTTCAATAAATAGAGTGGTGGAAGAGCAATGTATAAATAACCATTCTCTATTAATGCTCGCATGTACCTAAAGAAGAAAGTAAGTATCAGGGTTCTGATGTGACTTCCGTCAATATCCGCATCCGTCATGATGATGATTTTATGATATCGTAGCTTCTCCATATTGAGGGCTCTTTCATCACCGTCCATTCCAAACCTCACACCAAGTGCGGTGATCATGTTTTTTATTTCCTCATTATCATAAATTCTATGCTCTTGCGCTTTTTCCACGTTTAAGATTTTACCTCTTAAAGGCAGAATAGCTTGGAATTTACGGTTTCGACCTTGCTTTGCTGATCCTCCAGCTGAGTCTCCCTCAACTAAGTAAATTTCACAAGCAGCAGGATCTTTGTCTGAGCAATCGGCTAGCTTTCCAGGAAGACCAGTACCAGAAAGTACGTTCTTTCTTTGAACCATTTCGCGAGCCTTTCGAGCTGCGTGTCTTGCCTGCGCTGCTAAAACTACTTTAGCAACAATTATTTTTGCTTCTTTTGGATGTTCTTCTAAGTATTCATTAAGAATCTCACTAACACAAGTATCAACCGCTCCCATGGCATCTGAGTTGCCTAGCTTGGTTTTGGTTTGCCCTTCGAACTGTGGTTCTTGAACTTTAATGGAGATGACTGCTGTCAAACCTTCACGAAAATCGTCTCCAGCAATGTCCACCTTCACTTTATCAAGTAGGCCGGACTTATCAGCGTAAGATTTTAATGTTCGTGTAAGTGCTCTTCTAAAACCTGCAACATGTGTTCCTCCTTCGATGGTATTAATGTTGTTCACATAAGAAACTACATTTTCGCTGTAAGAGTTGTTGTAATTCAAAGCCACCTGAACAGGTATACCACCTTTATCACCTTCCACATATATGGGTTCAGGAATAATTTTCTCTCTAGAGCTATCCAAATATTCTACGAATTCGGCTAGTCCGCCTTCTGAAAGGAACTGGTCATGTACATCCTCATCATTTTCGTCTTGCTCACGATGATCTACAAGGTTGATTGTAATTCCAGTATTTAGAAAAGATAATTCCCTTAATCGACCTGCTACAGTTTCGTATTTAAACTCATCAACCGCAAATATTTTTGCATCGGGCTTGAAATGAATGGTTGTACCATTCTCTTCTGTTGTGCCTACTTCTTTTACGGGCTCTTTCGGAACACCAATGGCATATTCTTGTTCGTAGATTTTTCCATTTCGACGAACAGTTGCTTTGAGCATAGAGGACAATGCGTTTACACAGGAAACACCCACACCATGAAGACCTCCTGATACTTTATATGTGTCCTTGTCGAACTTGCCACCAGCGTGAAGTACGGTCATGACAACCTCTAGAGCTGATTTTTTCTCTTTCTCATGCATGTCAACGGGTATTCCTCGTCCATTATCGCTAACGGTAACGGAGTTGTCAACATTAATTGCAACATTTATGGTGTCACAATAACCAGCAAGCGCCTCATCAATTGAATTGTCAACAACTTCCCAGACTAAATGGTGTAGTCCTTTGAATCCAACATCGCCAATATACATGGCAGGTCTTTTTCTTACCGCTTCCAGTCCTTCTAATACCTGAATATTACTTGCTGAATAATCGCCTTTACTTAAAGATTTATCTTGTTCCATTGACTAATATTTCGATCGGCAAAAGTACACAAAATATGCTTGATATACGATTTGCTTTTACATAATTGGTTTTCTAGTTCTGATCAACTAAAAACTTAGTTATGAAAAGGTTGGTTCTCGTTTATCTTTTGTTTTTTTTCTTAGTTGGTCTTGGGTTTTCTCAGGGGCTGATTGAATCGATACTTGTTGAAAAAGACAGTATAGATGTAATTAGGGAGGAAATGCATCAGGAACGTGTTAGGCAAAGAAATATTTATGAACGACGATTATTGATTGAGCTCAAAGATGCTCTTGATTCTGTTTATGAGACGCTCCTTGCAAGGAGACGGACCGATGCTGAAAGTAAATTTGAATTTCATAAAAGGAATAATGGGTTATACACACTATTTAGAGATCGATTTATCTTAATTAGGGTTGGAAAAAATTGTGCCTTTGTGTTTGAAGCGGATAGCTTAGAAGTGCTTCTCTTAGATTTTAATAATATTAAAAAATTGCCGAAGGACCTTCGAAAGCTGAAAAGCCTTAAACAATTATATTGGCGAAGGAATAGTTTAGAAGATGTTTTATGGGTTAGAATAGCTAAAATAAGTGAGTTAGAAAAACTGGATCTGAGTCAAAATAAATTGTCTAGACTGCCAAGTGGGAATAAAAAAATTAGAGAGGCTTGATGAGCTTGTTATTAAAGAAAACTTATTTAGGGAAATACCCTTCAACAGGCTTTCTAAAAATAAGTCTAATCAAATAGTCTCTTTCAGTAGAACCCACATTGATCTGCAGCCGAATAAGGGGAGACACAAGAATTTGAGTTTTTCATCCATCTTCAAACTGAATAATGTAAAACTTGAGCGCATAGACCCATCATTTTATTTGATGAGCGGATTAATTGAATTTCAATTACAGGAGAATAAACTTTCTGAGATTCCAAAAGGAATAGAGAAGCTTAGAAATTTAGAGAAGCTGTCTTTTACTCAAATGGCCCGAGGCAGATACCAATAGATGTACTCAAGTTAAAAAAACATCCTCGTTAGACTTTTACTCCAATGATTTAGAAGTGGTGCCCGCTGAAATTGGCAACTTAGATAACCTCGAAGTATTATACTTATCATATAATTGTATTTATGCTATTCAAGAATCGATAGGGAATTTACGAAAGTTGAGAGAACGATATCTACATGACAACAGACTCAGCGCATTGTCATCTTCTTTGGAACAAATGGAAAAGTTAGAAGCGTGTCGAGTGAATTAGAATTACTTAATGGAATTCCCTGAACAGTTTATCTCACTTACTAAGTTGAGAGACTTAGATGTTTCCGATAATCAGATAAAAAAGGTACCTGAAAAGCTGTTAAGCTTGTCGCCACTCCACCTTTTCATAATCACAAATAACCCGATAAATTTTTCAAATCTAGAAAATGAGGATGTGGCGAATGTGCTATATGAGATTTCTCAGAAAGGCGTAATTGTTTCTCCACGGATCAATAGGGATTTAGTTACTGACTAATAGTTTCCTATACTTAGCATGACCAATGTACATCCATAGACTGTTTCGATGTTATTTTGTGCAGCCAGCTCGACTAGTTCTTTATTTTCTGTTCCGGGGTTGAAAATAATCCTGTTTGGCTTTAGCGAAAGTAAGTAATCGTAATAGGGCGGTTGGTGCGTTGGACCGATATAAAGTGTAATCGTATCAATGTCTTGCAGATAAGGCTTTTCTTTGATATCGAGAATTTTTTTACCAAAAACCTCTCCTTTTTTAACGCCTAAAGGAATTATTTCGTGGTTAAGGGAGGTCAATCGCTCTGCAGCGATATATGCATAACGATTTGTGTTTATGGAGGCACCAATAATGGCTGTTTTTTTGGTCATTTCAAAAACTTGTACTTCTGCGTTTTGGTCCAGCAAAACCAACATTTATCCCTATAATGAGCGGAACGTAAAATTGATCTTGATTGATATTGTTGAATAAACCAGAAGTATTTGGAGAAGGTTCATATTGTAATTCGAAATCGCGTCGACCCACTCCAATACCAATGTGTAAGTCTAGCGTTACTCCAGAATCATTTGCTCGTTGCATCCATCGGTTTCCAATGAGAAGGCTGTAGGCGAATCTATGCTGTTTTGCTTTATATTTAGTTAATGCGGAAGCCAACAAGATATCGGATACATCTTCCGATGTGACTTGATGGTGTAAAAAACCAGCCTGCACATCGTGACCGAAATAAAACATGCCTAGTTTGCCGTCAGTATTATAAAATTTCTGTCTGAGATTAATGGAGACACCATTCGTGCCAATTTCTAAGGTATTTAAATTTGAAGATTTTTCGTAAAAAGGGTCTTTGTGAATATTAATGATCACTTCATAGCCCATTCTTTCCTGTCGATAATATTCTACGGCTAATGGCAATCGACCTGTTAAAGTCCAAAGAGGATTAGTTCCCATAATAATCCCTACATATTCATTGATTACGGGCTCAAAATATCTCAGTTTATTACTTTTAAATCTATAATCTGGTTTGTTTTTACTTTCCCTTATTTTTTGATTTTCGATGATTTCACCAGTTCTGAAAATAGGATTTAGCTCTTCATAAACGGGACGATAAGTGCCGGCAATAGAGCCATCTGTATTATATAAACTCCAATTACCAATTCTACGATCTTGCTCAATTGTCCCCTGCATTTTGACCACACCTCCATGATAAAAACCGGTGTAAAGCCCCTTTCCTTTTTGAAAATCGGCTTCCCCCTCTAAAATGCCAGTTTCACTGTAGTATTTCCACAAACCTTCCTTTTCACCATTTTCGATATTGCCGATTACTCGAATTTGACCTCCGGGATAATACTCTTTGAATGAACCTGTTCCTGTATCATAATTGGCTTCACCTTTAAGCTCGCCAGTCGGGTGAAAGAGCTTCCAAAAACCATCTTTAGCATTTTGTTTCATGGCTCCTTCGCCGCTTAGAGAACCATCAGCATGATAATATTTCCAAATCCCATTTTTATAACCCTCTAAGAATTTACCTTCTGCAGAGACTTTATAGTTTTTATGAAAGTACTGCCAGAAACCTGTACGTAATCCTTGATCGAATTCTCCGGAGGCTTCTTTTTCCCCGCTTTCATAATAATAAGTCCATAAACCAGCACTTTGATCATCGACGATAGTGCCCGCTGATTTAAGACTCCCATTTGGATGAAATTCCTTGTAATCAGCACTCTTCAAATCGTAGAATGCCTGCGCTTTTATAGACTCATCTTCGTAGAAATAATTCCATATTCCTGTTTTTTTACCATCATCATATTTTCCCGAACTTTTGGTTTTACCATTTTCAAAATAGTAATTCCAAAGGCCTATTTTCTTCTCGTTTGATAGTTGACCTTCTGACTTAATTCGTCCACTTTCAAAATAATATTTCCACAATCCTTTTGGAAACCCATTAGCGTATTGTCCAAAGGCTTTTTTCCGACCATTTTGATAATAAAAAGTCCATAAACTATCTATTTCTCCGCTTGAATAAAATCCTTTTGATTCAAGTGAGCCACTTTGAAAATAGGACTGATATTTACCTTGAGGAAGAGAATCTTTTTTACGCAGTGTGATGACATCTTTTATGATTTTATCAAACCTGTCGTAATAGTTTTTTTTAACAAAAGACTCTTGAGCTTCAGTTGATAAGCCTAAAAATAGGAGACACACGATGAGGTAGTACCTTCTCATTGTCCAAAGTTATTTCACTTTTTCGGTTCCCCATTTTTCTAACTCTATAGCAGTCCATAGTTCTGGGTAAAACTGGATCTGTTGTTTTCTTGGAGGTAAATATTTCTGCCAGTTAGTACCACCAGTCGCTTTGATTTCAACCGGATCTCTCTGTAAATATCTGACAGCAGACTTGTAATGCATTAAAGGCCACTGCACATTGGTGTTGAAATCTAACTCACGAAGAGCGTCTTCAATTTCTGTATTTCCTTTGTAATGATTTAAATAGAGCTGTCTCAAATTGGTGGTTTCGACATCTTTTGCTCGGTTAAGAAAATCATGACTATATTTTTTTTCAAATTGTTTTAAAGTCAATGTTTTCTTTCCAGTAGCTAACTCAGTAGCTCCTTTCTTCCAATAAAGATTTTCATAAATATCATCAAAGTTATGCTCATTGTGTTCACCTGATGATTTTGACTGAAGTAAACGAAAATCTGTCGAGCCTATTTCTATTAATCGGTATTGAGCCGACTGAAACCCTGAGGAGGGGAGCAGTGACATCCTAAAATTAAGGAATTGCTCTTTTTCCATTCCATCAATCATCACGTCAAATGAATCAATCAAATGTGCGAAATACCGATTCATTCTTTTAACTCTCATAAGATAATCGGAAGCGCTCGGTGTAGTCTCTGCCAGTATTAATTGCTCTTGTTCATTTAAGATTAGACGAAAATAGAGTTCTGTAATCTGATGATAAATAATGAAAATCTTCTCGTCTGGGAAGCTTGTCCTTGTTTTTTGAAGGCTCAAGAGCGTGTCAAGGTGGATGTAATCCCAATAGGTCAAATAATCCGAATGCAGTAAACCGTCAAGATATGACGACATGTCCTGACCCATAGCGGCATACTTATTACTCAAGTCATCCAACTGCGTTAAAATCTCTTCACTAAACCTCTGATTACCCATAACAAACGATTGCTTTTGTTGTAAATTTGGAGCATTAAACCCATAATTAAAAACGACTTATGTCTGCAGACACTTTAACCCAAAACGGACAAACAACGAAAAGGAGTTTCGTTGATGATTTTGAATCACCAGATTTCTATCAATTAGATGATCTTTTCACAGAAGAGCACAAGCTTATTCGGTCGTCAGTTAGAGATTTTGTAAAAAAAGAAATCACTCCTTATATAGAAGAATGGGCAGAGAAAAACCATTTTCCTTATGAAATAGTAAGAAAATTCGGAGAGGTTGGCGCCTTTGGGCCAACAGTTCCTGAAGCGTACGGAGGTGGTGGTTTAGATTATATATCCTACGGCCTTATTATGCAAGAAATTGAAAGAGGAGATTCAGGTATGAGATCTACTGCATCGGTTCAAGGATCGCTAGTGATGCACCCAATATACGCTTATGGATCTGAAGAACAAAGGAGAAAATACCTTCCAAAACTGGCATCAGGTGAAATGCTCGGTTGTTTTGGATTAACTGAACCGAACCACGGCTCCAATCCATCAGGCATGGAAACTAAGTTTACTGATGAAGGAGATCATTATTTATTGAATGGAGCTAAAATGTGGATTTCCAATTCGCCAAAAGCTGATATAGCTGTAGTATGGGCGAAAAACGAAGCAGGAAGAATCAAAGGATTGATTGTAGAGCGTGGAATGGAAGGGTTCTCTACGCCAGAAACTCATGGAAAATGGTCACTTAGAGCATCTTGCACTGGTGAGCTTGTTTTTAGTGATGTCAAGGTTCCTAAGGAAAACTTATTACCAAATAAGGATGGATTAGGTGCTCCGATGGGGTGCTTGGATAAAGCGCGCTTTGGCATAGCTTGGGGAGCGATTGGAGCAGCCATGGATTGCTATGAGTCATCAAGAAGATACGCTGCAGAGCGTATTCAGTTTGATAAGCCGATTGCTGGTTTTCAGTTGGTGCAGAAAAAATTATCGGAAATGCTTACGGAAATTACCAAGGCTCAATTGCTTAATTGGAAGCTTGCAATCATGATGGATGCAGGTACAGCGACGACACCACAAATATCTATGGCAAAAAGAAATAGTGTTGAAGTAGCAATGAACATTGCCCGTGAGGCAAGGCAGATTCATGGTGGCATGGGAATCACAGGAGAATATCCAATGATGAGACACATGATGAACCTTGAATCAGTGGTTACTTACGAGGGTACACATGATATTCATTTACTCATTTTGGGTGCTGAGATCACCGGCCTTCAGGCGTTCAAATAAATTTATTCATTCAAAAAAGGGTCTCAATGGAGACCCTTTTTTGTTTATGATGATTTTTTAGCGTTCATCTAGCTAATTGACCTTTTGTACTCAATAAGCCTAACTCAAAACCCTATTAAATTAAATTAAAGTAACACATATTCTAAATTCAACTATAAAATTTAACCTATGAGAAAATGGATTTTAGGTCTAATGCTGGTTGTGGCGCTACAAATCTCAGCACAGGAGTCTTTTCCTGTCAATGGAGTGGTAGATAAGAGGCCAGGACTTTATGCATTTACCAACGCCGTATTATTTACGGATTATCAAACGCAAATCGATAATGCAATACTTGTCATTAAAGATGGAAAAGTAATTGCTTCAGGTGCAGGGATTGCTATTCCTAAAGGTGCAATAGTGACTGATCTAAAAGGGAAATACATTTATCCAGCATTTATTGATCCTTACACTAACATAGGAATGCCAGAAGTAAAAAAAACGGCTGGGTTTGGTGGCAAACCACAATATGGAAGTGGCAGAAAAGAAGCTTTTGGTTGGAATGATGCTATTAAAGCAGATTTTAATTCCTCAGCCAAATATACCCTAGATGAAAAGGCAGCTTCAGAAATGAGAAAGCTCGGTTTTGGGGCGGTAGTTACTTTTCGTCCAGATGGTATCGTCAGGGGAACTGGGGCAATGGTCAACCTTTCAGATGGGCCCGTTCAAGAGTCCATTATTAAGGATAAAGCTTCCGCTCAATTTTCTTTCAACAGAGGAAGTTCTAAACAAGAGTATCCCAGTTCAATCATGGGAATGGTTGCTTTGTTGAGACAAACATATCTTGATGCGTCATGGTACACTTCATCTGACAATGATGGTCAGGTAAATCTTAGCCTAGTAGCATTCAATGAACTAAAAAGCTTACCTACAGTATTTGAAGCAAATGGAGGCAAGCTTAGAGTGCTATTGGCTGATAAAGTTGGCGATGAGTTTGGAGTACAATATATTATCAAAGGAACAGGAGATGAGTATCAAAGAGCAGGGGAGATAAAATCTACCAATGCAAGCCTAATCATTCCACTTGTATATCCAGAAGCTTATGATGTTGATGATCCATTGGCGGCATTAGATGTGAGTTTGGCGGATATGAAGCATTGGGAAATGGCAGCTTCAAATGCAAAAATACTGACAGATAAGGGGATTGAAATAGCTTTCACCACTGATGGTCTAAAAGCAAAAGATGATATCTGGAAAAATCTACGTAAAGCGGTTGAAAGAGGACTTACTGAAGAACAAGCGCTAAAGGCATTTACTTTTACGCCAGCCAAGCTTTTTAAAGCCCAAAATGATGTGGGTAGCCTGAAAAACGGCAGCCAAGCAAACTTTTTTATAAGTTCAGAAAACATTTTTAATGAAGAAGCAAAAATCCACCAAACATGGGTTGGTGGTAGGAAATATGACTTTTCCCCACTTGAAGCGGAGGATTTTTCAGGCAAGTATTCATTTTCAGTCGATGGTGATTCGATGAACTTAGCACTCGATGGAGAAGGCAATTCACCAAAAGCCAAAATTATTATCAATGATTCCACATCTGTTGATGTAACCTTCAAAGTCAGTGATAATAGAGCAGTAGTGAACTATACACCAAAAGATGCTGATGCAACAGTCCGATTGAGCGGTTGGCTCAAGGAAGACGGATTTGCTGGAATTGGTCGATTGTCAGATGGAAAAGAGGTAAGCTGGACAGCCAAAAGAACAGGCGACCTTGAAGCTAATGAAGAAAAAATAGAGGAGGAAGAGGAGAAAAAAGAAGAAGAGGAATTTGGTTCTATGATCTTTCCTTTTGTTGCTAATGGATGGACTACCCAGCCAACTCAGGAAACAATTTTGTTTAAAAACGCCACTGTTTGGACATTGGAGGGTGAGGAAAAACTAGAAGATGCTGATGTCTTAGTCAAGGGCGGTAAAATCGCAAAAGTAGGAAAAGGGCTAGTGATTGCCGGGGCGAAAGAAATAGATGCTACAGGAAAGCATATCACTCCTGGTATTGTAGATGAGCATTCACATGCCGCGCTAAGCTCTGTAAATGAAGGAAGCTCAGCGATTACTGCAGAAGTTCGGATGTATGATGCTATTGATTCGGAAGACATAGATATATATCGACAATTGGCCGGTGGCGTTACTGCTGCACAACTGCTACATGGTTCAGCCAATCCTGTTGGTGGTCAGTCAGCATTGGTTAAGTTCCGTTGGGGAGCAAGTCCGGAAGCGATGAAACTTAAAGGAGCCGATGGGTTTATAAAATTTGCGCTAGGGGAAAATGTGAAGCAGTCAAATTGGGGTGATGACAATACGATTAGATTCCCTCAGACTCGAATGGGAACTGAAATGGTCTATGTTGATGGATTTACCCGTGCAAAAGAATACGGCGAAGCCAAGGCAAAATATAATGGTTTATCTGCGAAAGTCAAAGCAACAACTGCTTCACCAAGAAGGGACTTGAAGTTGGAAACTTTGCTCGAAATCATCAATGAGGAGAGGTTTATTACTTGTCATTCTTATGTCCAATCGGAGATCAACATGTTGATGAAAGTTGCGGAAGATTTTGATTTCAGAATCAATACTTTCACGCATATTTTGGAAGGATATAAAATAGCAGATAAAATGGCTAAGCATGGAGCCGGAGGGTCGACTTTCGCCGATTGGTGGGCTTATAAATGGGAAGTTCGTTATGCAATTCCATACAATGCCTCATTGATGAGTATGGCCGGAGTGACATCCGCGATAAACTCTGATGATGCAGAAATGGCAAGAAGACTCAACCAAGAAGCGGCAAAATCGGTAAAGTATGGTGGTATGTCAGAAATCGAAGCATTGAAGCTTGTCACCTTGAATCCCGCAAAACTTTTGCATCTCGACGATCAAATGGGGAGTATTAAAGTGGGGAAAGATGCAGATATAGTCATGTGGGATGACCATCCATTATCCGTTTATGCCAAAGTTGACATGACTTTGGTTGACGGGATTGTATACTACAGCAAGGAACAAGACGTGGAAAATCAAAAAGCAATCGCAGTAGAGCGAACAAGACTCATCAATAAGATGAAAGGCGCAAAAGCTGATGGAGCGAAGACCCAGAAACCAATGAAGAAAGAAAAGCACATGTTTCATTGTGAAGACATAGTGGCTGATGGTATCATTCTAAATATTAATCACAATGATTAAGTCAATATCAATATTCATTTTAGCATTGAGTATTAGTCTAGGATTAAAAGCTCAGGTACCTGCACCAGGCCCAGAACAAACAGCGCCAATTGCCATTATTAAAGGCACAGCTCATATTGGCAATGGGGAAGTGGTTGAAAATTCCGTTGTTCTATTTACAAATGGAAAAATAGAATCAGTTGGGGTATACAACGCTACTTTTGATTATTCTCTTTACAAAATAATCGATGCTACTGGTAAGGATATTTATCCAGGACTAATACTGCCATTAACCAAGCTTGGCTTAGAAGAAGTGGCGGCAGTGAGAGCAACGAGAGATGATTCTGAAGTTGGAAGTATCAAGCCACATATAAGATCGGCGATTGCTTTTAATACTGATAGTGAGATCATTCCAACGATGAAGTTTAATGGCATTCAAATAGCTCAAATAGCACCTGTTGGAGGTCGAATCGAAGGAACTTCGAGTATCATGCAATTAGATGCATGGAATTGGGAGGATGCTTTGTATAAAGAAGATGATGGCGTTCATATGAACTGGCCCAATATTACCACTGGTGCAAAATGGTGGTTGGGAGAGAAAGGTAGGAAACCGAATAATAAATATGCAGAACAAGTAGCGGCGATCAAGGAATTGATGGATGATACCAAATCATACATGGATATTCAGCCGACTACAACCAATCTCGTGTTGAAAGCTATGGCTGAGGTAATCAATGGTAATAGAACGTTATTTATATATGTAAATAGACCACAAGAGATCATTGAGGCGATCCAAATGTCCAAAGAATTCGCTATTCCAAATGTTGTGCTTGCCGGGTGTGAAGACGTTTGGCCGGTGGTTGACTTGGTAAAAGAGAGTGGTTACCCTGTATTGTTAGAAAATGTTCATCGCAGACCGAATATGGATGATCAGGATATCAATCATCCGTTTAAATTGGCGGGTATGCTTGCTGATAAAGGGGTGTTGGTAGGCTTGACCTACGTTTCGGGAATGCTTGCCAGTGCTCGAAATCTACCATTTTTTGCTGGTACGGTTGCCGCATATGGTACTGACAAGGAAGACGCATTATCAATGATTACACTCAATACAGCCAAAATTTTAAGAATTGATGAATTAACGGGATCTTTAGAATCAGGCAAAGACGCGAATATTGTGATCTCTACCGGAGATATACTTGATATGCGTACAAACAATGTTGAGTATAGCTTTATTCAAGGCAGAGAAGTTAATTTAGAAGCTTTGCAACAGCGGTTATATCAGAAGTATAAGGAGAAGTACGAAGCACAGAAATAAGTGTTGAAATTTCAAAAAAAAGCCAACTCAAATTATTGAGTTGGCTTTTTTTATGTCGGGACATTTAAAAATCAGACTTGATCATTGGTACTTCTACCAAAAGTAGCTTTGCGTTGGTACTTGCCTCAATATTGAATTTATCAAGATCAAATACCCCAAGTCCATCTCTTTTTGATAATTGGATATCACCAACTTTAACTTCACCGTCCAAAACAAATAAATAAACACCATTCCCTGACAAGTGCATATCATACTCAACAGACTTTTTTGCTTCAATATCTGTGAGAGAAAACCAAGCATCTTGGTTAATCCATACTGCTGAGTTATTATCTGGCGCTACAACAGTCTGTATTTTATTTTTCCTATCAGCTGCTCGATATGTTTTTTGTTCATATCGAGGTTGGATATTCTTTTCCTTGGGCAACACCCAAAGTTGAAGAAAATTTACCTTTTTCGTTTTTGAGTGATTGTATTCAGAATGCGTGAGCCCTAAGCCGGCACTCATAATTTGAACATCTCCAGTTCGGATTACTTCTGTATTGCCGGTGCTATCTTTATGCTCCAAATCACCTTGAAGGGGAATAGAGACTATTTCCATATTATCATGCGGATGGGTCCCAAATCCCATTCCTGCATCTACAATATCATCATTGAGCACTCTCAATGCACCAAAATTCAATCTTTTTGCATTATAGTATCTACCAAAACTGAAGGTATGTCGACTGTTTAGCCAGCCGAACAATGCTGTTCCTCGGGAATTCGCTTTGTGAATGATCGTTTTCATTACTTTTCTTAAAATGTGTCAATATCTGTGGTTAATGAAGTTCGCCGTGAAAGGCTATTTCGCTTAATGGCTTTCTGCTTCTTGGTGCCAGCTCTCGACTTTTGAGGGGTTCTTCAAGATCATCTGCTTCTCCGTAATATCCCATTGCTATGGTGGAGATAACTGCTACTTGATCATTTAAGCTAAAAAGCTCCTTGGCCTTGTCCGCAGAAAAGCCACCCATTTGATGTAGGGCAATGCCTAAAGCACTCGCTTGAACACTCATATTACCTACAGCCAAGCCCAAGTCATGTATCGCAGAACCATTCGGTTTTCCAGACCGGCTCAAGAATTTGCTAACCATTGTTAATACAAGAACAGGCGCATTTTTAGCCCAGCTTTTATTTCCCTCCACCAATGTATCTACAATAAGTTGGTGGGCTTCCTCTCCCTTAAAAGCGTAGATGAATTTCCAAGGTTGTTCATTCATACTTGAAGCTGCCCAACGTGCCGCCTCAAAAAGGCTACCGATATCTTCAGGCGTAATTTTTTGACCACTAAATGATCTTGGACTCCATCGATTTAAGATTGACTCAATTACTTTAAAATTAGTTGTTGCTGATTTATCCATTTGTATTTCTCTTAGTACAATCTAATATACGTATATACACTATATGTAGTTACATATAAAAGAGAATTACATATTTTCTAGCTTAAATATTGTTTAAATCTTTCTAAAATTATGATTTACAGAAAATATAATGGAATTGGTTAGGCTTCCTTACTCGGGGGGGCTTTCTTGGTCGCCGAGTTTAGCCAATATTTGATCAATTTTTTCATTGAGATGATCCACTTTAGCTTCGAGATCTTCATTGTTGTCCATGACCATTTCATCAACGAAAATGGCATTCATGATCGACATCCCGAAGATACCTCCAGTCAGTACGGTTAAGAAGAAGAAGAGTCGAGTAAATACCGGTTTAATGGATCCTTCCTCTGAGTTTTCAATGATTGCGGTGGGGAATTCATTCCATCCTTCCATCGTGAAGAGTTGAAAGATACTATTCAGACTGATGGCAGGATCTCCAAAAAACTGAGGTGCTTCATTTCTAAATAGATGACTGCTCAATACGGCTAATAACACACTATAAATGATAAGTGCAACAAATACGAATATAGACGCTTTAAAAGCTCTGGCTATACCAGCGAACATCTTATTAATATTCGGAATGAACCTCATGAATCTAAGAATCCGAAGGACTCTCAAAACTCTAAATACAAGTAAGTAGGAGATATCAGGTATGTGAATAATAAGTTCAAAAAGGGAAGGAACGGATATCAGCACCAATACAAAATCAAACTGATTCCAAGAGTTAGAAATATAATGTTTCCAACCTCGCATTCCGATTTTAACCAGTAGCTCAAGCACAAAGAAGATGGTGAAGGCATAGTCTACGATTACGAACCCACGGTTGAATTCGAACTGCTTATAACCCATTAAAAATAGCAATATGGAGTTTGCCACAATTGCTATGATGATGAGCCATTCGTTAGTGAATAATTTTATTATTCTTGATATCATTGAAGTCTTCTCAAAGTTTTAATCGAATCATGAATTTCACATCGGTACGCCGACTACCGTCTATTTCGTTTTGGCCTGAGCCAACGCTATTTCTATCCGCAAAGTTAAACCTAGAAATTCTTAACCACGTGGTGAGGTTCCTAAAAACCTGATATTGAAATAGGAAATAATTTCTTAATCCACGTCCGTTATATGCAGGAAATGAAAACGCGTATAATACATCTTTTTCATAAACGTATTGGCGGTTAACAAAGTCGTCTGTATCAAAAATTGCAGCACGGGTACTTATTTTAAATTTTTTAAAACGTAGGTTCAAATCTTGAATCAAAGCATAGCCAGAAGTTAAATTCTCATCTAGCCGATAGGAGGAAGATTGGATTCTGGTTTTCATACTTAGTATTTCATTGAGTTTGTAATCTACATTTAAAATGTAGTTGTTTTTGACTCCTTCTTTTAAAGTATTAAGGTTTGATTCGTCATCGGAAAAATTAACAGCTCTACTTTCAGATCTCATTTGTGCATACATGCTTATGCTTCTTGATATTTTGTAGGTAAATCGCCCAAGGTATTCATACCCACTTGATGGCGCTTCAGCTCCGAAACGTAACCATGGAAATGAAAACCTATCATAATAAAGAGCGAACTCATATTTCCGAGAGGGCCGTATTTTCAGGCCCCAGTAGACCCCCTTTTCATTGATTACTCGTGAATTTTCACCAAAGGCATTACCATAGAATGAATGAAAATCTTTGGCATAGTTTCTTAATACCATACTCATGTCTATTTTGGGTGTAAGACTCGCCATCCATCCGCCAACAGCGCCAATTCCACCTGAAGACGATTGCGCTACTTCTCCAAAAATTATAAAATTTTGCCAGCCGTAGTTAAAAAAACCACTGTAAAGGCTATTTTGATCTCCTTTAAATTCAAACTGGTTGTAGTTATTCGGCTTTCTTTGAATAGGGTTATTAAAAAAAGTGTGCAGACTGGCGACACCAATTTTGAAACGACTGTTAAATTCATATTCGACAATTGCGCCAATATTTTGTTCATTGATTTGATTTCTTGAATTCAATTCAGAATCGGTTCGATGAAAACCAGTCGCTTGGACGGAATTCACAAATTCCTCAAAATCAGAATAGGTGGTATCATTGATCAAGTTAGCATCTTGGTTTAGCCTTGAATAGAAAGTTGAAAAGGAGAGGTTATTTCTTTTGAGCGTAGTACCGACCCCACGAAAAAAGCCAGATTCAAGAACCGAAGCATAAGGTCTAATACCTGTTGAATTCCGTTTGGTGGAGTTCACGGTTTCAGATCCTTTTCCAGCCCCAAAACCAGCCCCAAAGACCAATCCTTGTCCATATTGCAATTGAAAATCACCAATAGCGATTGTTTGAAAAATACCTTTTTTTTCTAGAAAGATATGCCCAGAATAATAATCCAAACCATATTGTTTATTCTTAGGATTCCACAGATACGCTTCACCAGCATCCTTTTCAAAGGTAAACCCAAGACTAAAGTCTCTGGATCGACTGACTCGGTATCTACCATAGATTGTGGATGGGCCTCCATTGAAATTCCCATCATTCCTATATCCGTCCTGTTTTTCAACAACTCTGCTATACCGTAGTAAAAAATAATTATTAGTTTCTTCTCGAATACGTTGTGCTAAAGAGCGGCTATCTAGCCGTTCATTAACCATCACAAATGGAATGAGATCAAAAATGGTGTTTAGATTAAACCCATCGATTGTTTGAAGTTCATTTATGGAAAGCAGCTTTCCATTTTCTTCTATGTGTTGAAAAAAATTATTTATTTGAAATGGAGTAAGCACGTAAAGTGCCGATATCTCTTCTCTTGTCGCGTTGTTCAGATCAATAGGGTTTGTCTGATAGAGTAGGAGTGACTCGTAAATATCTTCGTAATTGATGTCAGCGTCCTGTATTTGAAACAATCTTTCGGCAAATTGCTCTAAATCGATCTGTCGGTCCTGTGAATAGATGAAAGTGTAACAATAAATAAAAAGCATTGTGAAAATAAATCTCATTTTGCTTTGAACTGATAGGTGATTGATATTTCATGAATGGAACTTAAATCGGTATTATCGACAAAAGCATAATCAAGGTTAAACGATTTCAGGACATAACCAATACCATAAGAGGAGCGAACCGGACTTGTTTGTAATCCAGTCCTAAGGTAGATAGTAGCAATTATTTGATATTCAACTCCTGCTCGAAAAACTTGGTCTAGATCAATGTCTTTTTCCGTTTCAATATTTATCATTAGTCCTTTTATAGGCCTGTAAGAAAGTCCGGCTTTCATAACTGTAGGTATCAGCGCTGATTTTTGAAAATTGTAAATGTGTGCTGCTAAAAGTAGATTTTCTGTTAGGTTCACAGTCCCTCCAAATTCAATAGCCAACCTTCTTTTAGTTTCAAGGCCTTCAATCGTATATTGGACTACATTGATACCTACACCAAGACTAATCATATCCAACTTATGACCTATGGCAAGTTTTATTTTTTGCTCGTTGAAAAGATCACCTCCAAAACGGAAAACGCCAATGCCAATTGTTGCCCAATCGTGTGCATAAGTTATTCCACCAGCAATACTTTGAAGCTCGCCAATGTTGTATCTATTTTGATAGCCAATAAATGAGCTACTGTTTTCAATCAATCCAAGGCTCCCAATATTATTGAAAAGAGACCATCCATCCATTAATGTTGAAGATGCTTGACCAATACCAGCGCTTCTTGCTCCGAAATTGTATTGGCCATCTTGACTATGTGCACAAAGAATATTAAAGACAAAAAAAACGACTGTCACTAAACGCATAATTGAAGCTAGTTTTTTTCAATTAATTAATCAATAGGATATCTTTAAGTGACTATGAATTTATTCAGATTTCGTTCTTTTTTATTTTTTATTATGCATTTTTCAGATTGTGTAGCACAAGATACTTTATACTATAAATCTGGATCCATGAAAGCTCATGGAGAGCTTAGAGAAAATCAGAAAAATGGAACATGGACTTATTTCTATCCAAATGCTTTAAAAAGTGCATCATTGAAATTCACTTATGGAGCGCTTAATGGAGGGCAGTTATATTATTATGACAATGGAGCGTTAAAGGCTATTGAGTTTTGGAAAAACGATTTACAGGAGGATTCTGCTACATATTATTATAGCAATGGAGTTTTAGAAAAAAAAGGCTGCTTTGAAGGGAGTCTTTATAAAGGCGATTGGGTGTTCTTTTATGAGAATACAAATTTGAAAAGGGAAGGAGCATATTTATTGGGTTTACCGACAGGACATTGGGACTGTTACCATGAAAACGGTACCATTGAACAGTCAGGCTCGTTTGTAGGAGGTAAGCAGCAAGGATTGTGGGAATATTATGATAACCTTGGTAATAAAACGTACGAGGGAAATTTGGATCAGGATAGGAGGACTGGGGTTTGGTATTTTTTCACCAATTCTGGAAAAAAGAAAAAATGGAAGAATTTTAATTAGAATTCAACCTTAACACCTAAATAGACATTGTAATCACCCTCAGCGTTGATTGATGCTTCCACTTGAGGGAGCAGGTCGTTGATAGTTAAAAAATCAAGACCAACACCTATACCATATAAAAATCGATTGCTTAATCGGTCGCTGGTTGTGTGATCAGAATAATTTGCTGTCCATCCAGTGTCAACGAAGAGCTTCGCAAATACCTGAAGAGGCACTTTCTGAAACTGTTTTAAAGGCATTATTCGTGAAATATCTGTGGTATATCCAAAAAGCTTTCTTTTTAATGAGATCTTCGTGAGGAAATTGGTATGTCCTTCGATTAATTCCTTGTTATAGCCTCGAACTAAATAATTACCATATCCTAGTCCGCTGAAATTAAAATAAGGGACATCATTTTGTGATGAGATAAACCCAGAGACATTAAATCCTAAATAAAACTTATTCTTGAGTTCGAAGTATTTGCTAAATCGTGCGGTAAGGCGCCAAATGTCCGCATCACCAAAGAGCCCAATCCCTACTTTTTCTACAAATCCAAAGAAATAATATCCACGTAATGGATAATTCCGATTATTTCTTTGGTCATCGGCAAAGGCATACGCGAGTTTGAATAAACGTTGTTGCGTGCGCCCTTCTCCAAAATAGTTTGGATTAAAAAAGGCCAATGTGTCAGATATTCTACGGTCGTTATATTGTAAAAGGACTTGATGATATTGGTAGAAATTGGGTCTGAAAGAATAGTTAATGTTGGATGCGAATGTTGTACGGTTGATTTGATCTAGATCTATTTCATTGTTCAATATTTCTGTTCTATGATCGAAAGTTTGATAAGCTACACCTTCTCTTATTTCTGAATAATTAACCCCGAATTGTAATCCGTGTCTCAGAGATTTTTCGATATAAGGTATCTTATACTCTAAGAGTAGTTGTCTTTCAAGCCCAATTTGGCCACCGACAATCAACCTTTCCTTTCTTCCTCGGAAATTATATTTGTCGAGTTTTAATCCAAAATTGAATCGGTCGAAGCTTCCATTTCGGTTGAAAAGCCAATCATTGATATTTCGATCTCCAAGCTCAGCATTGAGCGAAGGATAGAAGTACCACCTTTCCGTAACCTTGATGAAGAGATCTACCGAAGTATCGTCGCGGACTAGAATGGTCAGTTCTGCTGTATTAAAAAGATTGGTGTTGTATATTTTATTTCGATCTTCCTTTCGAATGGCATACAATAAGTTAAGCGGTACAATCTCACCCTTCTTATAGGTAAGTTCTCTCGTTATTATTTCTTTTTTTGTCTTAGCATTTCCCAAAATGAAAACGTCATGGATTGTCACAAGTCTGGTGCTTAATGAATCAGTATTGATCGCATCAGTACTATCATTTTGGGATAAGGGAATTTGAATGGACTCACCTCTGAAAGGGAGCCACATTAAGCAAAAACAAAACATCAATTTATTAATCAACTTCATATATTCTTCACCGCTCAACTCTTCTGTGTTGATATTCTTGCATTTCTTGAGGCGCAAACTGAATTAATTTTATTGATTGCACCAAATTTGATGCCTATTTTTGACGCGTGAAAAACATATTCCGAAAGATATTTATTTTACCTGTCTTATTTTATCAGTACTGTATATCACCATTACTGCCTTCTACCTGTAGATATACACCTACTTGTTCCAACTATGCGAAAGAGGCTATTATTAAACATGGAATAATAAAAGGTGGAAAATTGGCCATTAAAAGAATTTTTAGTTGCCATCCATGGGGAGGAAGTGGTTATGATCCGGTACCATAAGTAGCTTGTAATTCTTCTAGTTCTTCCTTAAACCCACTAGATAGTATTGGGAATCGGCACCACGTGCGAGGGTCCACGTTGAATTCATCTAAATGAAAGCTAGGAGCAATTCGTTCTCTTTTCCATTGGTTAATACTCCAAAGACGATAAAATTTTGATATCCAATGGATTAATAATTGGTTATCGAATGCGCTCTTACTTAAAACGAGATATGTTTGAATAGGGAACTTTTTATCTCTAATAGCCAGTCTCTCTATTTCTACCAGCACCTCATAAGGCATCAAGTCATCTTCGTCTGTCTGATGCATTGATTCAGGTCTAAGTTCGGCTGTAGGGGTGAGGGAATTCACATTAGACAATCCTTCATATCCCAATGTGGATTCCGCATATTTCAACCATTGGAGGATAAAATGCTTATCAACGGCTGCAATTGGCGAGATACTTCCACTCGTATCACCGTCCATTGTGGCATATCCAACATCTCCTTCACTACGGTTGGAAGTAGTGAGGAGTAAACATTGTTGAATATTGGCCATCATCCAAATGATCGGAGATCTTGATCTTGCCTGAATATTTTGTAAGGCAATATCGTCTTTCTCCCAAGATAATGACCTTCCTAAAGCTTTTTCTATGCTCTTTTGGTAGGCATCAACCTCTACATCTATGCTCCAATGATAAAATTGAGCTCCGATACTTTCTGCAAGAATTTTTGCCGAGTCAAAGGTAGCCTGTCCAGAATTTTTCGTTCCTTGATATGCGGTATGGAATATTTGAGCTACGATTTCTTTCCAAGATCCCTCGACCAAATTTTGGCCTAACTTATTTCTGAATTTGGTAAATCCCAATTCGTTTAACCCTCGTTTAACCGATTCAGCTACAAGTACAGCTATACTACTGGAATCAGCTCCACCACTTAAAGAGAGTACAAAACCCTTGCTTTTACTTTTCCTACAGTAGTCAAATAAGGCTAGGGAAGCTGCTTTTGCAAATTCTCTGTTCGTATCATGATCATCTTCGACCAACTGCTTTTCACTATTTTTCGGCTCATCAAAATCAACTACACAAGATGTTAAATTATAATCTTCAAAAGAGAGCCTTTTGTTTTTGCCAATTAATTCTCCTTTCTGGGCGATTAAAATATCTCCATCATAGATCATTCTTCCAGCTTCGTTTCCTAGAAGATTGGCATATAAATACACGCAATTAAACTTTTCAGAGCTTTTGACGATGAGATTTTCCCTAAAATCAGCTTTACCAAAAGCAAAGTGACTTGCACTTGGATTAAGGAAGAGATCTATTTGATTGTAGCTTTTATGGCAAGCAGGTCGATCTACGCGCCAAGCATCTTCACATATTTCAAATCCAACGTTTAAGTTTCTCCAATTAACAGATATATGACCGAAAGGTATTTCCTTATTATTAAATAAATAGGAGGAAACTTCGCCCGTCATCCATTCCTCAAACCAGCGCAGCTCATAATGCACACCATCATTGGCGAGTCGCTGCTTGGCATAAATTCCTAATACCTCCTGATTTTCAATTAACCATGTCGTATTATATCTTTTTCCGTTTTTTAAAACGGGGAGGCCGATGGAGATGGCAATATTATCAGTCTGTGCAATGATATTAAGCAGTTGAGATTCAGCCTTTTCATATAACCAATCACTAAGAAACATATCTTCGCATCCATAACCGGTGATGCATAGTTCAGGTAGGCAAAGAAGTGATATATTATCAACCTTAGCGTTGTTGATCGCATCTATAATGTTGTTTGCGTTATGCTTCCAATCCATTGGGATTTGGTTAAGGCACGCACCACCTATTTTATGGGGATTAATCAATGTTAAGATTTAAAACTTCTAATGTTTTTTGGGCAGCTAGTTGCTCAGCTTTTTTCTTACTAAATCCAAAGCCTTTTTCTTTCCCTTCGTCATTAATAAAAACCTGTGCGATAAATTGTTTCGACTTAGTCCCTTCATTATCTTGAACAATTCTAAATTCAACATTAATGTTTTCTTTTTGACCCCATTCAATGATTTTACTTTTGTAGTTGAATAGTGTTTTCGACAATTCATCAACATCAAAATGTGGAACTATGAGTCGATGAACAATAAATGACTGACAGAATTTGAAGCCCTTATCAAGGTAAATGGCTCCTATCAATGCTTCGAGTGAGTCTCCATAAACGCTTTTATGTGAAATAGTCGAGCCTTTGTTCTTTGTGAATATGACTAAATCTTTCAGGCCAATTTTAATAGAAAGTTTATTCAATGATTCACGGTTCACCAATTTGGATCTCACCTCCGTTAGAAAGCCTTCTTCCTTAAATGGAAATTTTTTAAATAACATTTCTGCTACAACCATCCCTAGTATGGCATCTCCTAGATATTCTAGACGTTCATAGGAATCGCGGAATCCAAGATCGTTGGTAGAAGCTGCGCTCACATGGCGCATTGCACGCTGGTAGAGTTTTAAGTTATTAGGCTTTGAACCGGTAATGATGGCAAATTTCCTTCTTAGCTCCTTGTCTTCCTGCGAAGAAAATAATATTTCAAGAGGATTTCGTTTGAAGAAATCGATGGGCACTATCCGTTGTATTTACCGAATATGATGGACGAATTATGTCCACCAAAACCAAAGGTATTACTCATCGCTATATTAACATCTCTTTTCTGAGCATGATTAAACGTAAGATTTAGCCGGGAATCGATTTCCGGATCATCTGTAAAATGGTTAATGGTAGGAGGGATAATGCCTCTTTCTATTGCCATGATACTAGCGATACTTTCTATCGCTCCAGCTGCTCCTAATAAATGTCCTGTCATGGACTTGGTGCTGCTTATGTTCATGTTGTATGCATGATCTCCAAAGACTTTTTGAATGGCTTTTACTTCGCCAGAATCGCCAAGAGGAGTAGAAGTTCCATGCGTGTTGATATAATCGATCGCTTCGGGACTGATTCCAGCATCTTCTAAAGCATTGTTGATGACCAAGAAAATACCTGCGCCCTCAGGATGCGGAGCAGTAATGTGATAAGCGTCTGCTGACATACCAGTACCGAGGACTTCAGCGTAAATCTTAGCGCCTCTGGCTTTCGCGTGCTCTAATTCTTCTAATACTAAGGCTCCTGCTCCTTCACCTAACACGAAACCGTCTCGATTTTTGTCATAAGGTCTCGACGCGGTTGAAGGATCGTTGTTTCTTTCAGATAAGGCTTTCATGGCATTAAATCCACCAATACCTGATTCGATAACGGCAGCTTCAGAGCCACCAGAGAGTATTATATTGGCCTTGCCTAATCGTATGTAATTGCAAGCATCTGTCAGCGCATTATTAGAGGAAGCACAAGCTGAGACAGTTGCGAAATTAGGTCCTCTAAAACCATATTTGATTGATAGTTGACCCGGCGTAATGTCAAGAATCATTTTTGGAACAAAAAATGGGTTAAATCGAGGAGTACCATCGCCGCTAGCGAAATTTTTCACTTCGTCTTGGAATGTTTTAAACCCTCCAATGCCGCTACCCCAGATTACGCCAACTTTGTCTTTGTTAATCTTTTCTAAATCTAGTCCTGAATCGACAATAGCCTCATCACCCGCCACCATACCATATTGGCTATTGGGGTCAAGTTTTCTGGCTTCTTTGCGATCCATGAAATTCTGTGGATCAAAACCCTTCACCTCGCAAGCGAATTTTGTTCTGAATTTTTCCGTATCGAATCGAGTTATAGGAGCCGCCCCACTTGTTCCTTTCTCAAGTGCATCCCAAAATTCGTTTTTAGTATTGCCGATCGGAGTAAGTGCACCGATTCCCGTAACTACAACTCGCTTAAGTTCCATAAAGGACAAGAAAATTAAATTATTTTACGTTTTCTTCTAAGTAAGTAACCGCATTACCCACAGTTGCGATGTTTTCGGCTTGGTCATCTGGTATTGAAATATTGAATTCTTTTTCGAATTCCATGATTAGCTCTACTGTATCTAAAGAATCTGCTCCTAAATCGTTAGTGAAGCTGGCCTCATTTGTTACCTCAGACTCTTCTACGCCTAATTTATCGATGATTATAGACTTCACCTTTGATGCAATTTCTGACATTATTTTAAGTTTTAGTTAAAAATCCAACGCAAATAAATACATATTAGCTCTTAAAGTCAAACTAATTTATTTTGACTACAGGGCAAACGCATTTAAAATATATAGTCGGCCTGACTTTGAGGCTTGAGCATAGGTAGCCCTTGAGCTACCCCTTAGTCTCATATTTTTTAGTGTTTTTAAAAAACGCAAACCCGTCTGATTTGCT
>Ga0208770_1000062_pt1 | contig 78678 bp, 63 predicted proteins | sample AntAceMetag02UK9_FD_184771 | JGI IMG/M metagenome (GOLD analysis project Ga0208770, IMG submission 184771) | Saline lake microbial communities from Ace Lake, Antarctica - Antarctic Ace Lake Metagenome 02UK9 (SPAdes) (version 2) | ecosystem: Environmental > Aquatic > Non-marine Saline and... | reverse complement strand
GGTGGCTAGTTTCTAGAATTCTATACGCCTTATTGGTGTCGACGATAATTTCTCCTTGGAAAACGATTCTCAAATGCCCTTTAAAAGGCTCGATCGCTGGTGGGCGCGGGTAATCCCAAACGGATTCTTGACCGGGAAGCGGTTTGATCTTTTTGATATTCATACTTTGTTAACAAAGAGCACTTGTAAATGATTTGACAATATTTGATGGCTTAAAAAGAATTAATATTTCATTTCAGGAATTCCTCGCATTGCCAATCACCACCCGTTCTTATTCACTTCTTAGCTGACTTACAGGATTCGCTCTGGCCGTTTCAAAGATTTTGTAACCGACTGCAGTAATGACGATTAAAAACAAGATGATAACTGGCCAAATAAAATGCGTCCAATGGAGGATGATATGATAGGCGAAAATAACATCTAACAACATGGACAAAATGAAATATCCGCCGATAGCAGCTACTGCTATGGAGATTAACAATATGATGATAATTTCTTTGCTCAATAATTGGCCAATCTGCGAGCTACTTGCTCCGAGTACTTTTCTAATTCCAAATTCCTTCATCCTTTTTTGAGCCCTTAAGGCGATCAAAGAATATAATCCTAAAGCCGATATTAATACTGAAACAATGGCAATGAAACTGTTTATAGAGATAATAATTCGATTGGTCTGTTCGGATGATTCGACCGCTTTTTCTTGTAAAATGGATTGATATAATTCATTAGGAAAAAGCTGATACCAAATTGCGCGAAGTTCTTGGTTTAGCTTGTACCGCTTGTTCGAGGCTATGTGTATGGCGGTATATTTAAATTCATTTTTTTTCGCCAACTTGATCACGACTGGCCTTATTTTATTATCCAGCATGATCGTTTTTTGATTAAAGTCTTTCACAATCCCTCGGACCAAATACTTTTGATTATTGACCATTATTTTTTGGTTTAAAAGAGGTCTTCCCATACTTTTTTCGAGCAGTTCGTTGATCAGTATTTCCTGATGATTTTCACTGTTTTCTTGGAAAAAACTACCCGAAAGTAACGTGAGCCCAATGGAAGAAGCATATGTTGCTCCGGTTGAGATCGATAAGGCATTGATGGTGAATCCATCCTCATTGATTTGTACATCCTCACAATGAAAACCGATCAGATTTTTACTCGCGGAAATAGTCTCAAAATCAGGATGCTTACTCAGGGTAGCTTTTAAAATGTCAAATTGTTCTGGCTCACTAAGTTTCACATTGATAGTTGAAAAAATATCATAACCCCTGTCTAAGGTCTTTTGGAATTGTCCGTTTTCGACAAAGACCAGAAGACAAAAAATATTGTATAGACACAAGGTAAACTGTATGGTAAGTAAAGTTTTCGTTAATCCATTTTTGCCGTTTATTATGGTTGTTCTGTTTAAAATGGCAAGTGCGCTGTACCGGCTGATTTGTATAGCAGGATAGAGACCAGCGGCTAGCCCCACAAAGAGAACGAAAGCCAATCCCATGAGTATTAAATAACACGCAGAGATAAATTTAAACTGAACGATTTCAAAATTAAATAGGGCATTGTAGTGTGGGATCAACAACGAACTTATGCCAAGAGACATAAATAAGGCTAAAACGATTAAAATGAAATGCTCGAGAAGTAGTTGTTTAATAATCTGGCTTCTTGAACTTCCCATTACTTTGCGCATAGCCATTTCTTTCAATCTTTTTGTAGAGATAGCAATGCTGGTGTTAACAAAATTGAAGCAAGCCAATAAGAGAATCCCCAAAGCAGAACACACGGTTCCTAATACGGAGGAGGGAGGAAGATGATGAGAAAATGCTCTTTTGTATAATCGGGCTTCAAAAGCTGGCCAATCTTTGATCGGGCTGAGGGAATATCTTAGAATCGGCTCTTGCGTGTTTTTGTCATTTTGAATGGTCAGGTATTGTTGGATGGAGCTTTGGATATCTTTTACTTCGGTATTTCCATCAAGCTCAATGAATGTGCCGTCAATCCAGTTAGTCCATTCTTGCTTCCTTTGACCGTAAATGTCAAAATAGTTATCAAACGGAACGATTAGATCAAAATTGAAACTGATATTTTTTGGATATTGCGCTAAGACCTGACCAATGCTAAATTGGAATTCCTTTTGTTCATTATTAAGGATCGTGATGGTCTTTCCAACAACGTTAAGACTGTTAAATAAGGCCAGTGCTAATTTGTCGGTTATTATGGCTTCATTTTTATTATTGATTTTAGCTGGTTGACCTTTTGTTGTCGGAAATTCAAAAGAAGTAAGGAATTGCGGATCTACAAATGCCACTTTTTGTTGAAAGAAATCCAATTCTTTTTTAATGACTAAATGTTCCGAGTTATATCTCGACGATTTACCGTTGATGATTTGCTGATTGATGTACTCTGCCAACGGAGTAGGTGTGCTGCCAATGGCACGTTGTGTTTCTCGCTCTTGATTTATTTTGAAAAGGTGATCTGCATTTTTGAAGTAATGGTTGTACTCATTATTGTACTGATAATTAAAGTATGCAATGGTAGATAGGGAAAAGGCGATGGCAAGACTTATCACATTCGCCAGAATGTAGAATTTGTCCTTTTTAAATGATCGAATAAATGAGATGAATTGAGTCCTAAGCATGTTTTGAATTTTGGTCAAAAATTGTACTTATCACTATCTTAATCGCCCTAATCGGTCGGATCGGACTTATTTTATTCCGCTAATGGGTACTCTTTCTCTGATCCTTGCATTGAATAAAAAAAGCAATTAAGCGGATTCATGATCCGATAGCTTGCTCCGATTTTTTTGATGAAAACTTCAGGTAGTTGTAGTAGTGGAAGGAAAAAAACTAACGTCAAAATTGAGCTCTTTTTGTATTTTACAAATTAGAAAGGATGTTGTTTGAGCGAGGAGGGTCCCGCTTATGCGGGATTGAGGCACATTTTTTTTCTGCACTTCATGCAAAGGAGTAATAGTGAAAAATCGGAGAAATTTTAGATTTTATCAAGACTCTTCTTAAACGCCGATGGCGTCATTCCTTCGTTTTTTTTAAATACAAGATTAAAGGAAGATTTTGAGTTAAAACCAGACTCCAAGGCTATGCCGAGCAATGATAAGTGTCCGTAGTTTTCCTCTTTTACTTTCCTCTTGAATTCTCCTATACGGTAGCTATTCACATAATCATAGAAGTTGATAGATAAACCAAAATTGATGGCTTGAGATAGTTGATGCTTATTGATAGAAGCTTTTTCAGCTAAAGTATAAATGTCCAATTTGGCATTCAAAAAAGGTTTTTCAGAGGCCATTAAATCGTTCAACTTGGTGGTGATCTGATCAATTTCAGCAGGAGATAACGATGACTTTTGATATTTCAGCTGGGGTGCGATGGATGATTCTTTTGTGAAAATAACTTGCTGCTTTAATCCGAAAAATCCAACAAAACAGATATTAAAAGTCAGCACTAACCCAACAATACTAAAGCTTGTTTGGAAATCGATAAATTGAAAACTTCCTGCCCAGATGATGAGGAATGTTATCCAGAAACCAACGATTTCGGCGATTATCCATTTGTTTAACCAGCCAAGGGTAATCGTTTCTTGAAAGGAAAATTCATCTTTGATTCTTACTCGATGCTTATAAATCAAATACAAGCAAAACATGGGGTACAGAAAGCTGAAGAAAGCCATGACCAACCCATAAACTCGAAGAAAATAAGGTGCTTGATACGTATGGTACATGACACCTTCTGAGAAGTAGGCTTGTTCATCAGCGATGAAGTTGAAGCCTAATGCGCTTCCGGTCATTAGTAAATAGGGTAGAAAATGAAAGAGGTTTTTTCTTATTGAAAATGTCTGTTTGCTAACGAGCGTTTTTACGTAAAAAAAGAGGAGTGGGGCCGTGAGTAATGGCGTGAAATTGAGAATTACCAATAAGCCCCAATTTGGAGCGATCCACTTTTCGAAATTCAAAAATAAATAGACAAGGTACGCCGAATTGGATATCAGCCAGCCGATAAGCATAAAGTCAAAAGACTTTTTCTTTTCCTTAGATAGAATTAAGGCACTCGTAAAAAGCGTAATACCAATGCCGACTAAGAGCCATCCGTTCATAAAGCTAAGCTAGTTTCTTTATAACAAATTGACCCGTGGCTGCCTAGCATTAATTTGGCCTTTTCTTTACCATCAAAACATAATTATTTCGAAATGTTTCCTGCTTCTAGACATTCGTCGAGCAGCTTTAACGCATGCTCCCATAAATTCTCAGAGCCGTTTTTCATGTCTTCCTTTTTTTCAATCACTGTTGATCGGCTCACATTAAATTCCTTCCAAGTTCCACCACCGTTGGTGGCGTTTTGCATCATAGGTTCCAATTTGTCTATCGCATTAGCGAAGCGTGACTCGATGGTTTTGTTTTCCTCGAATTCTTCCCAAATCGCGATTAGTTCAGCACCTTGTTCTTCAGGTAAGAGTCCAAAAATACGTTTGGCCGCTTCTTGCTCTTCTGCTCTATTGTCGTGGTTATTATTGGTGTCAAAAAAGAAAACATCACCTGCGTCTATTTCCACAAGGTCATGCACCAAAAGCATTTTTATCACTTTTAAGACCTCTATTTTTCCATTGGCATGCTCCGCAAGTACCATGGCCATCATCGCCAAATGCCAGCTGTGTTCTGCGTCATTTTCGTGGCGATCACTATTGAATAGTCGGGTCTTTCTTTGGATGTATTTGAGCTTGTCGATTTCATGAATGAAGTCGAGTTGCTTTTGGAGGTTTTGAAAAGTGAAAAGGTTCATTCCTTTTTAATAATTGTTAAAGACTAATTTGAAACGAAGTTAAATGTTGTAATGTCAAAATGATCAACATTTTATCAGAACAAATGCAGGGGTTCAACCATTTAGAAGACTTTTTTAAATTTATTAACGCTAATATTTTTCAAGGCACTTATTTGTGTAGTTATCTCATGGATTCCATGTAATAAGTTTATAAAGTAAGGTAAAGTAGACTGACTTTGTATTTTAAGTCTTCATGATAAATGGCTATTTACTATTTTACAAGATCTAAAAAATAACCCATGAAAAACCTTTTATTACTCGTCAGTCTGCTCATCAGTTTTCAATCATTCTCTCAAAAAACGTATATCCATGCTGGCAAGCTGATTGATGGAAAATCAGATCAAATATTTTCAGAGCGAACGATTGTTATCGAAAATGATAAGATTGTTGATGTTGCTAAAGGCTATGTAAAGCCAGAGAAAAACGATCTGTTGATTGATTTGATAGCTTACACCATTCTTCCAGGACTGATCGATATGCATGTTCATTTAGAAAATGAAACGAGCCGTGATGGGTATTTAAAAGAATTTCAATTGGATCCAGCCGATGTTGCATTTGAGTCTACCGTGTATGCCAAACGAACATTAATGGCAGGTTTTACGACGGTTAGAGATTTGGGCGGATCAGGGGTGAATATCTCCTTGAGAAATGCGGTCAATAAAGGATATGTAGTAGGGCCAAGGATTTTTACAGCAGGAAAATCGCTGGCGATTACGGGAGGTCACGCTGATCCAACCAACGGATACCGAAAAGATTTGATGGGAGACCCATCACCTAAAGATGGCATAGTCAACAGCGTAGAAGATGCTCGAAAAGCCGTTCGCCAGCGATATAAAAATGGAGCAGATTTGATAAAGATAACGGCGACAGGAGGAGTGCTGAGTGCTGCCAAAGATGGGTTAGGGCCTCATTTTACAGAGGAGGAAATGGCGATGATTGTGGAAACAGCGACTGATCTTGGATTTCATGTAGCTGCCCATGCCCATGGCGATGATGGTATGCGCCGAGCAGTCTTGGCGGGAGTGAAGACCATTGAACACGGAACGTTCATGTCTGATGAAACAATGAAGTTGATGATAGAAAAAAACGCGTATTACATTCCAACAATTACCGCGGGAATGGCTGTTGCTAACTTTGCTGAAGAAGAGGGCTATTATCCCGCTATTATTGTCCCAAAAGCCAAACTGGTCGGACCACAGATCAGTACGACTTTTGGCAGAGCTTATAGAAAGGGCGTGCCTATTGGATTTGGAACTGATGCTGGAGTTTTTCCTCATGGGGAAAATTATAAAGAATTTGGCTACATGGTCGCTGAGGGAATGCCTGCGATGGAGGCCATTCAAAGTGCCACATCAGTGAATGCTGAAATCCTCAATATGTCTGAAGAACTAGGACAAATCAAAAAAGGTTTTTTGGCTGATATTATAGCGGTGAAAGGTGATCCGATAAAAGATATTTCGGCAATGGGAAAGGTTGTCTTTGTGATGAAGGCAGGGGTGGTTTATAAGGATTGATAAAATTTGAGTTAGTGAAGTTAATTCGCGGTTTAGGAGTACTGAAAATGAATTGAGGTTTATGGACTATATATCGGGAGCTTTTTTGTGTTTGTTTTCTTATACATGGTTGATAATATAACACAGAGTTATCTAGCATGGCTAATTTTGATGGGAATGGGCATTCATTTTTCTGCGATACTTGTAATTCGCGAAAAGATATTTATTGTTTTCAAAAATGAGGGGATTACACGACCAAATTATTTTAACGTTACAATTCGTTTTTATATCCGGGAAACCTTACCCTTAGCTTCGGTTGTTCTTTATATTTCTAATTACTTCTTTGGTGTAGAACTTGGAAAAGCACCTTTGGAGATAAATTCAAGTCTTGCTTTGATAGTTTGGTTCATAATTCCGACTATCATGTACTTATTAGTACTGTCTTATTTGAAAAGAAAGTATTTGAGTTTTTTCAACAAGAAAATTCCATTTATTAATCGCTCTCACTTGATAATACTTTGTGCCATATTCATTTTGTCATCAAAATGAAACGTGCTGCAATTCGTTCTAAGAAAAATCATTATTGTATCAACTTTCAATAGATAAATAAACCCTCCACCAATATTTACTTTTTCCTCATAAGCCGAGAGGATGAGGAAAGAAAATGATTGCTTCATCCTTTTAAATCGGATCAAATAATTTAAAAGTTACAGATTTTGTCATTCCACGGATCGCTCAGACAATTGATTTGTTTAAGGTAGCTTTTCTGGGATACCGGCGAATCACAGGGTAGGCAAGGAGTTTCGTCAACGTATTAGCTGATTCTTTAAAGAACACAAATATTAAGAGCCCATTTATACTACTGGATTTACGAAGAGCCCCCTGTATTTATGAGGAACGAATAAATTCGTGGTATGACAGGTGTGGATATTTCTTCAGAGGGATGATGAGCGTCAATATTTGCTTGCTCTTGATATAATAAAGAGGTTGGATGGAGATTATATTCTAAATCACTCAAAAATCAATAGATGACAGTGAAAACTCTTACAGAAATTGATTATTAGAATATTACCTTCTGAATGCCTCAAGGAAGATAGCCTTCTTTTTCGGGGAGACTTCCAGCTCTACATGATTTTCCATGGTGATATATCCGCCTTTACCTTTTGTGTACCTGATGACATAGTTAAGGTTGATCATATGAGACCGATGTACTCTAACAAAAGGTTGATCAGCTAGCGTCTCTTCAAAATATTTAAGTGTGCGACAGATCAATAATTCTTTTTTTGAGACTAAATGGAACCTTGTGAAATTATCGTCTGCCTCACAATACATGATATCTGCAATGGGGACTATTTCGAAACCCTCTAATGTTGGTAACATGATTTTTTGAAAAGCGATTCCATTTGATTGAGTTTGGATGTTTTCCAATAACACCTTTGCGTGCTGGGTGTAATTGTTTTTTTCTCTTTCTGCGATTATTTTTTTCACCGCCCCGATCAACTCATCAATGTCGATTGGTTTGAGCAAATAGTAGGCTGCACTTCGATTCAAGGCTTGTACTGCATAATTATTGTAAGCAGTAACGAAAATCGTTTCAAAGTTTACTTCATCTACTTGATCCAAGAGGTCAAACCCATTGCCATAAGGCATTTCAATATCGAGGAATACTATATCTGGTTGATGTGTTTTAATGGCGCTTAATCCTGACTTTACGTCATTACATTTTTCTAGTAACTCTACTTCAGGACAATATTTGGCAATATAATTGGCCAGAATATCTCTGCTGTCTTGTTCGTCATCTACGAGTATGGCCTGTAGTTTTGTCATTTGTTATTTACCATTTTGAGGTAATATGATTTCTACTTGAGTGCCTGGTTGACTATTGGGCAGGTCTAGAATCGATATTTTATAATTTTTGCGGTAAACTTTATTGATCGTTTGGATCCTTTCTTCTGTGTTTTTAAGACCAGTAGAAAGGTGTTTATTCTGATTGATTGTTTTCAGCTCCTTTGATTTTTCTCTACCAATGCCATCATCAGTAATTTTTATATTGAGTGCTGCTCCATCATGCTTTATATCTACTTGAAGATGACCTTTTTCCTCTTTGTACCGCAAACCATGCCAAATAGCGTTTTCAATATAAGGTTGCAATAGCATAGGGGGGATCTCGATAGATTCAAGTTGAATGGAAGCATCGATATTTAGCTCGAAATCGAATTTGTCCCTAAATCGATAATGTTCAAGTTTAAGGTATAATGCGATGATTTCTTTTTCCTCCGCTAGTGTAATAAAGTCTTTATGTGAATTATCAAGCACCAAGCGCATGAGTTTTGAAAACTCAGTTAGAAATTTATTGGCTGCTCTTTCATCATTGTTAGAGATGAATTGATTGACAGAGTTGAGTGCATTGAAAATGAAGTGCGGATTCATTTGACTTCTTAACGACTTCAAGGCAAGTAGCTGACTCATTCTTTTGCTCCTTTGGGCATTTTGGAAAATAAAATATGAGCCAATAGCCAGAATAATCAATAGCAAAAGAAGTCCATAAATAAGCAAGCGCTGAAACCAGAGCTGATTGTCACGGAACTCTGAGGTCCGCCTTCTCAACTCATACTTACTCTCATCCAGTGCTAGTTCTCTTGGCAGTGATAGTATATCCTGCTGTCTCTGTAAAACATACTCTTTTTCAATTTTCTTAGTTTGATTTTCAGCTTGAGACTTTTTCAATGTTTCGCTGAATTTTCTATAGGCTTGCATTGATTTTTGAGAATTTCCTTGCTTGTCGTATGCTTCAGCCAAAGCTTGATAACTGTTGACTTGCTCTTGTAAATCCTCAACAGAATCAGCCAAACTTGCAGCTTCTTGAAGTTCTTTGATTGCTGCGGCGGTGTTGCCAATTTCGATGAATACTTTGCTTAAAACCTGCTTTTCTTTAGAGACTTTCAATGGTTTTCCTTTGGCTGTGTTGGAAGCAATGGACTGGTTTCTTAAGATGATTTCATTCTCAACTCGTTCTTCTCTATTGTAAGCAGTGATAAGCGCTTCTTTGGTGTTTTCAATAGACAACTCTTCTTTCTCTGAAAAGGATTCGTAAGATTCAATACCCGCTATCTGACTGATCTGGTAAAGATTCTCTGCGGTTTCAAGATCATTTCCTTGAGCCAGAATTTTGGCTCTTATTCTTTGAGCTTCTCTTTTCAGTAAATTTAGATTGAACTCATCAATGATTGTTTCAGCAAGGTTTAATTCTAAAAGCGAGGAATCATAACGGGTTTGACCAAAAAGTAAGTCTGCGATATCGAGATGTGTTTCAGCTATGTCCTCCTCACTTTTCACGACAAGTAGTTTAAAACGAGAGAACCTGATCGCTTCCTCATTACTTCCGATTTGAGCATATGCATTTCTGAGACCTGTGAGTGCTTCAATGAACTCGGGTTCGGTCGTGAATTCATCTTTAAGCATACGATAAGCATTCGAATAATTATTAATGACCAACTCCCATTCGCCAAGCTTTTCATTGATATTACCAAGTAGTAAGTAGCATCGAACTTCATTCAACTTGTCTTGCTGAGTAATACTAATCGCCAACGCTTCTTCCACCTTATCTAGTGCGCCAGTTACATCATTAGCCATGATTCTTCGAGCATCCTGAAGAAGCTCCGTGGCGGTTTGATCCTGCTTGAGTCCTCTTTTAGAAATACTATTATACTTTGATTCATTGCCTTTAGTTTGACCAAGACTCACAGTAGGAAATGAGAGGATAAGCATTAAGTACGATATGATTTGATATGGTTTCAAAAACTGGTTTTTAATATAAGATATGACATTAAAAACAAACAAAATAACACCTTGAAACCTATAACACCTTTGTTACCAAGTCATATGTGTTCTTTACTAAGTGAATGCTAACCCTCACATATTATCACTATTTTCTTTCCATGACTAATTGCAACTTGAACTCATAATTCAAATTAAAACGAGACAATTATGAGATCTAATATTCATCATATTCAACCGACATACCTGTTTATATTAACACTAACTTTCATGAGCTGTGGTGTTTCTCACTCGAAACCAGAAGGTGAGGAGACACGAACTGTCATGGTCGAAAGCCCTGAGAAGTCATCACAAAAAATTATGCTTGCGTTGATTCTCGATACATCTAATAGTATGGATGGATTGATCGAACAAGCCAAATCTCAACTTTGGAGCATTGTCAATGAGTTATCTGAGGCGAAATGTGATGATGGAGCTCGGCCATCATTGGAAATAGCTCTATTTGAGTATGGAAACGATGATCTCCCTTCTTCTGAAGGATACATTCGGATGGTTTCAAACCTGACCAATGATTTGGATGAAATTTCAAGCGAACTTTTCAAATTGAACACAAACGGGGGAGATGAGTATTGTGGTCAGGTGATCAATAAATCCATTCATAAATTAGACTGGTCAAATTCCAAGGCAGATCTGAAAATGATATTTATTGCTGGAAATGAAGCGTTTAATCAAGGACGGTATTCTTATAAAGTAGCTTGTAATCTGGCTAATGAAAAAGGAATTATAGTCAATACTATTTTTTGTGGTGCTTTTCAGGAAGGTGTGAATACTTTCTGGAAGAGCGGAGCGGATCTCACTGGCGGATCTTATATGAGCATAGAACAAGACCGAAAAACAGTATATATAAAAACACCTCATGATGATGAAATAGATAGACTGAATGCTGAATTAAACAAGACTTATATTCATTACGGTAACCAAGGAAAAAATAAAAAAGAAATGCAGTTGGTCGAAGATGAAAATGCTGGATCTTATAGCCAGGCTAATCGCGTGAAAAGAGCAATATCTAAAAGTTCACATGTGTATAAAAATAGTAGCTGGGATTTGGTAGATGCTTCAAAAGAGAACGAAAGTGTTGTCATGGATGTGGAAGAGAAGTATTTACCTCAAGAGATGCAAGGTATGAGCGATTCTCAACGAAAAGAATATGTGTATGAACAATCCGCAAAACGTGAAAAATTGCAAGAAGAGATTCAACGTCTGAGTATGAAGAGGAAACAATATATTGTTGAAAATCAATCAACAGAAGAAGCCAAGAACACACTGGATCAAGTCATGATTAGTGCGATCAAGGAAGCTGCAAAGACAAAACAATTGATATTTAATTGAGCTAAGTGAGGAATAAGCTTAAAAAAACAAGCATCTAATGGATGACTCCTTCAGTTGCTTGTTTAGTTTCCCAGTTGTCAGCTAACAGTTGATATATCAGGCTTTGCCTCATGATGCTTAAGGTTTAACAAAAAATTAATTGTCAAGCTCAACGACAAAAATATTGTTGTCATTAGGTTTTTAACCTCAGCAATTAGATAAAAGAATCATCTCGGCTTATTTCTGTTGATCAATATTGTACCAGATATAATCACGGTAATACCAAAAAGTTGCGAGATCGTAATTTTCTCATTGATTAATAGCCAACCAAGAAATACTGCCACAATAGGGTTTACACAAACGTAAATACCAACTACTGCGGCTGGCTGTTGCGTGAGTAGCCAAGTATGAGCGACATAAGCACCAATTGATTTTGCAATGGCTAGATAAACGACCGCTGACTATGCTTTCTAGCTTACTTCTTGGATATTGAAGGATGAAAACTCACCAAAAGAAAGGCTGATTAAGGTGCTAAAAGAGCACCAAATAGTAGCTACCAACCTAAGTTTTGGTATATCGATCCTTGGGTAGGTCTTGATTTATTGAAGAGCGTGCCGATGACTCAGCACATGGCTGCTAGTAGTACAACAACAGAAGCGAAGACTTGAATTTTGATTTCATCGACGTGAATATCAGCCGAAATTTTATTGGTAAAGAGAAGAAGCATTCCCCCAAAACCTAGGCCTATTCCGATAAGAATCCGAGGTTTTGAAAAGTAGAATTTCCAATTGGCTTTGTCGAGCATTACAAACCAAATAGGTAATGTAGCCGTCAACACTGAGGCATATCCAGATTCAATATATTGCTCCGACCAGATGAGCAAGCCTTGTCCACCAACGAGCACAATCAGACCAATAATACTGTTCTTTAATAGCGATTGATTCTTTGGAAAAGGTGCCTTATTCCAGAAGCTTGTATCCACCAAAATACTTCCCGCAATAATAAAACGAATAGCCGCCATCATAAAAGGTGGAAAACCTTCTAAACCGATGAAAATGGCTAAATGGGTCGTACCTCAAATAAGATTGACTGCCAAAAAGGTCAAAATATGCAAATGGCGATGACTCAATGCACGCTTGTTTTATTAGAAAAAAAAGTAAAAAACAGAATGGGTTAAGTGTAGTAAGTGTTAGAAATCTAACTGCATTCTGATGTTGCATCTAGCATATGGAGAGCAGCCTGTGAGTGGCACCACTCTGAATCCATTCTTGATATATAGATTTAAGGCCGGAGGAAGTTTCGTGCTGGAATCGAGTACCAATGAGCGATATCCCGTTTCTTTAGCATAATTGATTGCGTGATCAATGAGTAGTTGTCCAACTTTCAATCTCCTATATTCTGTGTAAACGCCCATTTTAGCCAACTCGAAAACACCTTCTTCTTCTACGATTAGCGCAACGGTTCCGATGACTTTGTTGTCATATAATGCAAAAAAAATTTGTCCACCTTTGTCCATTATTTCTTCCATTGGATGTTCAAGTATTTCTCTATCATGGGTTTCTATTTCAAAGTATTTTTCTAACCAATCATAGTTAATATCCGCAAATTGCTTTGCGTATTGCGGGTCGAAAAATATAACCTCCACAGGCATTTTGGTTTGAGTAATAGTCGTCATTTTGATGAATTTAATATTTCAATAGTCCTTTCTCTAAACCCCTTATCATTGAATCGTTCTTCAATGAGCGAAAGGGCGGACATCACTTCTGTTTCTGCAAGCGCATCGATTACGGCCTGTTCCCCGGCATTCCATATTCGCTCTAGTTCAGGTAGTTTTTCTTCTGCTTTTTTTGATAAATCAAGGTATCTACGGCGTGTGTCTATGTGACATGGCGTGGAGGTGATATAATCAGCCTTGATCATTTTATTAGTGAGGGTAATTACAGATGTATGCGCCAGTTGAATACCATCAGCAATTTGTGTGACGGTCATTTCACCTTCTTTTTTTAAAAGACGGAAAATAATATACCAGTTTGGCTCTATGTCTATTCCCAGTTGTTTGTACATGCGCTTGCCATCTTGCATCATCGCATCGCTGATGCGTTTCAAACGCATCGTAAAACCCAAACAACCCAATTCTAATGCAAAATCTTTCATATTATGTAGTTGACTACATAAAGGTAGAGAGAATAAATGTAGTCGACTACATAAGTCAGCTAATTTCAATTAATTATTTCAATTTTGTTAGGAAGAGACCTCATTTCGGAGATTACGAACGTTACTTTTGGCATTCAATCTATAAAGTGAACTACCTTCAAATTATTCGCAAGCATCCAAACTTCCTGTCTTATGGAATGCTTCATTATTTCTTTTCCAGTATTGGGCAGACGTTTTTGATAAGCGTCTCTGTCCCATTCATGCTCACCGACTTGAACATGTCTTCTGGTAATTTCAGCAATGCTTATGCAGTAGCAACCTTGAGCAGTGCATTCTTGCTTCCGCTCGTCGGTAGGTTTATAGATAGATTGTCTCTTCGATTATTAAGTCTATTTGGTGGGCTGGGCTTAGTACTCGCTTCCATTGTGATGTTCCAAGTTGACAATATCGTTTTGTTGATTTTTGGTTTGTTCTTGCTTCGCTTTTTTGGACAAGGATCTATGATTCTTATTGGCTCAACAGCCATTGCGCGTTTCTTCTCCTCAAATAGGGGTAAAGCATTGTCTGTTTCTAGTCTTGGTCTGGCATTCGCCGAAACTTTAACTCCATTACTATTTGTATGGCTTATCGCACAGTGTGGCTGGCAAACTTCATGGCTTTTTCCTGTTGGAGCAGTTTTGCTTATTTTTATTCCATTCACGCAGTTTTTAATACTTAGAGCTCGAAAAGAGCCTGATAGTGTTAAGGAAGAGCTAGCTAATGACAAAAATGACTTTACAGTAAAGCAAGTGTTTCGGGATCCTAAATTTTATATGATTCTGCCAGCTTTCGTATTTTTACCATTTTTTATTACAGGTATTTTTATTCATCAAAATATGCTCGCATCTGCAAAAGGATGGACTATGGAATGGATGGCTGCTTGCTTCATTGGTTATGGAATAGCCAAAGTACTGACCTCATTTATGGGAGGTTGGTTAGTCGATAAGTTTTCTGCCAAAAGGGTTTTCTCCTTTTATTTGATCCCCATTGCTTTAGGGTTGCTGCTCCTTTTGTTTTTGGATCATCGACTTGTAGCCGTGTGCTACATGATTTTGGTTGGGATTACGGCTAGTCTTGGTTCATTGACCGGTGTGGCTATTTGGGCTGAGCTTTATGGAGTGAAAAACTTAGGAGCTATCAAAAGTATGATCACCATGATTATGGTTGTTGCCACAGCTATCGGCCCAATTGTGATAGGATGGGGGTTAGCGCAAAGTTTGAGTTATACTTTGATTGTTTCGATTGCGTTTATTCTGGTGATATCACTGGTTGGTAGGCTTGGGCTGAGTCTTAAACCGAGTTGAAATCTATTCATTATCGTATATTTAAATATGCTTACATCGAAGGTCTTTACTTGTGGTAATAGTCAGACGGTTCGTATTCCAAAGGAATTTCAGCTAGAAGAAGCTGAGCGTTTTATTAAAAAAGCTAATAGCTTTTTGATACTAATCTCTAAAAAAACTAATGAGTGCGTTTCATGAAAGTTTGGAAGATTTTTTAGGGAATTTTTTATCAGAAGGTCGAGAACAACCGGTTGTTGATAACCGAACAAATCAGTCGTGATTCAAAAGGAGAATTGAAAAAGGGTAAATATTATTGTGGAGTTTACAGGAATTCGTCGCATGCTGTATTGAATAAAAAATGCGATGCGTTCAGGTATAATAGACGCTATAGAAGAAGTGTACACCCGAAAAAACTACTCGCATTCGAAGATAGAATTGATACACTTGATTACTTTCTTGAATCGGATTTATTTAACCTGAAGCAGAAGATATTGTTGTAAAAAACCGTTGTAAAAGTCTTTTGTTCTAAAGCACCATAAGATTTGAACGTATTTGATCCGGAACATAGAAATATTTTATAATACTTTGATAAAAGGAATGTTGAATCTAAGTCTATTAGCAGATGTAGGACAATAATTTATGGAGTTGAAAAAGTACGGGAGGTATGGGCTTGTAAGTCAACTTAAGTAAAAACCATAAAAGAAATTATCCGATTTCAAACCTCGAGAGCGTGCAACGAGGTTATTGATTAATTCAACAAGTAATTACGCTATTTATTCACCGTAAAAATATCTAATAGGGCTAATCGAGGTTGACCTTGTTCGGAGCTTAAATGTTGAGTTATTAACATGGTGGCTTTTGGGATAGAGATTTTTTAAGCTTAGAAAATATTGAACTGACGCCCCGAAATTTTGATAATGAAACGTGAATTCAAAGGTATATTCTATGTTTAGTGGTCTTAAAAAATAGATTGGCTTTTTAGAGGAAGAATATGCGTAGAATATCACTCTAGATACTTTTGGTTCATATTCGATAACGCCATCAAATCAAAGGTAAAATTGTCACGAGTTGTCTCAAATCTACCAAATGCCCCGATACCTATTCTAGGGCCAGCAAGTATTTTGAGGCTATATGAATTTTTCAATAAAATATAACCTATTGGCAATGCAGCACTTAAATAATATGGAGTGGCTTTAAGAGAGTTTCCATTTGACCAGCGCTGTTCTTCCCCTGATCTTATTAGACCAATTCGGGTTGAAAAAACAGATCACTTGAAATACGATTACTCCATAAAAAACCCAAACCTATACCCTGAATTGACTTCCTTTCTACATTATCTAACTTCTGAAAGTTAGAACTCGTAGTTAAAAACGTAATCCAATTTGAGATTGAGAGAGGCTAGTTATATACCTGTAAGAGCAAGAATGATAAGAGTAAACCTCATCATGTCAGCACTTTATACTTAATCCCATCACAGCCATCCAAATCTTTAATCAAGTCTTTATTAACATCAATGGTCATTTTCCTGCTGAGCATATCGAGATTGATCATTCTGTCCTCAAATGTGCTGATGACATTGAGCCTTAGATTGTGGCCACCAGGATATTTCTGACCAAAACCTTCTATTTCCTTTATCAAGTTTTCGTTTACATCATTGAGTCGCATTTGCAACTCAATTCCTTTGGTGAATTTCTCCCTGATTTCGTCTAGAGGTTCAATGGTACGTATTTTAAACTCCAAGTCATCACTTTTCCAGCGCGGCATAGCACTACCAACAATGTATAAAAACCACCCCGTTTCCAGATAAGGTTTGAAGTTGATATAGTCTTGGGAGAACAAGAAGAAACTATGGTTGTCATTGAAATCTTCCAAGGTGAATTGACCAAATGGTTTACCTGTTTTGGTCGTTCGATGTTGGACACTGCTCACAATTCCTCCTAAGCGCAGCTCCCTTCCTTTAATAGCATGAAGGTCTACCATTAAGCCGAGATGGCCATTTGTTAGATAGTCGATCTCAAACTTGAATTGATCGAGCGGATGACCGGAAATATACAATCCAACCATTTCTTTTTCAATATTCAGTTTTTCTATTTCACCGTATGGCTCTATTCTCCCAACTCTCGGCAGCATAGAAACAGATCCAGCTTCACTTGCTCCTCCAAAAAGAGACACTTGATTCGACTCCTCCTCTTGCTGCATTTTGTTAGCATATCGAATGGCTTTTTCAATAACCGTAGTACCGTCTTGATCAGGATCGATATACTGCCGCCTATGAAACTCCTCAAAGCAATCAAATCCACCAGCTTTAGCTAAACTCTCGAATGATTTTTTATTCACCGATCGTAGATTTACCCGAGTGGCAAACTCGAAAATATCTTTAAAATGTCCTTTTTCGACTCTTTTATCAATGATTTCTAATACCGCAGATTCGCCAGTTCCCTTTACGGCTCCCATGCCAAAGCGGATTTCGCCTGCTTGATTTACCTCAAAGTTGAGCCCTGACTCGTTGATGTGTGGACCTAAAACGGGAATACTTCTGTTTTTACATTCTTCCATGAAAAAGCTCACCTTTTCAATATTACTCTGATTGTGGGTGAGGACAGAAGCCATATACTCCGATGGGTAGTTGGCTTTGAGATATCCAGTATGGTAAGCGACAACAGAATAGCACGTACTATGCGATTTGTTGAAGGCATAGGCTGCAAATGCTTCCCAATCTTTCCATATTTTTTCAAGCTTTGCTTCATCGTGACCTTTTTCAATAGCCTGACCAATGAATTGCGGCTTCATCTTGTCGAGTACGTCACGTTTTTTCTTACCCATGGCTTTACGCAAAACATCAGCTTCACCCTTTGTAAATCCAGCTACTTTTTGCGAAAGAAGCATGACTTGCTCTTGATAAACCGTAATTCCATAGGTTTCCGCAAGATATCCTTCCATGTCGTCTAGGTCATAAACGATTTCTTTTCGGCCATGCTTTCTGTCAATAAATTCAGGAATGTATTCCATCGGTCCCGGACGGTAGAGTGCGTTCATGGCAATAAGGTCTTCCAGTTTATCTGGCTTTAAAGCACGTAAATGCTTCTGCATGCCAGGAGACTCAAACTGGAATGTACCATTAGTTTCTCCTCGCTGATAAAGCTCGTATGTCTTCTGGTCATCGAGTGGGATTTTATCTACATCGATAGCTATTCCATGACGTTTTCGTACATTTTCTATTGCGGTTTTGATAATGGATAGGGTTCTTAATCCTAAAAAATCCATTTTCAACATACCTGCATCTTCAACAACGGAGTTGTCAAACTGCGTGACATACAAGCTGGAATCTTTCGCTTTGGCCAAAGGCACGAAATTGGTCATATCACTTGGTGTGATAATGACACCACATGCGTGAATTCCTGTATTCCTCAAGGAACCCTCAAGAATCACGGCTAGATTTAGCACTTGAGCGGGGAGGTCCTTCCCATGCCTTATTGCTTCAAGTTCTTTGACCTCCTTAAAAGCGTCTTTAAGTTTAATACCTGGCCTTTCCGGAATGAGTTTGGCAATGGCGTCTGTTTCAGGTAGTGGAAGTTCCATCACTCTACCTGCATCGCGAATGGCCGACTTGGCCGCCATTGTACCGTAAGTAATGATTTGCGCTACTTGCGTAGAGCCGTATTTTTTCACTACATAATCAATAACTTTTTCTCGCCCTTCATTGTCAAAGTCAATATCAATATCGGGAAGTGATACTCTATCAGGATTCAAAAAACGCTCAAAAAGAAGGTCATATGCAATTGGATCTACATTGGTGATACCAATACAATAGGCCACAGCAGAACCTGCAGCCGATCCACGACCGGGACCAACAGCGACACCAATTCTCCGCGCTTCCGAAGTAAAATCTTGTACAATAAGGAAGTAACCAGGATATCCAGTATTTTCAATGGTTTTCAACTCGAAATCCAAACGCTCTCGAATTTCATCCGTGATCACTTCATAGCGATTTTCGGCACCCAAATAAGTCAAATGTTTTAAATAGCCATTTTCACCACGCTTTCCCCCATCTGTTTTGTCTTGAGGGTCTAGAAATTCTTCTGGAATATCAAACTCAGGCAATAGCACTGCGCGCTCTAGCTTGTAAGCTTCCACTTTATCAACTATCTCTGTAATGTTCTCAATGGCTTCCGGAAGATCCGTGAAGGCCTTTTTCATCTCATCCTGAGATTTGAAATAGTATTTCGAATTTCTTAATCCCGGGCGAAAGCCTCTTCCACGCCCAATCGGCGTACTTTGCTTTTCGTTCTCTTTGATGCAAATAAGTACGTCATGGGCTTTGTTATCTTCTTCTTTTAGATAGAAAAGCTCATTGGTAGCTACCAGTTTTACATCATGCTTTCTAGCTAGGGCTACTAGAATTCCGTTGAGGTGATTTTCGTCATCGAGATCATGGCGGTTAATTTCGAGATAGAAGTCATCGCCAAAAACACCTTTCCAATAAACGAGGGCTTCTTCTGCTTGAGTCTCACCGACATTAAGTACCAAATTGGGAATTTCTCCAAACAAGCCGCCACTTAGGGCCATGACACCTTCGGAATATTGCTCAATTAATGCTTTATCAATCCTTGGATATAAACCATAATTACCTTCTATATAAGCGAGAGAACTAAGCTTCACCAAGTTGTCATAGCCTTTTTTGTTTTTGGCTAAAAGAACCTGCCGAAATCTACGATCTGGATCATCTTTTGTGAATTGCAATCTTTTACGATCAACAGCCACGAAAAATTCACAACCAACAATTGGTTTTATGTCTGCAGCGAATGCTGCTCTTACAAACTTGAAAGCACCAAACATATTGCCCAAATCTGTCAAACCGACAGCAGGCATATTCATTTCTTTGGCTTTGGCAACTATCGACTGTACGTCTGGTGTTGCTTGCAGTACGGAGAATTGTGAATGTACGTGAAGATGAGAAAACGCACCCTTAATATCCTTAACGGCTACTTTTTTTGTCCCTGTCTTTCCTGCTGACTTTTCCCTGCGATTTTCAAAGTTTGCTTCGGCCAAATCCGGAGCATCATAAACAATGGTAGACTTGTCCGTGTCATCATGAGGTGGTATGATGCCTCTTTTAAGACATTCAAAAAATGCTTTGGCGGTAGCATCTACATCGTAAGCAGCATCATGTGCATCACCGAAACCTTCTCCAAAAAGTTTCTCGTAAAGCTCGATAAGCTTTGGCATTTTTAATCGACCACCAATACCACCTTTGAGCTGTGTGAATTCTTTAGTCTGCGTACTGGTATCTAGATTTGGATAGCCTTCAAGTAGATTTTTAACACCATTTCGTAAATACTCCGCACCGATTATTTTATTATCAAACTCGATATTGTGCCCTACAAGGGCTTCCGCTTTTTTTAAGTCTTGTGTAAAAATATCGAGAACTTCACGAAGGTCGTTTCCTGTGTCTAAGGCACGTTGCGTAGAGATACCATGGATTTTTTCAGCATTGAAAGGGATGGTAAAACCGACAGGCTTTACAATATAATTGCCTTGGGAAAGTAGCTTTCCTGAATGGTCATGGAGCTGCCATGCAAGCTGTACGAGTCTTGGCCAGTTGTCAAAATCAGTTAAAGGGGCGGACTTACTTCTTGGTAAACCGGTGGTTTCCGTATCAAATACGAGGTACATAATCGAATGCTTGTTGGTGGTATTATTGACGTCACACGCGTCAATCAAATCAACTTACAAACTAATCAAAACCAGAGCAATTTTGGTTCAATTATGCAGAGAAAATTGTTAGGATAGAGATAAATTTCTATGTTCAACGAGCGGTCTAGACAACAAGCTTAGTTCACTTTTTAATTGATGTACTACGCTATGACTTCATATTCAATTATATAGAGAATCACATCAATAGAAAAAGGCTACTTTTCAATAAAAAGTAGCCTTTAGAATACCACGTGATATTTATTTCAAAACTTATTCATCTTTTAATGTTTCAGCGGGGTTGATCACTGCAGTAGATATTGATCTATGTGCAATGGTGATTATTGCAATAATCATCGTGAGACCAAAGGCTACTGCGAAATAGCGAATACCCAAGTTGATGCTGTAAGCATAAGACGCTAGCCATTGACCTGAAAAATAGTAGGCGACCGGTGCGGCTATGATGAAAGCCACGCCAGTCAATAAGATAATTTCCTTTGAAAAAAGACCAAGAATGCTGAATATACTGGCGCCAAGTACTTTTCTTACACCAATTTCTTTGGTGCGGTTTATTGCGATAAATGAAATTAAGCCATACAAGCCTAAGCAGCCGATTACAATAGAAATGATGGAGAAAATGCGCATTAACGTAGCGGTTCTTTTTTCTTTCTCATAATTCTGAGCCAGTTCTTCATCGAAAAAATTATAGTCAATCACGTATTCAGGATATACATTCTCCCAAGCATTTCTAAACTGATCTAAGCCTGCATCAATGGCCGATGTTGAGGCCAATTTGAATGACATACCGTAAAATATACGTGGTTCATAGATCAATAAAACGAAATCTATAGGCTCGTCAAGTGACTGAGAATGAAAGTCTTCCATAATACCAACGATCTGTTTATCGCCACCCCAGCCAGTATCAAGGTTCTCTCCAATGGCTTTTTCATAGTTATCTTTAAACCCTATGAGGTCAGCTATTTTTCTATTGACAACAATTACATTACTGCTATCTCCTTTTCTCAATTGTCTACCAGCAAGAAGTTGCAACCCGAATAAGTCGAAATAATCTTCATCTACACATTTAAAATTACCATGATATGATATTTCAGAATTCAAAGGAGCATAGTCAAAATTGGAATGCGAGTTATTATTACCGGTTGGCTGACTCAACATAAAGCTGACCTTATCAATAGCTGGACTTGAAACCATTACTTCTTTAAATCGATCCATTTTGACTTTGTCTTGATCTGGCAAATAGCTATTAACGATCGCGTCTTTATCAAATCCTAACCCCACACTTGCAAAAAAATCCATCTGCGCAGTGACAACCAAAGTGGCAATAATCAAAAATTGAGAAATGGAGAATTGCAATACTACCAACCCCTTTCGCAAGGAGAATCCAGAGGTCTTTTGATTACTTAATTTACTTTTTAATGCCTGAATGGTATTCATTCTGGCTAGTAAAAATGAGGGGTAAAAACCGGAAATCACACTGACAGTGATCAGTAAACCAAGAGCAAATAAAACGATCATTGGGTCATGAAAAAGATCCAAATAAAGTCGGTAACCAATGACATCTTCCATGAATATAAACATGATTTCGGTAAGGGCGAGGGAGACCACTAATCCAAAAAAGGTAATCATCGATATCTCAGACATAAATTGACCAACCAGCTGTTCTGCTCTGCTGCCAATAGCTTTTCTAATCCCAATCTCTTTCGCACGATTGGCCGCTTGCGCTGTGGCTAGATTGATGAAATTAATGCTAGCCGTAAGTATGAGGAACAAGCCAATCACGCCTAGTGCGTACAAAAAATCCATTGATACCGTTTCAGCATAAGCATCTATCTCTGGATTAAAATGAATATTAGCTAAAGGCTGCAACTTGTATCTAAGTTGTGCAGTTTCTTCTTCACCGATATATTTTTCAATCATAGCTGGGAATTGCTCGTTTATTGCTGCTATGTTCTGTTCCGATGCGAGTAAGACATAAGTATTTGTTCCGGAGCTTGTAGAATTCCATTCTTTGCCATCTCCATAGTATGCATTACAATGTTTTAATCCATCATACTCAAATAGGTAGTCAAACTGCAAATTGCTAGACTTTGGGAAGTCTTTTATCACACCCGTTACAGTAAAGTCATTTTTATAATTGACTATTTTGCCAATAGCTACATGCTCTTCCCCTTCTTTTAGTTTGAAAAGGGTACGTGCGCCTGTTTCACTTAGCACCACGGTATTGGGTTCTATAAGTGCCGAGTTCTGGTCTCCTGCAATCCATTGTGTTGTGAAAATTTCGAAGAAGTCTTGTTCAACAAAGGCGATTCCATTATCAATAAGAAACTTATCGAGTTGACCTTGTTCGTTGGTTACATCGAGTTGATCTCCACCGCCCGAATAAGTTCTGGTAACTTTTAAAACGTCAGTGAAATCCTCTCTTACCGCGGCTCCAAGAGGATGCGGGTTTCCCATTCCTTTTTCTACCCGGTCAGGATATACACTTTCCCCGTACACTCTATAAATATTCTCGTAGTTTTCCTGATGTTTATCAAAGCTGAATTCATAACGAATGACCTTGAAAATAACCAATGAACAACCTAAGCCGAGAGCGAGCCCAATAATGTTGATAAAAGTATATGCTCTATTTTTCTTGAGTGTTCGAAGTGCGGTTATTATATAATTTCTAAGCATAAGTCAATATTAGATTCGCTTGTCGAATGCCAAGAGTAGTGCCAGTATTGTAAGTATTTGACAAACAATAGATTAGAAATATTTTGTCTTGTAATTGACGATAAGTGAACACCTTGTTGTTTGTTTTTAATACAGATTGGGCGCTTTTATCCATTGGTGTAAAAATAGAGGTGATCTTTTATCTATTGATATTTAAAGCCTAATTTAAGCTTGAAATTTGACTGTATGATGAATATTGAAAGTGAGGGTTAATCAATCAGACAAGCAAGACTTTACCAATAAATGAAAATTAAAGGCAGCATATTAATAGTGGATGATGATGAAGCTGTATTAAGTACGGCTCGTTTGTTTTTAAAGCAAAAATTTGAATTTGTGCAGACCATCAATCATCCTAACCTTTTTGATGCAGTAATGCGAAGCACAACATTTGATTTGGTGCTTCTCGATATGAATTATAAGAAAGGAGAAAGCGATGGCGCTGTTGGGTTGAAACTCATCAATCATGTGCTAAGAAATTATCCTTTGATTGATATCATTGCTGTGACAGCTTATGGCGATGTAGACTTGGCGGTAGAAGCGCTAAAAAGTGGCGCTAGAGATTTTATCACAAAGCCTTGGAACAACGACCGATTGCTCGCGACCATTAACCGATTGATGGTCTCAAGTACAAATACCAAGCGAGATCAAAATGATGATGACAAAATCATAGGTCAATCGCCGAAGTTGCAGCAAGTGCTAGATGTAGTAAAAAAGGTAGCTCCAACGGATGCCAATGTGCTTATTTTGGGGGATAATGGCACTGGAAAAGATTTGCTTGCGCAAAGGATTCATGATCAATCAAACAGAAAGGATAAGCCATTTATTAAAGTCGATTTAGGTGCTTTAGTAGTCTCTATTTTCGAGTCAGAGCTATTTGGACATAAGAAAGGTGCATTTACCGATGCAATCGAGGATCGCATTGGTAAAATAGTACTTGCTGATGGAGGTACGCTTTTTTTGGATGAAATAGGAAATATCAGCCTTAGCCAGCAAGCTAAATTATTAACCGTCTTGGAAAGTAAGACGGTTACAAAAGTGGGTTCAAATGTGGCTCAAGAAATTGATATCAGAATCATCTCTGCAACCAATGCCAACATAGCGCAAATGATCGAGGAAGGTCATTTTAGACAAGATTTTCTATACCGAATCAACACGATTGAAATTAAACTTCCAGCACTAGCAGAACGAAAGGAAGATATCCGTTTGTTGGCCAAGCATTTTTTAAAAACCTATAAACACAAATACAAAAAACTTTATTTAAAAATTAGTGAGGAGGCGATAGCGCTATTAATTGATCATGATTGGCCTGGCAACATTCGAGAACTGAGTCATGTTTTGGAAAAGACAGTCATCATGGCTGAAAAAGCCTTGATTTCACCAGCTGATATCCATGTGTCTGGTCAGATTAATGAAGATGATAAGGATAATTTGAATCTTGATGCAATGGAAAAGTGTCTTATTCTCAAATCCTTAAAAAAGAACAAAGGAAACATTACCCATGCAGCGAAAGATTTGGGTATTGACAGGCAAGTACTTTATCGCAGACTAGAGAAACATGGTTTATAATAAATTCTACTTCAAAATATTAATCCGAGTTTTATTAATAGTCTCCATTGGTCTTGTCGGAGGTTTCATATTTCCAAGGGAAGATTTATTATTTACTCAGCTGCTTCTGCTTTTTCTTCTTCTCGGGCTGGTTTGGGAATTGACATCATTCGTCAATCGTACGAACCAAGATTTGACTCGGTTCTTGGCCTCTGTGAAGGATAGAGATTTTACCGTCAATTTTAATGAATCCACAGGAGGTAGTTCATTCCAAGATTTGGGCAAGGCGTTTAATGAACTGGCGTTTACTTTGCGTGAATTGGAGACTCACAATGAAGGCCAATCTAGATTTCTAGGTTTACTCATCGATCAAATGGAATTTGGGGTGATCAATTTTAATGAGAAAGATCAAATCACGCTCATAAATAAATACGCTAGCAACATGCTACAAATTCCTAGAGTTAAAGACTGGAAAAAAATTAACAATGCCAACACGCAAATCCTAGAAGAGTTTTTAGCATTGGAGGAGTCTAAAAATAGATTGATCGAGACGAAAATAGGAGAGAAGCAACAATCATTTTCTGTGAGTGCAGCTTCTGTAATCATTCGTGAAGAACAATTTAAAATCATCACTTTTCAGGATATTCAATCGGAAATACAGCAAAAGGAAATCGAGGCGTGGCAAAGTCTCATAAGAATTCTTACGCACGAGATCATGAACTCAGTTACGCCAGTTGTTTCACTTACAGATACAGTAAGAATGATACTGAGAACTGACGATGGCGATTCGAAGACACTCAATGAGCTGGAAGCTGACAACCTAGAGGATATCAACGAGGCATTAAATATTATTCATGATCGAGGACGAGGCATTATTGATTTTGTTTCGAATTATAGGAGGCTAACACGAGTACCGACTCCCGATCCATCACTTATTTCTTCGAAAGACCTGGTAAATGGAATTACGGCGCTTATGAATACAAGCTTAACCGCCAATCAAATAAAACTGGATCTTCAAATAGTGGATATACAATTGAACATTGATCAATCGCAAATTTCTCAGGTGCTTATCAATCTAATTAAAAATGCGATTGAGGCCATGGCAGATGAACCAAGTCCTAAGGGTACGTTAGTATTGATTGGCAATCAAAAGGACAGCCGATATCATTTGACGATCACTGATACAGCTTCAGGTATTCCTAATGATAAAGTAGACCAGATTTTTGTTCCCTTTTTTACCACTAAAAAAGAGGGTAGCGGTATTGGTTTGAGTTTTTCAAGACAAATTATGCGCGCTCATGGTGGGACATTAGATTTAAAGTCCACGTCGGAAAATGGGACGGTTTTTGAGTTAGTGTTTTGATTAAAAAAATGATTTTCAAGTGAGACTGATGCAAGACTAAGTGCGGTTTATATAAACCAGCTTTTCATTATCATATTTCTGTACTGACTTCACAAAATCCCTAAAGGAGTCATAGGAATCCGCAGAGTATGTTCCATTGTAAAATTCAAATTTTCGAACATATATCTTCATGCCATTTTCACCAGAGTAAGAGCTATGACTGTATGTTCCAAATTCAGTATCCAACTCTTTCGATTTAATGTCTTTTTCGATATAAATGCCCTGAGGGTAATTCACTCGAATAGTATCTATTTGAGTAAATGGATAGTTTATATGAATAGGATTCAATCGCGCTATTTTTGGCAGCTTTGTTATTTGGAATTGAGTCAGCAAAAATGGATTAAAGAAAATCCTATCTCCAGATTTTTTACCAATTCGCTTTATCTCTGAGTATAATTCAAAACTAGCTTCAGGTATTGAGGAATCGTTGGGACCCTTTATTGTGTAATTATTAATATTCATTTGGCCCCAATGATGGTTGTCTACAAGCCAGTTCGCTTGCTCTTCTTTGGTCATCAAATAGACGCGTTCAAAGTTGTCATTCTCTATTTCCATTCCTTTGAAGGATCGAATGATATTTAAATCAGCATTCCCATCTTTATCGAGATTTATTACTGCCGTCGTTTGTTGAGTGTTGTCCGTGAGACTGTAGGATTTTGTGTTGATAAGTTTGCCGCCATCTTCCGTGATCATTAGCGCTTTTCTATTTCCAGTGAAAGTGCCAAGGTTACCAAAGGGGTTCGTTTGAGAGGTACATTCTAGCCAAACAGTATCTTTCTCCAGCGGGACAGTGAGAATAATGTGATTGAAGTAATCGTCGGGAAAATCAGGGAACAATATCTGAGGATTTCTTCCACCATAGACCAAAGTGTAATAGGATTTAATACCAATACCTGAAAGTAAGCATTGCGTGTAATATGACAATGCTTTGCAATCACCAAACTTGTTTTTGTGAACAAAACCGGTTTCAAATGGCTGCATACCGCCAATGCCGAGCTGTATACTTACATAATGGGTGTTTTTTTGGACGTATTTATATACTCTTCGTATCGAGTCAACTTTACTTGATGCGCCATCAACTAGATTGAAAATAGGCCTCAGGTCTTCGTAGGTCAACGTGTTTCTTAGTTTATTCAATTCCCAGTTCCAACTGCCGAATGATTTCCAACTAGACATATCACCCGTGTATCCATCCAACTGAAATTTGGTAGGGGCTAAAAAAACGATAGGACTTCTGTCCACATATGAGGAAAACGGTTCGTAATTGTATGCTGCAAGGTTTTTGATTGACCAATGATAGTTATGGGTATTTTCATTTTGGGAAGTGGAATCTGGTTCAATATTTAATGATTTGAACCTCAAAGGAAGATCGGCAGGACATTGTACAGAAAGGGTGGCCGAAACAACACTTTGCTTTGCCGAGGACTGTGGATACCATGATGGCATGATGTAAGAAGTTTTGTATACAATTCGATAACTGACTTCTAAAAAGTATGGATATTTCTTATGAGTTATATCTAAATACTTTGATCTACTATCTGAAGCGAGACTAAAGCTTTTTTCACTATAGTCATTAAAGTCTTTGAGCTTATAACCTTCAACCAACTCCCCATTTTCATCTGATATGGTAATACTCGCATATTCTATTTCTCTAAAGTTATCGTACCATAAATGGATCTCAGTTTTGTCTTGTGCGAATTTGTTTTTAACCAAAACTTTATACGTCCTCTTTAGGCTACTATTATGTAGGTCATAGACGATGAAGTTTGTATTGTCATAAAGAATTACCTCGTTGGTATTATTCGTAAGACTATCTGGGATAATATTTGATTGCTTCTGGGTGTAGCCAGATGACGTAAAATAAAAAAGGAAGAGAAGGGAAGAGAATATTTTCATTCGATCTTTTTGAGTACAATCAGTTCATTGTTTTTTGCTGAAACGATTTCATAAAACTTTTTTAAACCACTGTATTCCAATGCAGAAAAATAGGTTTTTGAAAGATTCATTCTGCTTATTATGCTCAATTTATTTCCAATTAGAGATACCGTATACACGAAAGAGCCTGCTTTTTCTGGTAATCTAATGATTGCTTTTTCTGGTAATTCTAGCTTATATCCATCAGGGATAGTGATGGTAGTTATTGCTGATTCGGATATTTTGTTAGGAAAATCTATAGAAGAAATACGTTCATCACGAATAAACGGATTACTTCTTAGTACGCCGTAGGGAAGTGGGTCGATATAAATCAAATCTTCGTCAGATAAGTCTGTTTGTAACTCAAATGAGTAAACAGTCTTATGTGGATTGATAGATGGCGTGAGTTCGAAATTGACTACTTCTGAATCCACGAATGATTCAGAGAATTTCGCTACATATTCCTCTTGGCCAGATCTTTTTATACTATTCAATGTTGATATGCTATTTGATCCTTGCTCGTTTATTCTAAATGTTGAGGTTATCATCTCCTTATCGATCGTTATTTCGTTTGATATTTGACTTTTACTTTTCCCTATTTTAAGATTGACCCATCGTCCTCCGTTTTTATTTGCTAGCCATCCATTTCCGTTTAAACACCTTTCAGGAAGCATGCCGAATGGAAGGTTTCCTGTGATGTCTAATAAGTAAAGTTTATCCTCTATCGTAGCTCCCACAATCACATAATTGAATTGGTCCATATTAGGATAAACAGGATGAAGGGTGCCATTCCCACGTGTACTCAATGTTATTGGATTTGCGTTTATTCCTGCTTGTCGAAGAGCTGAAACCAAGGCTAAATTTAAAGCGGCCACACTTCCGGAAGCATCATTCAAGGTAGATCTATGGGATTGATCACTCGAAAATCCATAAACTTCGTTCCATGAGTTGTTTTTAAGAATCCAATAATAAATTGATTGAGCTTTTGATAGTAGGCCCTCTTCGGTGATAGTATCAATGAACTCTTTAGCAAAATGCCCTTTGTTTAATTGGTCACCAAAACTTGACCAACTCATAATTCTCTTATTGAATTTGTCATAAGTTGTCCCATAATTTTGAACTGCCTGATTAGGCATTTTACTTGTCTGAAGTTGAAGCTCAATTCTAGCGGGCAAATCAGACTTATTGGTCATAAATGGTTCTTCTACAACAGGAAGTATATTTGTGGCATCAATTTTTTTTCTGTTACTCAAAGATGCCATCTCTCCAATACCGGTTTCCATTCTGCCACCTATTGCCGGTTTGTTGCTTGTCCACCTGTATTTAAACCGCTCGTTAACTCTTTCTTCTATGATATTAAGTAAAACGGAATTTCCTACTTGACTAATCCGATAGTCAAAATATTCAGGTATTGTGTAAATAAAACTTGTAAACTCCACTGGGATTTCTTCTTGAAAATACCAAGTTTTTAAGTTCAAGATGTAGTCAGAAGTTAGGGTGTATTTATACTCGATCACACTTCCTTCTTTAATATTAGGCATGGCGAAGGATGTCTCGGTTCGGTAGTCACTTATGCGTGTAGTGAATATTTGATCTGGGTTAAGCTTATTTTCTACAATACTTCCATTAACCAAATTGTATGTTACCGCTTTTGGTTCTCCGATTTCTTCTTTATTGCTCGATTTCAGAGGGTTATAGGTGCTGATCCTGATGTTGCCTATATCCTTAGCGGTATTTTTTAAAATTTTTTGCCTGATAAATACATCTATTTTGTATTGCCAACCTTTATCATCGTTGTATTGAAAATACAATCTACCTGTCTTAGCCAATGTAAATGCTTCCGCTTCTGGATAGAAGCTGCATTCGGTTAATTGCAATTCTTCCATGGAGACTTTTCCGAATTTTAGTCTTCTCTGTTGTGCAACAACATTTATTGTGGCTAAAACCAATAAAACTGAGAGTGCCCGAGTCAATGTCATAAAACTTATTATTCCTGTTAAAAGCGCTAAATATAAATGAAATGTAAAGACGTTTTATAAGAAATAATAAAAAAATGACGAATACTTGAAATAACAATAAAAAACAATATCAATACAGCATTCTTTCCTAATTGGATAACTGGTCAATAGGGTTCATTGAATATCATAAACTCTTCCCAAGAGGAGAAGAGTTTATGATATTCAATGAAGATTAATAATACTTATTCACTTCTTAGCGACTGAATAGGGTTTGCTCTTGCTGCTCTCCATGATTGAAAGCTCATCGTCAGCCACGCAATCGTTGCTGCCCCAAGACCAGCCAAAGCGAACATCCACATTTTCAGATCCGTTCGGAAGGCAAAATCTTGAAGCCAAGAATTCATCGCGAAATAGGAGATAGGCGCAGCTAAAGCAAAAGACACCAATACTAGTTTGATGAAACTCAAAGAAAGTTTGTTGACAATGCTTGAAACGCTTGCGCCAAGGACTTTTCTAATGCCTATTTCTTTTCTTTTTTGCTCTGCTGTAAAGGAAGCTAAGCCAAACAAACCAAGGCAAGCGATGAATATGGCTAAGAAGGCGAATATGCCGAAGACTTCTCCTATTTGCTGTTCATTAGCATAAATTTTATTAAATCTTTCATCGAGAAAACTATGTGAAAAAGGTTGTCCAGGAGCGAGTTCGTCCCATTTATCTTTTAGGAAGCTGAGAGTCTGTGCATTATTATCATTATTCATTCTAAAAGCCACAAACCCCGACTGTCTTCCAAGGTGAAAAAGCACAGGAGAGATTTTCTCTTTCATGGATGCAAAATGAAAATCTTCGATTACTCCTAGAATTTTGTATGATTCAATAGTTGGCTTATCTCGATTATCAACATAGGTGGAAATCGTCTGACCAATAGGCTCTTGTAATCCGAGATCTCTTACGAAAGCTTCATTTACAAGAATACCAGAACTGTCAGTGGGGAAGTCTTTTGAAAAATCCCTTCCGTCTTTTATTTTCATACCAAGGGTAGAAACATAATCTGTATCTATCCAAAAATTGTGTACGATATACGTTTCAGACCCATTCATATCCACACCAGGCCAGTAAATATTGTTATTGTTTGTCGTGCCAACGGGGAAGAAACTAGACAAAGTGCCAGATTCAATATTGGAGTTACGCAAACATTCTGTCTTAAATGCGTCTATTTGGTTTTCCAAAATCCATGCGTCATGCACCATGACCACTTGATTTTTGTCAAAGCCCAATTTTTTACTTTGAATAAAAGATAGTTGATCGAAAACGATGGCTGTACCAATGATCATGATTATCGATACAGTGAATTGGAGTACCACAAGCGTACTTCTTATTCCTCCACTTTTAAAGCCAAGATTGAGCTTTCCTTTTAATGTCTCCGCAGGTCGGAACCCGGAAAGGTAAAAAGCGGGGTAGCTACCAGACAATAATCCAACAACAACCAATATGATGGCGCTGATAATCAAAAATGGCGTGGAGGTCAGCTCCTGAATAGTCACTGCTTTACTCGTTAATTCGTTGAAGCTCGGCAGAATAATTAATGCAATTCCAAAAGCGACGAGCATCGAGATAAAAGTAATCAGAAAGGCCTCTGAGATAAACTGACCGATCAATTGAGATCTATAAGCACCCATTACTTTTCTAAGCCCTACTTCCTTTGCTCGATTAGAAGATCGGGCAGTTGCCAAATTCATAAAATTGATGACTGCCAAAAGCAAAATGAATAGGCCGATGGCTGAAAAAATGTACACATACTTGATGTCTCCGTTTGCCTCAAGATCACCCAATTTGTTTGAGTAGAGGTGGATGTCTTTTAATGGAAAAAGGAAAAAGCCTACCTTATTATCATTTGCCTTAAATTCTTCGAAAGTCATATTCATGAATTGCTTAATCTCAGTGCCAACTTTACTTTCGATAAGCTCCGGAAATTTATTTTCCAATATCGCAGGACTGGCGCCTTCGGAGAGTTTCAAATAAGTATTGAAATTGAAGCTCATCCAAAATTTACCCTTGCTGTCTTCCCTATCTTCCATAGTCAATAGTACATTGCTACTAAAATGGGTGTTTTCGGGGAAGTCAGGATAAACGCCAGTCACCTCATAATTTGTTTCCTTATCCAGAACGACCATTTTGCCAATGGGATCTTCATTTCCAAAAATCTTTGTGGCTGTTGTCTGATCGAGCACCAAAGTGTTTGGTCTGGATAAACACGTTTTCGGATCACCCGCAGTTAAAGGATAATCCCAAAAGGTGAAGAAATTAGGATCTGCATTGATCACGTTTTCCTCCTTGTAGGTTAGTTCCTCTCCTTTTCTCTTGATGTACCAATTTCCAGTTCCTCGAAATCGAAAAGCATCTTCAACCTCCGGGTAATCCTCCTTCATTGTCTTGGCCGCAGGAGCAGACATAAGTCCCGCAATGAACTCATTGCCGTTGATATTTCCGGAAAAATCCATCCGATAGATGTTATCCGCATTTTTAAAATGCTTGTCATATTTCAATTCATCGGTAACAAACAATGCGATGAATAGGAAACACGTCAGGCCCATAGAGAGCCCTAGTATGTTGATAAGAGAGTAAAATTTTTGTTTAAAAATATTACGAAGGGAAATGATTAGATAATTCTTAATCATGATTAGTCGGTTTTATTTTGAGTTCTGGTTAATTTGATGCGCCTTCTAGGGAAAAGGTTGCACCAAGGTTTTGGTATTAAGTATTAAATGGTATTATGCATTACAAGGTTGCGTTTATATTAGATTTTTTTTAATCAAATATAAGAATAGGAATTATTACAGGTACCTAATAGAACTATAATACAATAAGTTGTGTCCATAATTTTGAAGATAAAATTGTATAAATATGATCGTAATAATTACACGCCTTTTTACTATTCTTTTAATCATTCCATTCTGTATAAAGGCACAGGAAAAAATCGATAAATCGACCTCAATAGGGTTTAATTATTCGACCACAAAAAGTGAAGCTTCATCTTACGGTTCTCTCGATGGTGCTGGTTCTTTTTCAGGTGGTCGAGTGGATATTTATGGGATTAGCTTACTGAAGCGGTTAAGTAAGAGAATAGACTTTGAAATAGGTGTAGAGCATGCTAGTCACGACTTTGTTTATGAAGTTTCGTCGTTTAACAGTTTAACTAACTCATTTGATGATATCAGCCGTGATGTCTCCGTTCGTCTTTGGAGCGTTCCTATTTTATTTCGGCTCAACTTATGGAAGTATTTTTTTCTACAGTCAGGCACTACTATCGATATCGATAATTCCGACGAATCTGATTTGGCCAATCAAAGTGGTCTAGGATTTAACCTTGGTCTGGGTGTAAACTATGATTTTGAGTTTGGAGGGTCACTATTTGTTGTTCCTTATTTTGAATCACATGCGTTAATTGAGTTCGATCAAGACAAGTATCCAACGCGTATCACGGAAGCTGGCATAAGGATTGGTTTATTGTATAAAATTAAATAATGAGTAAGCGTGAATTTAACAGTGAAGAAATGCCGGTTGCGCTCATGAAGTTAGTTGATTTATTCATTTCTGTAGTCTATTGACCATAATCTGAAAATAGCACAACGATATCTATATTTTCTTCTTTTTAAACGTAGGATCATTGAAAACTACTGTTTCGTAATTAAAACTGTGCTTGCCTTTTTTCCCCTGATGAATTTCTGCTTTGTCAAAAAGAGTGACTCCTTGATTGGTATACCAATCAGAAAAATATATTTGAATGAGCTCGCTTTTTTTGTAAGGATTCCTTTGCGTAAAGCCGTTGAGATGTCCTTCTTTCTTATCGAAATAGAATTTTACAGGTAGACCGAGGGGATCATTTGCAAGTATCTCCGAAGATTGTAAACTAAAATAAGAAGTGTCTTTTGTGAATTTGAAATCGCTATAGCGCTGATCAAGCTCTATTATTAATTTATGAAATTCATGGGCTTTCACAACACCGATCATAGCCGTTGAAATATGCCCTGCATTTTGATACATACTATCCAGTCCATATCCTTCGTCGTAGCTGCTAACCAAGGCTGTGAAAGGAGACTTATAAGTGTATTCTTGTTCAAAAAAAAGATAGGGCTGATCCATGGCAGATTCTGTTAATGTGGAATATTTACCCTCAGGGCCATCGCAAGCTGCTTTTGCGATGATGCAATGTATTTTTGCAATATCTCCAAGGCTTTGTTTGTGCTTATTCAGGATAGCTTGCTCCTTCGATGGACTGCATCGTAAACTCACCATTCCTAGCACTAATAAAATTGTTGTTTTAATCCTCCACATAACAATTTTTAAAGATGATTATAGATATACGTAATTCATGACAAAAGGTGATGAAGCGGCTAATTTCATAAATCAAAAGTTATTCCAATGTAAAAATTCCGGTTTAAATTTTATTTGAAAATCAAACTTAGAAGTAAGTAGCACTTAAATTTGAATAAATGGAACATACAAAACGAATTAACATCAAACCTGGGCTTTTAGTCAATGTGATTCAAAAGCATCATCAACGATCGGGTGAGTTAACTGAAGGTGTGGTAAAGGACTTGCTAACAAAATCACCAAACCATCATCACGGCATAAAAGTGAGATTGGAAGACGGAATAGTTGGTCGTGTAAAGGAGATTATCGAAGAATGAAGATTGCCACCTTAGCGCAAATAAAAAGAGAGCTCAAGTTAATGCCTCCGGAGCGTCAATCTGAGATTATACTCCGTTTGGCGAAATACAAGAAGGAGACGAAAGAACTTCTCCATTATCTCATTTATGAAGTGGAAGATGAAGCATCATATATCGAAGCTGTAAAAGAAGATATCGATGAAGCGTTTGAACAGGTAAATGGCACAAACTTATACTGGGCAAAAAAGACCATTCGCAAGACGTTAAGAATTACCACGAAACACATCCGGTTTTCAGGTCAAAAGCAAACAGAGGTAGAGTTGTTAATCTATTTCTGTCAAGTGCTGCGCGACTCGGGATTACCTATAGATGAGAGTACCGTTTTGGAAAACCTCTACGATCGACAAATTATCAAAATAGAGAAGGCCTTGAGCTATTTACACGAAGATTTACAGTTTGACTACCAAACGGAGGTGGATGAGTTGAAATAAAAATTTTGTTCTTGGTTCAAATCCTTAAAAGGCCAATGACTCCTTGTTTTTAAAATTCCACTTCAACGCTTACATTCTCTTCCTCTCGTTGAACAATCACGGCTGTTTTGTCGCCTTTCTTAAAGGAAGCCAGTGCTCTCATATAGCTCATCATGTTAGTGATGGTACTGTCCCCCATTTGGATCACAATATCACCTTTCAATATTCCGGCTTTTTGAGCAGGCTTATCATCACTGATGCCATCGATTCTCATTCCTTCACCATCATATAGGTAGTCAGGGATAACTCCGAGTGTAACGGTGAATTTTGGTCCTCTGGAGGATTCATCTTTCGTTTTGTTAAACGCCATTTTTTCCGTTATGTCAGTGGACCGCACCATGTTTTCAATCACATTTGAGATCTTCAAAATTCCATTAAAGTTGATTTTCTCTGGGTCGTCACTTGGCTTATGATAGTCTTCATGTTGACCGGTGAAAAAATGTAATACGGGAATATCCTGTAGATAAAAAGAAGTATGATCGGAGGGACCAACTCCAGATTCTTTCATAATCACCTTCAAAGCCTCAGTATTGCTCGTATCAATGATATCTGGCCAGTTTGGTGTGGTTCCAGTGCCGCTTATGGCTATTCCTCTAGCTGTATCTAGCCGCCCAACCATGTCCATATTGATCATGAAATTGACCTTAGCTAAATCTATTGTTGGGTTTTTGACAAAATAATTTGAACCCCAAAGTCCTTTTTCCTCTCCTGAAAAAGCAATAAATAAGATATCTCGATTTGAAGTCACAGCTTTTAACTTCTGAGCAAGAGCTAGCATCGCTGCTACGCCGCTAGCATTGTCATCTGCGCCATTATGAATAGCTGTATCTCCTCGATGCAGAGAAGAAGTACCTCCCATTCCTAAATGATCGTAATGTGCACCGATTATTACCATTTCATCGCCGGCATTGTCTATCATCCCGATTACATTATATCCGGTAATACCATCTTCACCTGTTTCTTTTATCTCAGCTTTCTCATGTGGGTTATCCGTTTTTTTAACGAAAAAAGACTGCAAAAACCCATCAGTTCCTTTCGGAGTAATGCCTATTTCGGAGAATCTATTACTTATGTATTCAGCTGCTTTTTTTTCACCCTCAGTTCCGACTTCACGTCCTTCATACTCATCTGCCGCCAGCGTGACTACATCAGATTTTATTTGTTGACTATAATTAATAAGTTTTTCTTGCTTACAGGAGATAGAAAGAACAACAAGTACAAATAGAAGTTGATACATTTTGCAGTTATGGTTAGTTTCGCGATACTAAGCTAATACACATGAATAACGTTTTATACTCCTTATTAATAGTTTCTCTTTTTGCTTGTCAGTCAGGTAAGGAAAGTAAGTCCAATGAAGTTGCTGATAAACAAGCGGATGCATTGAGATACGCACAAGAATCGCATTTGAAAAATGTTAAGCAACTTACCTGGGGGGGTAATAATGCGGAAGCTTATTGGGCCTTTGAAAAGAATGAACTTGTTTTTCAGTCAGATTTTTCTGAATGGGGAGTAAGTTGTGATCAGATTTTCACTTTGGATATTGCGTCTGCCAAAAAAGGAATCAAGCCGCCGATGGTCAGCACAGGAATGGGTCGTACAACGTGCGCTTATTTTTTGCCTGGGGATAGTCTTATCGTTTATGGATCCACACATTTAGGAGATTCTTTATGTCCGGCAACTCCTGATAGGTCGAGTGGCAAATACGTTTGGCCTATTTATGAAGATTATGATATTTTCGTTGCTGATAGAGCTGGAAATGTTGTTAACCAATTAACGACTGAGGCTGGTTACGATGCGGAGGCGACTGTTTCTCCCCAAGGAGATAAAATTGTTTTTACTTCCATCAGAACAGGAGACTTAGAGCTTTACACAATGAATATCGATGGATCAGAAGTTTATCAAGTGACTGATGGTCTTGGCTATGATGGAGGTGCTTTCTTTTCACCGGATGGCACTAAATTAATTTTTAGGGCTTCCAGACCGGAAACTGACGAGGAAATAAAAGAGTACAGGGAGCTATTAAGTCAAGGGCTAGTTCAGCCAACAGAAATGGAGCTATACGTTTGTAATGTCGATGGAAGCGAATTAACCAAAATTACGGAGCTCGGAAATGCGAATTGGGCGCCTTACTTTCATCCAAATGGCAAAAAGGTTATTTTCTCTTCAAATTACGAGTCCAAAAGAGGTTTTCCTTTCAACCTTTACATGATTAATATCGATGGTACGGGCCTGGAAAAAGTGACACATGACCAGACATTTGATAGTTTTGCAATGTTCAGCCCTGACGGAAAGTACTTGGTATGGGCGTCTAATAGATTTAATGGTGGTAACAGAGATACCAATTTGTTTGTAGCTGAGTGGGTTGACTAATAAACCTAGAATTGAAGAAAAATAGTCAAAAACTATTTGTGCTTTATCTGAGCTATCTATTCGGTACGAGAGGGACAATAGTTTTTTTCTTGTTTTTCCAACTTCAAAATACAAAGAGTATATAAAATCTTGGTTGCCTTCCTTGAAAGGACTGATGTCGCTGCTCAATACCGCCTCATCGACAACAACAGCGCCTATATCTCGCATTCGATAATGCATATCAGGACTTAACCCAAAGGAGGCGATTACAGCATGTTCACTTTTGTTAATAATGATCTTTTTTGGAAAAATTTATCGATTATAGAGGAAAAGAATACTGAAAAGAACAATTCCCAAGAGCATAATTCTTTGTTCGGAGTAAAGACCAAAATAGGTGGGTAAAATACCAAAAAAGACTTCTACGATGGGTACTAAGTAGCCGTTGATAGCTTTTGACTTGAGAATGATTTTTTCGGTTGTTTCCTAGTACGGAGTAGTTTTGTTCTGAAACTATAGAATTAAGCCTAGTAAGTTCCATATAATAATGCAGATATAAAGTCTAATTGATAAACTAGACACTCCACTAACTCTAATGCATTTCAAGGCACTTATTGGTGTAATTACCTCATGGATTCCATTCAAACAAAATATGCCTTGAAGTCAATGCCTGTTCGAAAGCGCCCACAAGAGGAGTAGAGGATGTACGAGCAATAGTCGTCCCCAACCAAGCCATACTGGAACGCAAAGTGTGCCGACACAACTTCCCTCAGTGATAAAATAAATATGTGAAGGTATAAATGCCACTAACAAAACGACGAGACCATAAGCAGCAAGTTTTCTATAATTGCTCGTTAAAAGCATCAATCCAAGCATGATCTCCACGACTCCTGACACAATATTGATTGCCCCGTGCCAAGGAAGGTAATTAGGAATTAAATCAAAATAGAACTCGGGATTCAAGAAATGATTTGCCCCGGCAGCTACATAGAAGCCCGCCTGGACAAAAAGACTTAGCTTTTTAAGAAGTGAGCTTCCAACCATTTTTGTGTGTTTCTTTTAAAATTAAGATAAAAGGAATCCACCAAATCAGATCGTTGGTTATTAAGGTGTAACCAAACTCTGCGGAAACCTTTCCCGTGAAATAATTCAATACATAACCAATAGGACCAAATATTTTACCAAGAAACCCGACAAATACAATAGGCCAATGTCTCACAGGGTCATAACTCGCTAGCCAATAGCCGATACCATACACACCTATCACCATGCCCATCCCTTGCCAAATGGTGGCATGATTCAATGCTTCCATGTTGGTCAGTTCGAAAAAGTGTTGTGGAAACAAGACTACCCAAGCACCCCAAAGAATGTTGTAGATGGCTGCTAGTTTCAATGTCAGGCTATGATTCAATTCCATGTCATTCGAAACACTGAATCAATACCAATGTTCATAAAAAAAGTCGAAACCTCTGAAGATTTCGACTTTTACGTTTTTTACTTTCGTCCTTACTCCATCAACTTGACAGTTCTTTCAACAGCGTTAAAAGGACCTGGAATGAACTGACCATCTTTATCGATCAACTCTAATTTTACCGTGACCTCTCCTGGCTCCAGACCTTGAATGTAATAAGGAACCCATTCGTCTATGGTGAACTGTGTGCCATTGATTGTGGCGATTATTTTATTTCCTTCAGGACTGATTGCTGTATTCAAAAGAAAGAAGTCGAGCATAAGATTTTTAATATCATCACCAGAATAAGTTCCTTTTGGACGACTATAAAACATGTGTTCGGAGGATAAATCTACCTCTGGTCCTTCAGTTGGTTCGCCAACTTTCACTACATCAACCCAAAAGGCTTGACCGTTTTTCACACTCTCATGGTATGATCTAGATAAAAATGCCAATACCGTGTAGTAACCTTCATTCATTTCTTTAGTGAACGAGGGGGTATAATGTGCAGAATATGGGCCATTATCTACAATAAAATGAATATGTTGTCCTTTGCCAGAGTTAGCGATACCTCTAGTCGCAGCATCTGCGGTTTGAACACCAAGTTCGTAATTAGCTACTTCAAAATTGAAAGAGGCGTTATATGTTGAATCGCCTTTTGTAACATCCATATTAGCCATGCCTAAGGTAGCATCTGCATATTCTGGAGAGACAGGTACTTTTACTAAAGAAATAGGTTTTACTTCTTCAACTTGAGCATCCTCTTTGCTGCTTTCTTGTTTGGTCGGTCCGCAAGAAATCACTAAAAAAAATAAGGAGCTTAGTATTAATGCGCTGTTTGTAGATTTCATGTTGTTTAGATTTTACTATTTGTGGTTATAACACTCGAATGTAAATTTAGTTAGAATTCGACTGGTTATGATTGAAAAATATCGATTCACTTTGTAGTTCTACCGGTTCACGACATAACTGTTCTTTATTAATTAATTATATATGACTTTAGTCTAGTCCTACAAAAAACTAATCGGATATGTCAATAGCTACGAAAGCACCAAGAGCGAAAAAAGATTTTACCATATTATATGTTGATGATGAGCAAGTGAACCTAAGAGGATTTAAGGCAGTCTTTAGAAGGCATTTTAATATATTCGTTGCGTTGAATGGAGACGAAGCACTTGAGGTACTCAAAAATGAAAAAATTGATCTTTTAATTACAGATCAAATGATGCCGGGTATCACAGGTACGGAGTTATTGGAAAAGGTTCATACGACTAATCCAGAGATTATTCGGATGATATTAAGCGGTTTTATCAAATTAGATGAGCTGAAAAGTGCTACTGGTTCTTTTGGTATCCACGATTTTGTAAGCAAGCCTTGGAATTTTGAAGAACTCAAAGGAACATTTGATCATCTACTTACGACACCAAACGCTCCTTTGAGGATTTTTCATCAGAACTAAATTGACTTAGTTCAATTTTATATTCTCTATATCTTCATATCCAAACAGTTTATCAAGACTTAGTTCTTGGATGGTTCCATAATTCTTCAAGTCATTGAAATCTATTTTGTCTTTTGATCCAACAATTACTGTCACGTAATTTTTGTTCTTGACATATTTTTCATGAAAGTCTGTAAGGTTTTCGAAAGTCATTTCCTTCACATCAGTATAGACATCTTTCCTGATATCATAGGTAAGACCATTGTCCTGCGCATTGATATAATTCCAGATAATTCCGCTTTTTGTTATTCTCTCACTTTCTATTTTATTCAAGATTCCTTGTTTAGCTATGCTAAAAGCATTTTCTGATTCAGGGAGATCATTTAGCAATGCCACCATGGCCTTCATCGCTTCTGATTGTTTGTCAGCTTGAGTTCCGATGTATGCAAATAGACTATTGGCTTTATCCTCTGTGTCGCCTTCACTGTATTGCGAAAACACAGAATAGGCAAGACCTTGCGCTTCACGTATCTCTTGAAAAACGATGCTATTCATGCCTCCACCAAAATATTCATTGAATAGTCTTATTTCAGGTGACAATTTTGGGTCGTAATCAATGCTCGTATGTAGCAACACCATCTCAGACTGCACCATATCATAGTCAGCCCAATATACTTTGGGCTCTGAGGTCTTGAGTTGTTCAAAGACAACATTTGCAGGAAGAGGTTTGAATTCTTCCGGTACTGCATGATAGGTAGTTAAGAAAGTTTCGAGTTCCCCTTTGCTTTTTGGCCCATAATAAAGCACTCGATGTTTCATCAATGGAATTTCAGATATGACAGCAGTCAATTTTTCAGCAGTTAAATCAAGCAGCTCATAGTTGGCGAGGTTATTAGTAAATGGATTTTTGGCTCCATATCTAGCATAATTTACTAATCCACTCCAAAGAATAGTTCGTTTGCTTTTCTTCGCATCTGCCCTTGATTTAAGTACTCTATCTACCAAATCATCCAAGGCTTTTTGATCAGGCTTTGGCGTGCGAATTAGTTGCTCAAAGAGCACTGTTGCCTTTTCCATATTCTCATCTAGACCTGATAAGGTAACATAGGTCCGTCGACCAGAAGCATTCACGGAAAATGAACATCCAAGCTTGTACAATTCTTTCTTGAAGTCTTCTGACGATAAGTTTTCCGTACCTATATATTCAAGATATCCTACAGCCATTTTGAGGACTGGGTTTTCAAAGCTTCCGGCTTCTAGCATATAAGTGAGTTCAAAAAGTTTGTTCTCCGTATTTTGCCTTGACAATACCTCTAAACCACGATAATCGAATTGAGTGATCTCCGTTTCATAATCCACGAAAACGGGTTTAAGTTTTTGGACTTCCGTTTGAGCGATCGCGGCGTGAAAATCGGATTTTTGCTCACGATTCACAGGAACTTTAGTAATCATGGGTTTATCTACCTGTTGCTTGATGGAATCTTCGCCACTTCTTTTAAAAACGATAGCGTAGTTGTCTGTGTAATTAATATTGACAAAGTCAACAATCTGTTTTTTCGTGATCGTTTCTAATACATCCAAATTCTGAATGTATGTTTCCCAAGGAATGTCATTGGTGAAAGCCATGACCATTTCATTTGCCCTTGACCGATTACTTTCAAGTTTTTTCATTTCGGATTTCTTAAAATCCGCAATCACAGCAGGAATTAGCCAATCTTCAAATTCCCCTTTTTTTACCAGCTCGATTTGTGCTAAAAGCAAGTCTCTAACCTCTTCCAACGTTTGTCCTTGTTTTGGTGATCCAAAAAAAGTGTGAAGCGTGTAATCATTCATGACATCAGGGGAACATCCAGCATTGAGTACTTTTTGTTTTTGCTTTAGGTTAATATCAATTAAGCCAGCTTCGGCATTACTCAAAATCATATCTACAAGTCTGATCATATGATGCTCTTGCGTACCTCTTCCATCAAAGCGGTAGGCCATTCTCAAGCTTTCCGCGTCAGGTCCATAAACTTCTCTTACTCTTGGTGCCGTGATAGGTTCCTCTTCTATTTTAGTCCACTCAGCCAAGTTGTCGTTTGGCTTCCAATCTCCAAAAAAGGAATCTATTAATTTAATGGTTTCCGAATATTCAATATCACCGCTAATGCAAATCGCCACGTTATTCGGTCGATAATACTCATCAAAATATGACTTTATTTCAGTAATGGAAGGGTTTTTTAGATGGTCGATCGTACCAATAACTGTTTGTGTACCATACTGGTGTTTTTGGAAAGTTGCTTCGTAAAGCGCTTCTACAGATTTCCATAAATCATTATCCAGGGATCTGTTTTTCTCTTCGTATACGGCTTCTAATTCTGTGTGGAAAAGTCTATTGACGATTTTTTTAAAACGGTTACCTTCAATGGCTAAAAAACGAGATAATTCATTGGAAGGAATATCGACCGTATATACAGTGCGATCTTCTGTTGTATATGCATTTAAGCCTTTACCTCCAATTGTGGAGATCATCTTGTCATATTCATTTGGTATAGCTAATTCCGCAGCTTTGTTAGATACCGCATCGATTTTTTTATAATATTCTTTACGCTCAGCTTCCTCTTTAATTGTTGAATAAAAATTGAACATGTTTTCAATACTATCCAAGAGAAGTTTTTCAGCTTCATAATCGAGTGTGCCAAAGTCCGCAGTGCCTTTAAACATCATGTGTTCTAGGTAATGAGCCAGTCCGGTATTTGAGGCAGGATCGTTCTTTCCACCTGCTTTCACGGGAATATAAACATGCGCTCTTGGGGCATTTTCGTAATCGCTTAAATATACTTTAAGACCATTTTCTAGAGTATATATTCTGGTGTTCATTGGATCGTTGGATACGTATTCGTAGGTGTATCCTTCTTCTGTATTGGTCTTTCTTTGATACTGGTTTGATTCTTCGCAAGAAAGAAAAAGTAGTACGAAGAGAGCAGTGTAGATGGTTTTCATAAAGAGAAAAATTGGAATTGGTAAACTTTCTGACGAAAATAAGCATTTACTCTAGTAAGTCATGAGGATATTTAGTTGATAAATTTCTATCCACTGATCAAAATAGATATCTTCGTTTAAATTTAGATTTTTTAGAATTAATTCAACTAATATGGCATTCGACATTGACATGATCAAGAAAGTCTATCAAACGATGGGCGAGAGAATAAACAAGGCAAAGGAAATTACCGGGAAGCCTTTAACATTGTCTGAAAAGATTTTATATTCTCATTTATCAGAAGGTATGCCATCCCAAGAATTTGAAAGGGGAAAATCCTATGTCGATTTCGCACCTGATAGAATAGCTTGTCAAGATGCCACCGCACAAATGGCACTACTTCAGTTTATGCAAGCTGGCAAAGATAAAGTCGCTGTACCTACAACCGTTCATTGTGATCACTTAATACAAGCCAAAATCGGAGCGGCAGCAGATTTGCAAAATGCATTGAACTCAAGTAACGAAGTTTTTAATTTTTTAGAATCCGTTTCGAATAAATATGGCATTGGTTTTTGGAAACCAGGCGCTGGTATTATCCACCAAGTAGTCCTTGAAAATTATGCTTTCCCCGGAGGAATGATGATTGGTACGGATAGTCACACTGTAAACGCAGGTGGTCTTGGAATGGTTGCTGTTGGAGTCGGTGGAGCAGATGCCGTCGATGTAATGGCTGGAATGCCTTGGGAATTGAAATTTCCAAAATTGATAGGTGTTAAATTAACAGGGAAGTTGAGTGGTTGGACTTCACCGAAAGATGTTATTCTGAAAGTTGCAGGAATACTCACTGTAAAAGGAGGAACCGGTGCAATTGTTGAATATTTTGGCGAAGGTGCGAATAATATGTCTTGTACAGGAAAAGGAACCATTTGCAACATGGGTGCCGAAATTGGCGCAACGACTTCTACTTTCGGATATGACGACTCTATGTCAAGATATTTGAGAGCAACAGGGCGTACTGAAGTGGCGGAGTTGGCAGATGAAATTAAGGAGCATTTGACTGGAGACGATGAAGTATATGCAAACCCAGAACAATATTTCGATCAAGTTATTGAAATCAACTTATCAGAGCTGGAGCCACATATCAATGGGCCATTTACACCAGACTTGGCAACACCTGTTTCTGAACTTGCTGGTAAAGTAGTGGAGAACGGATGGCCAGAGAAAATTGAATGGGGACTTATAGGTTCTTGTACTAATTCTTCCTACGAAGATATCTCGAGAGCAGCCTCTATCGCTAAGCAAGCCTTGGCTAAAGGCCTGAAACCTGCGGCTGAGCTTGGAATCAATCCAGGTTCTGAGCAAGTAAGATTTACAATAGAGCGTGATGGTTTTATCGATACATTCGAAAAGCTAGGAGCCATGGTGTTTACTAATGCTTGTGGTCCTTGCATTGGGCAATGGGCGAGAACTGGCGCTGATAAGCAGGAGAAAAACACTATTGTTCACTCTTTCAATAGGAATTTTGCGAAGCGAGCAGATGGCAATCCTAATACGCACGCTTTTGTAACCTCACCAGAGATGGTTGCGGCTATGGCTATTTCTGGTAAGCTCGGCTTTAACCCAATGACCGATAAACTAATAAATGACAAGGGTGAAGAAGTCATGCTCGATGAACCAACAGGCTGGGAGTTACCTCCAAACGGTTTTGACGTAGAAGATGCTGGTTACTTAGCTCCAGCTGAAGACGGTTCTGAAATTGAGATAAAAGTGGCTGAAGACTCCAAGCGTTTGCAGCTTCTAGCAGGTTTTGCCCCTTGGGATGGAAAAAATATTACGGGAGCGAAATTATTAATTAAGGCATTTGGAAAATGTACTACGGATCATATTTCTATGGCCGGGCCTTGGTTGAGATTTAGAGGTCATATCGATAACATCGCCAATAATACATTGACTGGTGCGGTGAATGCGTTTAATAAAGAAACAGATAAAGTTAAAAGTCAGATAACTGGCGATTATGGAACTGTTCCAGCTATACAACGCCTATACAAAGCGGAAGGAATACCCACAATAGTCGTTGGTGATCATAACTATGGAGAAGGTTCGTCAAGAGAGCATGCTGCGATGCAGCCTAGGCATCTTGGTGTTATAGCTGTTCTGGTTAAGTCATTTGCGAGAATTCATGAGACAAACCTTAAAAAACAGGGAATGTTGGGATTGACATTCGCCAATGAGGCTGATTATGATTTAATTCAAGAGGCTGATACTTTTGATTTTATTGACTTGATCGATTTTGCTCCTGACAAACCATTAATATTACAGGTGAATCATGCAGATGGTAGTGAAGATAATATCATTACGAATCACACGTATAATCAATCACAGATTGAGTGGTTCAAGGCTGGTTCTGCATTGAACTTGATAAAACTACAGAATAACGTTTAATTAGCGTCTGTCCATAATGTTCGATCTCTGCGGTATGCTTGTTTTTAAAATGATCATTTACTTGATGTAACCCCTTCTATGGAAGGTTCATATTTTTCAAAATGCAAAAGCTTTGATCTTAAACATTGTGGCTCATACTCCTACTTCATGGACAAGCACTAATTAGATCCAATCAAGAGTTTTATTCTCCGATATTTTCATCGCTCAAAGAAAAGGGTGATTTTATTTCTCTGGAATTTTATCGGTGGGTCTTGATTTGGAGATATCAATTACAAAAACGCAGTAGAGCTATTCTACTGCGTTTTTTTGTTTGAGGTTCATGCAGAAGGCTAACGTATCTACTCCATCAGCATAATCCCAAACTTCTGGTTGCTGTGCATTACCTAACTCGATGTGGCCTTGCCCTACGACGCACTGGATTTTTTCCTGATTCACTTCAAGATATTTGTCAATTTGCTCCGGAGTTTCAAAGCGCTGATAATACAAGACAGAGAGTGGTGATACTAACTGATCTGATTCTTTTAATAGCAAAAAGCCATTGTCTAGATGTTTATCACCGTTTACTAGGAGTATTGATTTATGATAATCATAATTATTTCGGTATTTGTGATGATGAATGACCGATGCATAACTTTCAATAGCTTCAAAAAAAGTTTCAATCCGATAGTTCAGAGGAATGATGAGTTTAGAAATATTTCTGCAGCCTAGTCCGAAATACCAGAAAATATCCTGACCAATCTTATTTAGTTCAGTTTCCGATTCTTTACCAGTAAGCACCGCAACAGATGTTCTGTTTTTGCGAATCACCTTTTGTTTCTTGCGAAAATAGTATTCAAAATATCGGGCGCTATTATCGCTTCCTGTCGCGATCACAGCATCAACATGGTTTAATCTTTCTACTTGAGACACTTTTACAACGTTTTCTTTATCTAATTCCTTGATCCATTGTATGATGATAGTTGTCAAATAAGTATCGTCTTTACTCATTTTTACCATGGCGTGATGTCCCGATAAGCAAACACACATTAGATCATGAAAACCCACCATGGGGATATTGCCAGCCATGATGATACCTACTTCTTGTACTTTGACGTCCTCCATATCGTATTGTTCAAGCCATTTGTGGAGGCTATTTTCATTAAGTAAATGCTGAATTCCATGAAAAGCTCGAATGACGTTTTCTGCGTTAAACCAAGCATTTTCATTTCTTGCTCCAAGAGTTAATTCATCAAGTTGATCTATTGAAAGATTGCCAATTTTTTGTCCGAGACTTACAAATACTGCAATTCGTTGTGGAAGTTTCATGATTTGCTTTTGACTGCAAACTTATTGAAGTTATTTTTGTTCTAATATTTGGATTGTCCAAAGCAATAAAAAATAGAATAGCATGGCAATAATAATTACCGATGAATGCATCAACTGTGGTGCATGCGAGCCAGAATGCCCAAATACCGCGATATACGAAGGTGGTGTGGAATGGAAATGGTCCGACGGAACTGATCTTGAGGAGGTAGAGATGGAGGATGGAAGTAAAGCGGATGGAAATCAAACGCAAGAGGCTGTTTCAGATGAATTTTACTATATAGTTGCTGGAAAATGCACGGAATGTACTGGATTCCATGAGGAACCCCAGTGCGCGGCGGTCTGTCCAGTTGATTGTTGTATACCTGACCCTGACTATGAGGAAACGGAAGAAGAGCTTGTAGCCAAAAAAGAATGGCTTCACTTATAATAAAAAAAGCGGCCTAGCCGCTTTTTTTATTTCATCCTTTTTCTTTTGATCAAAAAGGCTCCCAATATTTTATCGATCGAATCTGATGTGTTCACTTCCACAAAGTCGATTTTATACTGTCCGCATCTTATTTTAAGATTATAGAAATATTCACCCATCTGTTTCTTGTATTGATCTTTGATATCACCAGGGTTTAGCTTTATATGTTCATTAGTCTCAATATCAATAAAGTCATAAGGGCGGTCTTGAAAGTCAAATTCTAATTCAGTGGCATGATCTGCGATATGAAAGAGAATAACTTCATGTTTACGATGTTTAAGATGTTGTAATGCTGAGAAGATTTCCTCTATTTGATCTACGTCTTGAAACATATCGCTGAATATAATTACTAGCGATCTCTTATGAATTTTCTCAGCGATCTCATGGAGAACGGCCGGTACATTCGTTGGTGCTTTCTTAGTAGCGTTAACTGCCTCATTCAAGAGTTTAAAAATCAAGTTCTGATTAGCTCTTGTACTTTTTACGGGTGTCTCACTTTCAATTTTATCGCTAAATGTGGTCAAACCTACAGCATCTCTTTGTGCATTTAGCAAGTAGGTTATGGCCGCAGTAGCGAGTGCAGCAAATTTTAGCTTATCATGGTTTGGTTTAGGATAATACATTGATCCTGAAACATCTAAAATTACTCTGGCCCTGAGATTAGTCTCCTCTTCATATTGTTTGGTAAATAGCTTTTCCGTTCGAGCGTAAACCTTCCAATCAATATGGCGGGTGCTTTGACCTTCATTATACAATTTATGCTCGGCGAATTCAACTGAAAATCCATGATAAGGAGATTTGTGCAAACCCGAAATAAATCCTTCGACAAGTTGCTTTGCCAAAAGATTTAAACTTTGAAATTGCTTTATCTCGTCGAAATTATAATTCATTGTTTTTAAAGGTCACATTTAGATTTCATTGGACTAAGTTAATGATATAATCAAGTATCATCCTTGTCATATTTGCAATTGTAAATGTTTAAATGTTATATTTATTCTCTTATTTTTATAAGATTGTAGGAACCAATATTTCGAAATAAAAAATACGTATTGTGGAAGAAAATAATGACAAGGGAAGAGAAGAGATCTATTCAGAAAGGGTGAGAGCTGGGAAGAGAACATATTTTTTTGATGTAAAATCTACACGATCCAATGACTATTATCTTACAATTACTGAGAGTAAGAGAAGACCAAAGGATGACGGCTTTTTCTATGAAAAGCATAAAATATTCCTATACAAAGAAGATTTTAACAAGTTTGTTGAAGCGTTGAACAACACTGTTGATCATGTAAAGGAAGAACTTATGCCAGAAGTGAATTTCGAAGATTTAAATAAGGAGCATGAGCAAGCTGGCCAATCGAATTCAGATGATTCTGAGTTGAAATGGGATTAAAATAAGCATCAATAAATCATAAAGCTCTTGATTAAGTCGAGGGCTTTTTTTTTGAAAAGAGTATGAGAAAGTTAATAGTCGTAGTTCTTATTATCGTTTGTTTGATAGGATTGGCCATATGGTATTTCTACAATATTTTCATTTACATAACCTTCTCTATCGTACTGGCAACAGTGCTCAGGCCTTTAACTAACCAAATAAGTAAGTTTCATATATCTGGAGGACAAGTGCCAAGAGCGATAGCTATTATTGTTTCATTTTTGAGTGTTCTTGGAGTGATAGCGCTTTTTATCGTTTTGTTTATCCCATTAATAAACGAGCAAATTGAAATAATTTCAGATCTAGATTTTAATGATGTACTAGAGGTAGTTATTCAACCGGTCAGATCGTTTGAATTATTTCTGTTAGATAAAAATCTTACTGAAAATTCTCCGGGGTTTCTCGTAGATGGATTGAAATCGGGACTTTTTGATATTGTTAAAGATGTCAATTTTACAAAGATTATTAATTCGCTGATCACCTTTACTGGAAGTTTTTTTGTTGGTTTTTTGGCTATTTCATTCATTACTTTTTTTCTCTTGTTGGAAAATGGTATAATTCGGAGGCTGATTATTTCAATTATTCCCAACCAATATTTTGAAGTTTTTATCTCTGGAATATATAAAATAGAAAAGCTTCTATCGAATTACCTTTTGGGGCTTCTTTTTCAAATGATTTCTATTTTTACCATCGCCTCGATAGGTTTAAGTATTGTAGGAGTAAAGTATGCGCTTACAATAGCAGTCTTTGCAGCTGTGGCTAATTTAATACCTTATTTAGGGCCTATATTGGGCTCTTCATTCGGAATATTGGTGACTATTTCTACAACTGGCGGACTTGAATTAAATTTATTTTTAATTGTGGTAATTAAAGTATTGTCGGTTTTTGCGTTTGTTCAAGTTGTTGATAATGTCTTTTTGCAGCCATTAATTTTTTCAAAAAGCGTAAAAGCACACCCATTAGAAATATTTGTAATTATTTTTGTGGGCGCGACTGTAGCAGGTATACCTGGTATGATAGCGGCTATTCCGGTTTATACAATTGTAAGAGTCTCATCTACAGAGATTTACACCGGTTTTAATGAATATAACGTCTTTAAAAGTAAGAACTAGTATATGGGTTTACAGTGTGGGATTGTTGGGTTACCAAATGTTGGTAAGTCGACTCTTTTCAATGCCTTGTCTAATGCGAAAGCTGAAGCAGCAAATTTTCCGTTTTGTACAATTGAGCCGAATATTGGTATTATAACGATACCTGACGAGCGACTGAATATCTTAAAAGGTTTGGTTAACCCTCAAAAAGTTGTACCAACAGCCATTGAATTTGTAGATATAGCAGGTCTTGTAAAAGGAGCCAGTAAAGGGGAAGGGTTAGGAAATCAATTTTTAGCTACTATTCGTGAAGTCGATGCAATTATTCACGTTATTAGATGTTTCGAAGATGAAAACGTAATACATGTTGATGGTAAAGTAGATCCTATTTCGGATAAAGGTGTCATCGATACGGAGTTGCAGCTCAAGGATTTGGATTCTATTGATAAACGAATCCAAAGAGTTGAAAAAATCGCTAAATCAGGGGATGCTCAGGCCAGAAAGGAATTAGAAACACTCAAAATCTATAAAACACATCTTGAATCAGGTCAGAATGCTAGATCATTAGGTGCTGATTTAGATCCTGAAGATATCGTAAAAGAACTTCAATTGCTCACAGCAAAACCGATAATCTATTTGGCAAATGTCGAGGAGGAATCTGTTTTAACAGGAAATAAGTGGAGCGAAATACTAGCAAATGAGATCGCACTCGAAGATGCTAATATCGTCATTGCATCAGCTAGCTTAGAAGCTCAAATTGCTGAATTTGATGATTTAGAGGATAAAAACATGTTTTTAGAGGAGTACGGTTTGAAAGAGTCCGGACTCAACCGATTAATTAAATCGGCTTACGAGCTACTTGATTTAATCACCTATTTTACGGCTGGTGTGACAGAAGTACGAGCATGGACTATCACGAAAGGCTGGAAAGCTCCTCAGGCGGCAGGAGTGATACATACGGATTTTGAGAGAGGATTCATTAAGGCAGAAGTGATTAACCTAGAGGACTACCAGAAATTTGGTTCAGAGATCGCTTGCAAAGAGGCTGGTAAGCTTTCCATTGAAGGGAAAGAGTATATTGTTAAAGATGGGGATATCATGCATTTCAGGTTTAACGTTTAAGGAAATTTAGTTTACTCTTTTTTTTAAAAAGTTAAACAAATTGCGTGCGACACAGTTTTCTAATCAATAATTGATTGAAATACCCGTAAAACTGTGAGAGTTAGAATAACATTAAAAGTAAATAATAGAGGAGGACTGGTGCCTTTCCATCACCAGTTCCTTGTTGCTCAATTATTAAAAGGGTTGATTATTCAGGATGGTAGAAAAGAGTTTTTTGATTATAAATTTTATTCTTTTAGTGGTCTTAAAGGTCAAACAAGAGTAAGTAGAAATGGTCTTCAATATACATCGAGTCTTGTTACGCTGGTAATTTCTTCTGTAAATAGTGTTTTTATCAATTATCTGATTCAATTAATTTTTAATCAAGAGGAGGTGAAAATTGGAGATCTATTGTTAAAACCCGAAAGTACAGATGAAGAGATAATAATGAGTCTTGATGAAAAGATCAAATACGTATGCATCTCTCCAATAGTACCAATACAACCAACTTTTAATAGCGACTTAGGAAAGCGCTTTATAGAGCCTGACAGTAATGAATTCTCTGACGCACTTTTCGACTCTACAATAGCGAGAATGGAATCCTTTGGCATACAAACTTCATCTATAGAAGCTCTTGAAAAATTTCAGGTTATACCTGATAAGGCATATATTGAAAGAATAAGAACAACAAATAAAAAGTTCTCAAGGATCTATTCGGTTTATGATCAAGATGTGCAATATGAAGTGCGGGGTTATACCTTTCCTTTTACCCTTTTTGCAGCTCCTGAAGTACAAGATTTTCTCTTCACTTGTGGTTTTGGTTTATACACGCACAAAGGTCACGGGATGTTGGATGTGGCTAATGCTGATCCTCTTCAACGCACAACAACGTTGAACGATAGTTCTTTAATCTCCGCTTAGAATTGATGAATATCCTATTATTTCATCAAAGGAATTTAACGGGTTTCTGTAATATAAGATAACCTCGTATAAATTTTCTACTTGGAAAAAATTCCCAGCAATACTTTGGTAGGGATTGTCGTCTTCCGTTACGTACATGTAATCGTATATACCCTGTTTTAATTGTAAATTCGCTTTATAACTATTTGAGGTTTCATCATAGAACATCTGATTGTTTCTATTCCTAATAAAACCGTTGAACGCACCAAAAACGAACACCTTACTACTAGGTAATTTTGGTTGGACTAATTCAAAAAATACTTGTATATACTGATTTCTTTCCTTCGTTCCCATTAAGTCGCTGTTCTTGATTTTAAATTGACCGTTCAAATCTTGATTAACTTGGGTATAGGCAAGGTTTGGTCTCGGTTTATCGGGACTTAAAAAAGCTTGAATTTGATTCGGTGTTTGATTGATAAGCTCAACATTCATTCCTCTAAACTCCAAAGAAGAAATATCAAATGACCGATATTCATTTCCAGCAGGAAATGAGTTTTCACCATTAAATAGATCAAACTCCACATATCCCTCATCTACTCTTATCAAATTGGGTTTCAAATCACTTATTTGAGAATCCCATATATGATTTTGAATAACTATTGGAAAGAAGTCTCTTAAAGGGACAATATTTAATCGTGAATCGTATTTAATGCTAAAATCAATTTCTTGATTTTGTCGTCTATTAATATTTGAATTTTGGCCAATTTCAGATTGAACTGTGGTTTGCGTATCTATGACTAATAGCTTTCGAGATAATATGAGTTCTCCGGTATTTTCGTCTGTTACTGTCAATAAATAATTACCACTAACCTTCGGTGCAGGCAGATCAAATTCATAATTAGTATAATCTAGTAAAGTGTTTGCTGAAAAATAGTAATTACTCGGTCTAAACTCATTGTAGATATCAAGGAAGCGAATAGATATTAATGGAGAGGGTGTCCATGTCCTATTGCAATGTTTCATCGATAAAGTGAGGCTTCTATATTCGTTTTCCATCAAATCAAAACTTAATATAGTATTTGATCCATTTGACTTTACCACGGCTATGGAGTTCTCAGGTTGTCCTTTGGGATGTATTTGTATGAGTCCCAGATTATTTAAATAACTGTAATCATCAAAAATTATTTTAGGAGATTTTGTTGTTGTTTGCTGCGTGACAGGGACGCATCCAAAGACAGGAAGGAATACAATCAACAATAAGCGATAATAATGCATAAATTTGTTTAGCTGTTACAACGATTTAACCAGAACTTGAGTCTATAAATCTAAACAATAAACTGAATGGTCTTCAGTGACGAGGAGCTTATAAAAGGATGTGTTAAAGGCGCAGCAAAATACCATCAAGCATTATATGAAAAATATAGTCCTAAGATGTATCCGATTGCGCTTAGGTATTCAAAAATGCAACAGGAAGCCGAGGATATACTTCAAGAGGCTTTCTTAAAGGTATTTCAGAATATAGATAACTTCCGTCAAGACTCCTCTTTACCTTATTGGATTAAGCGCATAGTGATTAATACTGCTTTGAATCATCAGAGAAGTAAGCTTTATTTATTTCCAATGGTTGATGTGACGGATTTAAAGAATAACACCACTAAAGAAATTACCCTATCATCTCTTTCTTATAATGAATTACTTGATTTGATCAAAAAGCTACCATCGGGTTGTCAAGTAATATTTAACCTATATGCTATTGAGGGGTACAAGCATCATGAGATAGGCACCATGTTGGAAATATCTGAAGGAACATCAAAGTCACAATATGCCAGAGCGAAAAGTTTATTAAGAGGGTGGGTAGAAGAGAATAATAAAATTAATTATGAGCGGGCCGGAGAATTTTGAAGATGAATTTGGGAAGGAGTGGAGAGAGGCATTTGATGATTATACTCAAACGCCCCCCAATGCTGTATGGGAAAATATTGATAAGAAACTTACTTATCAAAAAATGGTCTACTACAAAAGAAGTGCTCGAATATTTCAATATCTCAGTGCGGCAATACTTTTGTTAGCTGGTTTTTTAGGCATTTATACTTATTCGTTTAGTCAGAATAGTCAATCAAGAATAAACGATTTCACAGCTGAAATAAACCATCCAATTCCACTGGAGTCAATGAAATTTGGGGTGGAAAATTCATTCAGTAACCTTTTAAGTTTCATTGATGAAAGTGATTCTGAATGTAAGAGTGATTATGTTGATAATGTTCAATTAAATCATTTTGCCAATAATCAAGACAACAATTTATCGTTTGGTAGTTCTGGTGTTCAGTTAATTGCATTATCAAATGAACGTCAGTCAATGCTAGAGATGGTTGATATAGAAGCATTGGAAGGTTTATCATCTATAGCACCAAATTTAAATGTTATCGTAGCTTCCAATATTGAAAATCATGAGGTCTGGAAATTAGCAGATTACAGCTATTTGTCAGAGGAGAAAAAAGTAAGCGATAAGAAAAAAGTTTGGGCTGGTTTTGATGCTGGAGCTTCAAGTTTTAATCCGAACTATCAGAGCGCAGGTAACACAACATTAAACAACAGCTTATCTTCAAGTTCCTTCCAATTTTCTGGGGCAAGAACGGATGCTGTCGAAAGTCAGTCACCTCAAATTGAGGAATCAATGTCGGTGGGTAATACGGTAAGCTTAGGATTAAATTTCGGATTAAACCTGAGCGAAAAATGGTCTATATCGAGTGGCTTTCGATACAACCTATCTGAGGCCACTAACAGTACCAATGTTATTGTGAGATCAACTAAAGTTCAAGAAGCTATTCCTGCTTCACAAGAGTTTAATAATGTCAGTCAAGTTAATAATGCCGTAAGTGCGAGTACCGTACTCGAATATGATTTTCAAGATGTAGAGTTATCCAATGAATTTCAATTTGCTAGTTTACCTGTAAAAGCCGGATATATGATTTACAACAAAAAGCTGAGTATTGAATTGAATGCTGGTATTGCGGCTAATTTTTATTTAGGAAATAAGCTTTCTAGTTCAGACAACCAGTTTGCAGATGTGTCAATAGGGCCGGGTCATCAATCGGCTTATAAGGAGATAAGCTTTAGTGGGTTAGCGGGTATTCAACTTGGATACTTATTTTTAGAGAAATTTGAAGTTATTATTCAACCTAATTACCAACAGTCAATAAATTCTTTGACAAAAGAAGCTGCTGAATTTGATGCGTCTCCATCAGGATTTGGTGTTTCGACTGGTCTACGGTATAGGTTTAATTAGTGTTTATCTAAGCCGGCACAAATGCTACTTGACACGGGATTTTAAAGCTATCAATTTCCTTGTGTAACATAACCCATTGTTCTTACTGCTATGACTTTTTTAAACTGTGTAGGCCTTCATTTGACATTAAACATTAGGAATTAAGCTCTGCTCAAGCTACTACCGACGGAAGCTATTTTCAAAGTTGGTTATCTACTAAATAGTATTTGGAGATTATTCATTAAGAAGATTTGTCGATCAGTAAAATCTTTATTTAAGAGAAATTAATTTTCAGTTACTTTTGGAGAAAGTCAAAATTATGAGTGGTCCAATTACCCAATTTATTGAAAAGCATTATAAACATTTCAACGCAGCAGCACTTGTGGATGCTGCAAAAGCATATAAAATTCATGTCGAATCAGGTAAAAAAATGCTTGTTTCTTTGGCAGGTGCTATGAGTACGGCAGAGTTGGGAATATCGCTCTCTGAGATGATTAGGAATAATAAAATTGATATTATTTCATGTACTGGAGCGAACCTCGAAGAAGACATAATGAATTTGGTTGCGCATAGTCACTATAAAAGAATCCCAAACTATCGTGATTTAACACCAGCAGAAGAGAGAGAATTGCTCGATAAAGGTTTAAATAGGGTGACCGATACTTGCATACCAGAAGAGGAAGCATTTAGAAGAATTCAAGAGCATATTTTTAAAATATGGAAGGATGCGGAAACGAAAGGTGAGCGATATTTTCCACATGAGTTTATTTACAAGCTTCTTGATTCTGGAATGTTAGATGAGTATTTTGAGATAGATCCAAAAAATAGCTGGATGTTAGCGGCGAGAGATAAAAATTTACCTCTTATTGTACCAGGCTGGGAGGATTCTACCTTGGGTAATATCTTTGCTTCTTATTGTGTGAAAGGTGAGCTCCATCCGTCCACAATGAAATCAGGAATTGAGTACATGACTTTTCTTGCAGGATGGTACACTGAAAACGCAGGAGAAGAAGGTGTTGGTTTTTTTCAAATAGGAGGTGGTATCGCGGGTGATTTTCCGATTTGTGTTGTCCCTATGTTGTATCAAGATTTAGAAAGAGTAGATACCCCATTTTGGAGTTACTTTTGCCAAATTTCCGATTCAACGACAAGTTATGGTAGCTATAGTGGGGCTGTTCCGAATGAAAAAATTACGTGGGGAAAATTAGACATTGACACGCCTAAATTTATCGTTGAGTCTGACGCAACAATAGTTGCCCCATTAATTTTCGGCTATGTTTTAGAGTGGTAAATTATTAATCAATTTTTGGGCTAAGTTCCCCGCGCATGAATTGATTGTACTCCTGACACGTAAGAAATGACTCACCTAAGGAATAAGGACATGTTTGAAACCTATTATCAAACGGTCCTTTTTTTATGATTACGCCATTGCCGTGACATACTGGGCAGATCATTTTTTCTAGCCCACCACATTCATATTCTCCTCCTGATAAGTCTGCTTCTATTTGCTCAGCTTTCTTTCTGCTAATCACTAGAAACTGTTCTTCTGCTAATTGAAGATACTTTACAGATGCGTTATAAAATCGCCCTTTTGTTCCTTTTAGTTGAATATATTTATTAAGCCAATTGATACTTTGCTTGTATTTTTTAACATGAAAGCTATTTCTTCCAAAATAATAAGCCATGTCTGAGGGAAGCGTCTCCATCCCCTGCATGACCTCATAGAACATCTTATCCGCATTTTCATAATTACCTTGCTCCATTAGATCCACGGCTAAGTCCATTTTGCGAGATAGTTCACCATCTTTTATTTCTTGGCCAAGTGAATTAACCCTAATGCCAAGTGATATTAGTAGGAACAAATAAAGAATTTTACCTTTTGCTATCATTTTATAATCGAAACTAACTTTTGCCATAAAGATACTCCACGCTATGTTTGTTGCTAGAAAAAAAAACGTTAATAATTATTAAGTGTTTTACTGGCAATAATATTTATCGATGACGTTTCAATAGAAAAATAAATATGAAAAAAGCGATTTTAGTAATTTGGGTTCTATTTGGCGCGAGCAGTTTGTCTTTCGCTCAAACTTCAAAGGACGTTAATAGGGAAAAGATGCCTGAATTGCAGAATAAATCATTAAAGAAGAAGAAAAAAAAAGGATTTAAGCTATTCAAGAAGAAACAACTAACAGACAGAGAACAGCACGAGGCTTTTAGAGAGAAAATTGAAGCGAATCAAAAACAAAAAGCTAAGGATCTTAAAAAGGCGGACAAGCCTCAATATACTGACCCACTATACTTTGGGCATAAAAGACCTCCGAAGAAAAGAAAAAACGACAAAAAGAAATTTTGTAAGGAATGCGGACTATCCCACTAGTAACTACGCTGAAACAAGCATCTTTTTACGGTTAAACTCGACTTTTGAGTATGCAAGGAGCGTTCTTTTGATTGTGTAGAAAAGAAATCTGTTATTAACTCCTTTTTCCTGTAATACAGATGCTTTGAGAATAGCTCGATAAATTGCTTTTTGAGAGCACAAAATGTTGCAATATTCTTCAAACGCTAATATCCATTTTTCTGCATACACTTCATAATGGCTTCTGCCATCCCAAATGATTTCTAATTGATTATCACCTTTTTTCAAACGGTATATCGCTGATAAAATCTCATATGGTTCCTTGAGGAATTGTTCATCAAATTTTTCTATGGATTTTAGGTGCAATATGAAATCATCCTCAAGACCCAAGGGGTTCTCAAGTCTATTGTAAGCGTCTATAGCTGACTGAATCCATAGTTTGATTAACTGTGGTTCTACAAAGCCTTGGGCGGCTCTTAGGATTGAATTTTTATCCTGATCGAAATATTTATCTTGATAATCCATAAAAAAAGGAACCCAAAAATGGATTCCTTATAATTATTCAAATTTTAATCTCTTTTACTTGTTGAATGCGAAAGACCAATCACCGTCGAATGTACGGCCTCCAGCATCGGGTATATTAAAACCTAATGTTAAAGCAGTAGGCGAAATGTTCGCACTCATCTCAACTCCATCGCTTCGCATAATTGTACCGATAACAGGAGATTCATCCGTTCCACCAAAAGTCCAAGTTCCAGAAGAAGGCCATACGTCAGATGCACCTTCGTTTGGAGGTACGCCAGACGAGCTAAACGTTCCTTGATCTGTGTCCGCATTGTAGCTCATGGTTAAACTAAAACCGACCCATTCTTCACGGGTACTGTTATCAACAGAAACACCGTTTTCGCTGAATGTTCCAGAGGCTAAGACACCTTGGGCATCCCGAAGGTCAATAGCAACAGGATCTTCGCCACCGCAAGAAATGAAAATTGAAAGAGAGAGAAAAACTAAGGTTGTGAGTAGTTGTGTTGTTTTTTTCATAATTGTTATACGTGTAATATTATGCTAACGCATCAAAAATAGAACATTTTGAATACTTAACCTAATACCATAAGATAGATTATTTGATTTCTTGGATAACTTCAAAAATTTGAATTAATTGTGCATTCATTTAAATTTTTCCATTTTAATTATTTGACTAGCGCTTTCGTATTCCAATAATTGATTAGAGGCAATAATAATATTTTGGTTAGTTATATTTTGAATTTCTCCTTTGTACCAATTGATGCCTTCATCATCCAAATTAGCGGTTGGCTCATCAAGGAATAAGACCTCTGATTCAAAGTAAAAGGCAAGAATAAGCTTAACTCGTTGTTTCATTCCGCTGGAATACATACTTATTTGCTTATTCGCTGATTTTGTGAGTTGAGACTTCTCCAGCATTTGAGCATTTGAGCAAGTGGCTTTTTTAAATTGAGCATGAAAATTTAAGAGTTCTATTAATGTAAATTCTTCAATTAATTCAAAATAGGGTGCTGTATAGCTGAAGTGCAATTGCAGTTCGTCAAACTGGGGATTGTATTTCACCAATCCAACACTAGGACTCAAATAACCTGCTATAATTTGCATCAATGTTGATTTTCCTGATCCGTTTGCACCTGTTATGGCGATGCATGATTTGGAAGGGATTTCGACAGAGAGATTTTTAAAAACCCATTGTCTATTATACTTTTTACCAACTTTATCTAAGACAATGTCCACTATATAATGCCTTTAATTATCCCTTTATCACTCTTTTTAATGAAATCTAGAATTGATTTTTTGTATTCCGAGTTGTCTATTTCTGATATTATTTGCTCAACTCCAATAGTCACGTTTTTATTATGAATGAATAGCACGCGATAGATGTCTTCAATATGTCTAATGCTTTCATTAAGGAACTCATGTCTTTTTAGGCCAATAGTATTCACGCCAATATAAGAGAGTGGCTCTCTAGCGGCTTTAACATATGGAGGCACGTTTTTGCGAACCAACGATGCACCAGCAACAAAGGCATGGTCACCAATATTAACAAATTGCTGAACGGCTACTAGGCCTTCGAGAACCACAAAATTGCCAACTGTAACATGTCCAGCTATGGAACAGGAATTAGCAATTATGACATTGTTTCCGATGTAAGAATCATGACCGATGTGAACATATGCCATGATAAGACAATTTTTTCCTACGGATGTTATTTTACGCGCTTTTGTTGCACGATGAATCGTTACACATTCTCGGATGGTGGTGTTGTCGCCAATGATCACTTTGGTGTATTCACCTTCAAACTTTAAATCTTGAGGAATGGCACCAATAACTGCTCCAGGGAAGATTTTGCAATTTTTCCCGATTCTCGTACCAGGGAAAATGGTCACATTTGATCCTATCCAGCTCCCTTCGCCGATTTCCACATCTTCATATATCGTAGTAAAGGGCTCGACTTGAACACTATCAGCGAGACTGGCGTCTTGATGAATAAATACCAATTGATGCATTTATATATCCTTACGAACAATACTTGCTGTCATAATACCTTCGCAAACAAGGTTGTTTCCCACGTATGCAGAACCTTTCATTTTGGCAAATCCTCTACGAATTGGCTGAAGTAGTTCACATCTCATGACTAATGTATCTCCAGGAACGACCATTTTCCTAAATTTAAAAGACTCAACACCCAAAAAGTATGTCCAATAGTTTTCTGGATCAGGCACAGTATTGAGTACTAATACGCCACCAATTTGAGCCATGGCTTCAATTTGTAGAACACCGGGCATCACTGGATTACCAGGGAAATGGCCTTGGAAGAATGGTTCGTTTATCGTAACATTTTTAACACCAGCAACTTGTTCCTCGTCCAAATGAAAAATTTTGTCAACGAATAAAAATGGATATCTATGAGGAAGTATTTTTTGAATTTTATTGATATCTAATACAGCAGGAACTTTAGGATCATAGATCGGGACATTTGATTTAGTTGTCTCCTGCATGAGCTTTTTGATCATTTTAGCAAAACCAATATTTGCTTCGTGACCTGGTCTTGCAGCGAGGATTTGTGCTTTTATAGGTCTTCCAATTAAGGCAAGATCACCAAGAAGATCTAAAAGCTTATGTTTTCCTGGTTCGTTTTTATATCTAAGCTCTGTATTATTCAATATGCCCGAATCGGAGGTTTTGATATTCTTTTTACCAAGTAGGTCGGCAAGTCTTTTTAGCTCAATATCATCTATTTCTTTATCAACGATAACTACAGCATTGCTTAAATCGCCACCTTTAATCAAATCTTTGTTGTAGAGATCTTCTACTTCATGCAAAAAACAGAAAGTTCTTGCATTTGAAATAGACTCAGTAAAATCCTCAATCTTATTGAGTGTGGCGTGTTGACTTCCTAAAACTCGAGAGTTGTAGTCAATCATGACCGTTAACCTGTAGTCGTCAAGCGGTAAGGCAGTAATTTCTACGTTTTTATCTTTGTCCTGATAAAAAACGCTTTCTGGGATTTCAAAGAAGTTGCGCTGTGCATTTTGTTCTTCTAACCCAATGGACTCTATGGCCTCTATAAAATCTTTAGCACTTCCATCCATGATAGGAACTTCTGGGCCGTTTAGCTGAATTAATGCATTATCGATTTCAAGACCTACTAACGCAGCTAGAATATGTTCGACAGTATTAATTTTAGCCCCATTTTGTTGTAAAGTGGTTCCACGGCGTACATCTATGACATTATCTACGTCAGCATCGATGGTGGGTTGATCATCTAAGTCGACTCTTTGAAACTTTAATCCAAAATTAGGTTTGGCGGGACATATAGTCATTTTTACTTTTGCTCCAGTATGTAGACCAATTCCTGAAACGGAAATGGGTTTTTTGACGGTATGTTGGTAAAATTTCATGAGTCGTGTTTTCCTTGGTGTAAATTTAGAATTTTTTCTTCAAGTAATTCGACTTGCTTAAGAAGCTCAGGCAGTCTTTTAAATATCGTATAGGATCGAACATAATTATTGTAAGTTAATGCCGGACTTCCGTAAAGTGCTTGGCCTTCTTTGCTGTTTTTTGTAATTCCTGATTGCGCTTGGATTTTGGTATTATCAGCAAGAGTAATATGACCAACTAATCCAGCTTGTCCACCAATAATACAGTTTTTGCCTACTTTAGTTGACCCTGAAATACCGGCTTGCGCGGCAATGACCGTGTTCTCACCAATCTCTGTATTATGAGCGAGTTGAATTAGATTGTCAATTTTCACCCCTCTTCTAATAATCGTTGACTCGAAAGTACCACAGTCAATAGTAGTATTTGCTCCAACATCCACATGATCTTCAAGTATTACATTTCCAATTTGTGGGATCGTCTTATAGCTACCATCGTCCTGCGGGGCAAAACCAAAACCGTCAGATCCTAGAACAGCTCCTGCTTGAATCGTGCAATGTTTGCCAATAATTGTTTCGGCATAAACCTTCACGCCTGAATATAGAATGCTGTGATCTCCGATTTGTGAATTATCACCTATATAAACCTGAGGGTATATTTTGACATTATTTCCAATACTTACATTTTCCCCAATATAGGAAAATGCACCAGCATATATTTCACTGCCAAGCGTTGCAGAAGTGGCAATATGACAAGGTTGCTCAATTCCAACTTTTTGTTTGACTTTTAGCTTGACGTAATAATCCAAAAGAATTGTAAAAGATAAATAGGGATCTTTTACTTTAATCAACGCGCAGGGAACCTTGGCGTCAGCATTAAATTGTTCGTTAACTATAACAGCAGATGCTTTGGTTGTGTAGATATGCTTTTTGTACTTTGGATTAGATAAAAAAGATAGTGAACCAGACAAGGCGTTTTCGAGCCCGTGAAGATTGGTTATTTTAATATTTTCATCACCTATCAATTGACCGTCAATAAGTTTAGCTATCTGAGCTAATTTAAATTCCATGTTCGTTCATTCTATTTTCAGGCCTTTTGGGAAACACAAGTAGTATTTTTTTACAATTTTACTCATTGCTTTTATATTTGGTAGGTCACTGGCTTGTGCAACATCGATTAATTCTCCTGACTTTCGAAGGATATTGATGCTTCCACCTTTCGCAACATAAGCGGCATTACTTACTTTGCCTTTCCTTATAAAAAAATCGCTTTCTGATTCTGAAAAAGTATTGAGTTTTACGAATGCATTCTGATATTTCTTAATCGTTTGTTTCTCTATGGGCTCATTTTCTAATTTTATTTCAAATAATCTTCTATTGAGAATCATAGTACTTAGTGAACTTAAAACAGGGTCACTATGACTTTGCCAAAATTTAATGGATCCCCAAATATCTGTGTCATCCAACATGGTGAATACGCCTAGAATTTCCGGATCATTCTGAAAATCCTCAGGTGTAATATCTCGCTCCAAAAATATAGAGAGTGCTGGAGTAGCCATTACTTCAACTCCCGTACGCGTGAGTTTTTTCGCTCTTGATAGAATGGACACGAGCATTGATTCTGCAGCAATGGAGGTTTTATGTAAATACACTTGCCAATACATCAGTCTTCTTGCATTCAAGAAATTTTCAATGCTATAAATTCCTTTTTCCTCAACAACAAGTTCATCATTATGTACCGTAAGCATTTTAATGATACGTTCTGCGCCAATGGTTCCTTCATATACTCCGGTGAAAAAACTATCCCTTTTTAAATAGTCTAATCTATCGACATCAAGTTGACTACTTACCAGTTGATGAAAAAAATTACGATGATAGGTGCCAACAAATACTTGCTTGGCCAAAGTTAATTTCCCATCAAACTCTTTATTCAATCTATCAAAAAGCCAAAGAGAAATTTTTTCATGGCTTATGTTTTTAAACAAGCTGAATTCCAAAGTATGAGAAAAGGGGCCATGACCGATATCATGTAAAAGTATGGCAACCATGGCGGCCTCATACTCCGCTTCAAAAATTATGATTCCTTTGTCTCTGAGATTATTAAGCGTTTTTTTCATCAGGTGCATAGCTCCTATGGCATGGTGAAATCTCGTATGGAGCGCGCCTGGATACACGAAATCGGCGACACCCAATTGCTTGATTCTTCTTAATCTTTGAAAAATAGGATGTTCTATAATGTCAAAAATAAGTTCACTCGGTATATTGATGAATCCATATACTGGATCGTTGAGTATTTTCTTTTTATTCAAAAGTATCTTGCGGTATGGTTTATGTATAACAGAGCCAAAAATAGCTTATGAATAACTATAAAATCTTATGGGCAGACGATGAAATCGATTTGCTGAAACCGCATATATTATTTCTTAGTAGTAAGGGGTACGAAATCACTCCGGTAAATAGCGGCTCAGATGCTCTGGAAATGATAGATCATCAGCTATTTGATTTGGTATTCCTCGATGAAAATATGCCTGGTATGTCAGGATTGGAGACTTTGAACTACATCAAGGCCACTCATCCTAATCTTCCTGTAGTGATGATTACGAAAAGTGAAGAAGAATATATCATGGAAGAGGCAATAGGAGCTAAGATTGCCGATTATTTGATAAAACCAATTAATCCAAGTCAGATTTTACTCTCAGTAAAAAAGATACTCGATAATAAGAGAATTATTTCAGAGCGTACGAATCTTGGTTACCAACAGAACTTCCAGCAATTAATGATGGAAACTCAAGATATAGATGATTTTAACGGCTGGTCAGCGATCTTCAAAAAGCTAGTTTATTGGGATTTGGAAATCGATAATACCGAGGATAAAAGTATGCTGGAAGTACTTAATACCCAAAAGTACGAAGCGAATAAAATGTTTTCCAACTACGTCACGAATGAGTACGAAGAGTGGATGAGTAACCCCAATATAGAACGGCCATTGATGTCTCATCAGCTGTTAAAAAAGAAGGTATTTCCAGAACTGGATAGCAATGAAAGTGTATTTTTAATTGTCATTGATAATCTAAGATATGATCAATGGGAAATTCTTGAGCCTGAAATTTCAGCTTTTTTTAATATTGTCGAAAAAGATAACTATTTTTCAATATTGCCTACCACTACAGCATATGCAAGAAATTCACTTTTTGCTGGTATGACACCTTTAGACATTTCCATGAAACATCCTGATTATTGGGTAGGAGAGGACGAGGATGAAGGTAAAAATAAATTTGAAGAAGAACTACTTGGTGTAAACCTTAAGAATTCTAACAGAGATATTAAATACTCCTACAATAAGATAATTAAAACACAAGATGGTAAAAACTTGGTTGACAGGGCCAAAAATCTCTTGAATAATGATCTTAACGCCATTGTTTACAATTTTGTAGATATGTTGTCTCATGCTAGAACCGATATGCAGATGATTAGAGAGTTGGCACCAGATGAGTCTGCTTATCGATCATTGACGAAAAGTTGGTTTTTACATTCTTCTTTATTTGATCTGTTAAAGTTTCTTTCCAACGAAAAGGTAAAAGTGGTTATTACTACAGACCATGGCACAATTAGGGTCAAAAGGCCATTCAAAATAATTGGTGATCGTAATACAAATACGAACCTAAGATACAAGCAAGGAAAAAATCTGAATTTTAAAGAAGATGGAGTTTTCTTTAGTCGTAATCCAGAAAATTTGAGACTTCCAAAACTTAATGTGAGTACTTCCTATGCATTTTCAAGAGAAGACTTCTTCTTCGCCTACCCTAATAACTATAATTATTACGTCAATTTCTACAAGGATACCTTTCAGCATGGAGGAATAAGCATGGAGGAAATGATTATTCCGTATGTCATATTAGAACCCAAGTGAAACGATTAATCCCTGATTTGGCAGAGTTGGCGACTTTTGCGGAGGAAATAGTTGTCCATATTAAAAATACGCCAGTCGTGCTGTTTGAGGGTGAAATGGGCACTGGAAAAACGACATTCATAAAACTAATATGTGAAAAAATGGGTGTTGAAGATAGCATGAGTTCACCTACCTTTTCTATCGTCAATGAATATTTAGATGAATATGGAGATACTATTTATCACTTCGATTTGTATCGATTGACGTCTTTAAAAGAGGCCATTGACATTGGAATAGAAGAGTATCTTTTTAGTGGAAATGTTTGTTTGATTGAGTGGCCTCAAATAATTGTTGATGAATTGCCTGACCAATACCTGAAAATTAGTATTAATTTAGTCGAAGGAAACAAAAGAGAGATTATCGTTTCAAGTCATGAACGAAAAGAGTAAAAGTGGATTTGCTGAATTAGCAAGAGATCCAAGTCTGTACACACAAGAATCACCAGCGAAGATTGGGAGAAGTAAAAGGTCATTGTCTATTGGCGTTCCAAAAGAAATTTCTTTGCAGGAATCACGGGTGGCGCTAAAACCAGAGTCAGTGGATATTTTAGTCAATAATGATCATGAGATTGTTATTCAGTCAGGGGCGGGTAAAAAGGCCCATTTCAATAATAATGAATACAGTGAGTCAGGAGCCTACATCGCGCAAAATGCGAAAGAGGTTTATCGGTCCGATATTATTGTAAAAGTAGAACCGCCTACAATAGAGGAAATTTCAATGATGAAAGATGGAGCTACTTTGGTATCGGCCTTTCAAACAGGAAAGCAAACGGCGGAATATCTCCATTGTTTAAATCAAAAGAAAATAACCGCTCTAGGTTATGAATTTATTGAAGACAAAGTAGGAGGGCTTCCACTCGTTCGAGCCATGAGTGAGATAGCTGGAAGCACTGTCATGTTAATTGCAGCAGAGCTTTTGAGCAACACTAATGATGGACAAGGTGTTATTCTTGGAGGAATAACTGGAGTTCCACCGACTCAAGTGGTCATTCTCGGGGCTGGTACGGTCAGTGAGTATGCCGCTCGTGCAGCGATAGGACTAGGAGTTGATATTCAAATTTTTGATAATCATATCTATAAACTACGAAGGATTAAGCATGCGCTGGGCCATCAAATAAACACCTCAACGATTGATAATGCCACCCTTTTAAGGGCTGTGGCTAATGCTGATGTAGTTATTGGCGCATTAAGAGCCGAAAAAGGAAGAAATAAATGTGTAGTCAGCGAGGAGATGGTTTCTAGCATGAAACCGGGTTCGGTCATTATTGATGTGACGATTGATCAAGGAGGTTGTATAGAGACTTCAGAATTAACAAATCACCGTCAACCAACTTTTAAAAAACATGGCGTAATTCATTATTGCGTTCCAAATATCGCTTCAAGAGTATCTAGAACTGCTTCATTGGCTATTTCAAATATTTTCACACCGATTTTATTAAACATTGCTGATGCAGGTGGAGTGGATGAAATGATATTTAGTCATCCATGGTTTATGAAAGGAGTCTACACTTTTAGAGGAAGTATATCCAATGTTCATCTTGCAAGAAAGTTTGGTCTGGCCTATAAAGATTTGAATTTATTGAGAGCCGCTAGATTTTAAACTAATTAGCTCCCAGTTTTCTTCCTTGTGACCATTCACCAAATCCGCTTTTGGGTTTTATCTTTTGTCATTTCTGACTTCAATAAATGATGAGTCCCTTTTTTGAACAAAATGTTTTATCCCTTCAATGGGTATAGCTTTGTCGCCATCGCTGACGATAACGCTTGTAGTAAAATCCAGTTTAGATAATTAGGTAGTTGTGAAACCTTGAATCTAAAAGAAGAGTTTTATGCTCCGAAGATTTCATTGAATAAAAATTAATTGTCTAATTCATACCGCAAGGGCTCTTTCTGAGATTTTTGAGTTTGAATGTGCTAGTTCATGAGAGTCGGATAGCGCTTCTAAATACACCTTTAGGTTGACGCTCATACTCCAATGCAGCATGAATAAGAGCTAAACAACTCATGCTGAGACATACTACCAATAGCGTTTTTCTACTTGTTGTGTTTTGTCTATTTGGTTACACTATCCACTCATCTTTCGGCAAAACCCAATCAACTTGATTGATTCTTCGGAATAACTTTAGGTTATATTACTCCCAGATGGATTGCTAATTATTATTAGTATTATTCCATCTAGGAATATTAAATACCTCCGCATGAATAGGACACTTCAATGCTTGCATGGAATAAAAATTAATTTTCTACTTTCATGACCAGTGAGCTTGCTCTGAGGTTTTTGATTTTTTTACAGGCTTTCGAGCGAATTGGTTAATGCCGCGATTTTGGCTTCTGCATCAGACTTTTTCTTTTTCTCTAGATCGACAACTTGTTCAGGTGCATTATTGACGAACCTTTCATTTGATAGTTTCTTATCTACTGATTTTATGAATCCACTTAGATATTTTATTTCGGATTCAATTTTTTCTTTTTCAGCTTCTACATCTATCTCTTCGGAGACAGGCAGATAATACTCGTTATTATCTACAACAAAAGTGAAACAATTCTCAGGCTTAGCATCAACAAAAGCTAATTCGCTGATATTGGCGAGTTTCCTAATTGAATCAGTCAATGGTTTAATCTGACTTTGATCATCACATTTGATGCTCAAGTCAAGCGCTTTATTTGGAGATATCCCTTTGCTACTTCGGGTATTTCTGATGTTGGATATTATTTCAAATAAAGTGGCCACATTACTTAGCAAGCTTTTGTCGTAGGCTTCCGCTTTTGGCCATTCTGAAATGATCAGACTATCCTCTATCCTTCTGTTATTAATTTGTTGCCATATTTCCTCTGTAATAAATGGCATGAAAGGATGTAAAACTTTACATACTTTTTCAAACAATAGAATACTCTGTTGATATGTTTTTGAATCTATTGGTTTGCCGTATTCAGGCTTTATCCATTCTAAATACCAGCTACAGAAATCATTCCATGTAAGTTTATACACCGTCATTAATGCATCAGACATTCTGTATTTGGTGAAATGATCTTCCAAATCGACCAAGGCTTTGTTAAAATAATTATCAAACCAAGCATAAGCTAAAGCACTATGTGGTGGTTGTTCAATATCTACAACTTCCCATCCTTGAACCAAACGGAAAGCATTCCATATTTTATTAGAAAAATTTCTTCCTTGTTCGACCAGTTTTTCATCAAATAGGAGATCATTTCCAGCAGGGGAGGAAAAAAGCATGCCCGTTCTTACGCCATCAGCGCCATACTGCTTGATTAGATCCAATGGATCAGGCGAATTACCAAGAGACTTGGACATTTTTCGTTTTTGCTTGTCCCTTACAATACCGGTTAAATACACATTTTTAAAAGGCATTTTATCCGTGTATTCATAGCCTGCAATGATCATTCTAGCCACCCAAAAGAACAATATTTCCGGAGCAGTAACTAAAGTTGAGGTAGGGTAGAAGTAGTCCAGTTCAGCATTTTTTCCTGGAATAATTTTCCCTTTTTCAGCATCAAAACAATCGTCATTAAAACCATCAAAGACTGCCAATGGAAATAACCAAGAAGAAGCCCAAGTATCAAGAACATCCTCATCTTGTTTCAAGTCATTTTCGCTTAAAGCGGAGTTTCCTGATTTTTTCTGGGCTAAATCAATGGCGGTCGCAAGGTTGTCAGCAACTACAAAATCGTCTTCTCCTTTTCCATAATAATAGGCTGGTATTCGCTGACCCCACCACAGTTGTCTGGAAATACACCAATCCCGAACGTTGGACATCCAATGATTATACGTATTCTTGAATTTGTCAGGATGAATCAATATTTCATCGTTCATTACCACTTCATGGGCAGTCTTCGATATATCCTTCATATTAATGAACCATTGTAAGGAGAGCTTTGGCTCCACTACGGAGTTTGTTCTTTCAGACCGGCCAATCCTCGTTACAAAGTCTTCCTGACTCACCAGTTGACCTGCGGCCTCAAGGTCTTTAACGATCAGTTTTCTTACTTTAAATCGATCTAAGTCTACATACTTTTGAATACCACATTTTTCATTTAAGGTGCCGTCCAAGTTGATCGTATCTATTACTTCCAAATTATGGCGTTTGCCAATTTCGTAATCATTGGGGTCATGAGCTGGTGTGACCTTTAGGCAACCGGTACCAAAGTCCAATTCAACATAGCTATCTGAAATTATTGGAATGGCTCTATTGATAAATGGCACCAATGCTTTTTGGCCAATTAAATGCTGATATCGCTCGTCTTTAGGATTAATGGCAATGGCTGTATCCCCAAGAATCGTCTCCGGTCTTACGGTGGCAATAGTTACGAATTCTTCGCTTCCCTCAATTTGATATTTTACAGAATAAAGTGTGACCGTTTCTCCATCTTCTTTATACACAACCTCTTCATTGGATAAGGCAGTTTGGGCTTCTGTATCCCAATTGATCATTCGAAGGCCCCTGTAAATATAACCTTTATTGAAAAGGTCGATAAAGACTTTAATTACCGCGTCATAATAGGTTTTATCCATCGTAAAAGCGGTTCGGTCCCAATCACATGAGGCGCCAAGCTTTTTCAACTGCTCTAATATTATTCCGCCATATTTCTCTTTCCACTCCCATGCATGAGACATGAATTCATCTCTTGTAAGGTCACTTTTCTTTATGCCTTTTTCTCGAAGCATTTTTACAACCTTAGCCTCAGTTGCTATGGATGCATGATCAGTTCCCGGAACCCAACATGCCTCTTTGCCTTCCATTCTTGCTTTTCGAATGAGAATATCTTGAATAGTATTATTCAACATATGACCCATATGAAGTACTCCGGTAACATTTGGAGGGGGGATGACGATAGAATAAGCTTCTTTTTCAGGATTGACCTTAGCCTTAAAGAAACCATTATCGATCCAGAATTTATACCATTTGTCTTCCGTAGCTATCGGATCATATTTTGATGAAAGGCTCATTATTTGTTTGGCATTTTGGTAAAAAGAAGGCGCAAAATTAACCTTATTAAATAAAGGTTTGTGTATTAAAAATGAAGAAAGTTTATCCTTGCACATCCAAACACCATTTGGTGTTCGTACATATATGAAATATCTTAACTACTTAAACCTAAACCAAGAATATGATTGACGCACCAGCGATTGGCTCTACATCGAATTCGAAAATGAAATACAGAGAAAAAGACGAAATGCTCTGGAAGCAAATGATAAGTCTTACTTTGTTATACGCATCAGTTATAATAGGCTGGATAGCTTATTATAATTATCAACCAATCTTGCTACAAACGTATGATTTTACTCATTTAACTTTATTTCTGTTTATTTCTCAGGGTATTATTTTGGTTGTTACTCCATTGATTGCGGGGAAGCTCGGTGATAAATACAGGTTTACTGCCGGTAAGAGATTGCCAATTATATCAGCAGGTGTGAGTTTTGCAGCGATGATCTTTATGGCAACAGCCTTCACATTATTTAGTGAGCCCGGTCCAATATTCCGATGGATATTGCCTGGTTTAATCGTTGTTTGGTTATTCTCGATGGCATTATTTACAAGTCCAGCCCTCTCGACTATAGAAGTTTTTGTACCGATTAGAAAATTACCAACGGCAATGGCCTTGTTGACCATCGTTTATGGCCTACTGTATGCTATCGAGCCTGTAATTGTTGATCTAATTAATTTTTTAGGTGCACCATTGACATTTGTTGTTGGAGGAGTTGCGGTATTTTTAAGTGGTCTATTGATGCGTAAAAATACGACGTATATCGTCGATAAGCCTAAGGTCAACGATCATGGGAAATCTGATTATACCTATGCATTATCATTAGGAATGGCATTAGGAGTAGCAACAACTGTCCTTTTTAATGTATTCCCTCAATGGTTCACAGAAAGGTCATTTACCATTTTCGGATTAGGTGATTCCAAAATCGTGTGTTTGGTGCTAGCATTGGTCGCGGCAATTAGCCTACCGATCAGCAAAATTGTAGAGTCTAGATCTGTTTTTAAGTCTGTTTTAATTAGTATTTTGGGTACATTAATCGTCTCATTTGGCCTTTATTTTATTGAGAACTCGGCCATTACATTTGTACTGTTGCTGCTTTTCGCTGTTTTCTATGCTGTTATGTCTGTTAGTTTTTTACCAACAGCTTTGACCATCGTTAATGATAAAAATAAAGTCTTTGGCGTAGGCGTGTTCTTCGCGGGATTTGAAATCCCAAATGGAATACTTGAAGCCTTTATGAAAGCAACAGGTAGTTTTTAATAGTATTGTCAAGGCAATACTATTATCATTGTGCTTGACAATTAAAAGCTTAAAAATGAACGCAAACAACCCCAATTTGGCGTCTTGGATAGAGGTAACTAAAGATTCCGATTTCCCAATACAAAATCTTCCTTTTGGTATATTTAAAACGGACCTTCTTTCTCCCAGAGTTGGTGTAGCTATAGGAGATCAAGTGCTTGACCTTCATGTACTTCATCAATCTGATGTTTTTGAAGGGATCAATCTTGCTAACAATATTTTTGCCAATTTGTACCTCAATGATTTTATTTCATTGGGCAAGGAAACAACTAATGCGGTTAGAGAGAGACTATCTGAACTCTTGATAATTGACAATGCGCTTCTTAGAGATAATCACAACCTGAGATCCAAGACGCTCATAAATCAATCGTCAGTTGAAATGTTGCTTCCTGTGAAAATTGGTGATTACACTGATTTTTATAGTAGTGAACAACATGCTTTCAATGTAGGCTGTATGTTTAGAGATCCTGACAATGCACTTCTGCCTAATTGGAAACACATACCTGTAGGGTATCATGGGCGAGCAAGTAGTGTTGTCGTTTCGGGGACGCCATTGCGTAGACCCAAAGGTCAAACGAAAGAAGATGGTGATGATTCTCCAATATTTGGCCCTACCAAGCGACTTGATTTTGAATTAGAAATGGGATTTATTACCGGAAAACCTAATGCACTTGGTGATACGATTAATGTTAATAATGCCCATGAACATATTTTTGGCTTTGCATTGTTCAATGACTGGTCTGCGAGAGATATTCAGAAATGGGAATATGTGCCATTAGGTCCTTTTCTATCTAAAAGTTTTGGCTCGTCTTTGTCACCATGGATTGTCACAATGGAAGCATTGGAGCCATTTAAAGTCGCTGGAAAGAAGCAAGAACCGGACGTGCTATCATATTTGAAAATTGAGGGTGCTCATAATTATGATGTCGACCTAGAAGTCATTATAAAGACTGAGGAAGGCGCTGAGAAGAAAGTATCCCATTCCAATTTCAGACATATGTATTGGAATGTGAGTCAACAACTTGCGCACCACACGGTTAATGGTTGCAATATAAATACCGGTGATTTATACGCTTCTGGAACTATTAGTGGTCCGACCGAAGATGCTTACGGAAGTATGCTTGAGCTCGCGTGGAAAGGAACCAAACCAATACAAATGCCGGATGGCACGGAACGTAGATTTATCCACGATGGTGATACTGTGATTTTGAAAGGATATGGTATTAAAAATGGCGTTCGCGTGGGTTTTGGAGAAGTTTTGACTAAAATATTACCATCAAAATGATCAAGACTTTTTTACCATCAGAGGTGAGCACTGGAGCATTCCATCAATTGATGCTCGGCACGATCTCACCAAGACCAATTGCTTTTGCCAGTACGATTGATGAAAATGGCAAAGTCAATTTAAGTCCTTTTAGTTTTTTTAATGTTTTTAGTGCGAATCCACCCGTATTAATATTTTCTCCCGCTCGAAGAGTACGCGATAATACGACCAAGCACACGCTTGAAAATGTTTTAAAAACAAAAGAAGTAGTTATCAATATTGTTGATTATTCGATTGTAGAACAGATGTCATTGTCCAGTACAGAATATCCAGCAGGAGTAAATGAATTCTTAAAATCAGGTCTGACCGAATTAAAGTCAGACATTGTGAAACCACCAAGGGTAAAAGAATCACCAGCATCTTTTGAATGCAAAGTAATTGAAGTGAAAGAACTTGGGGATCAAGGTGGTGCTGGAAATTTGATCATATGTGAAGTGCTTGCGCTTCATGTTAACGGAAGAGTTTTTGATGAGCATGGGAGAGTAGATCCTTTCAAATTGGATGCTGTGGCTAGAATGGGAGGTAACTGGTATTGTAGAGCGCAAGGCAGTGCCCTATTTGAAGTAACTAAACCACTATCAACCATGGGGATTGGTATAGATCAGATTCCTTCGGCAATTAAGAATAGTAAAATTCTAACTGGAAACCAGTTAGGTAAGCTGGGGAATGTCGAAGAATTACCAACGCAGAATGAAATAGACAAATATGGAAAAGAACCTGAGGTTTCTGCGATATTGTTGGCGCTTGACGGAGATCCAGACTCAAGACATGAAGAGCTACATAAGCTTGCGTCTTTTTATCTTGATAACCATGATACAGAAGGAGCATGGAAGGTGTTATTACAAGATTAGAAGGAGAATCGATCGTGGAATGCGACTATTTCTTCTTTAAAACTTGAATCAGATGATAGATCTATGAAGTCTTTTAGCTTTAAGTCAGGGTTTACTTTGATATTTCGCAGCTTTAAATGTTGGTTGATGAAAATAAACTCTAAAGTAGGGTTAACCTCTTTTAAGACATCCACAATTTCTAATATCGAAAGGTTTTCTTGAATAAGGTTATAAAACCCGCTTGGTGTTTCAGATCCAATTAATTTGTTGAAGATATTGGCGATGTAGTCTACATGAATAAAAGCTCTGCTCTGTTTCCCATCACCATGAATGGTAATTCTATTTGAGAAATTGCTTTCAAATACAAATCGGTTAATGACAGAGTCAAAACGCATGCTGCGGCTATATCCAAAAACGTTACCGCATCGGATGATATTAGTCTTTATTTTGGGCATCAACCTAGCGATGTGCTCTTCTCCTCTGAGTTTTGAAATCGCATAAAATGTTTTTGGGTTTGCCTCGCTTGATTCCTCAATTTCGTTTGTCGATGAGCCGTACACCCCAATACTACTGCTATATATTAGCTGGCTTACATTACTCTCTTCTATGGCGTATACAAGTTCTGCCGTTCCCCAATGATTTACCTGTTCAAAAAAATGAGGATCTGTGTTCGCAAATGGTGTGGTCACTTTTGCCGCTAAGTGGTAGACAATATCAATGTCTTCTAGCGCTTTTTTAAGTTTACGTGAGTCAAGCAACTCGCCATTGATAAACGAAATATTTTGGTGCTGATCGTACTTGTGTCCGGTAAATAGGGCATAATTATCTCTACTGAGATTATCATAAATTTTTATTTTCTCAACTTTAGGGTTTTTCGAGAGTTGCTTAAGTAACTCAGTACCTATATACCCTGCACCACCTGTTATCAGTACGTTCATTTATTGAAATTCTAAAAGTCCTAAAAATTTAGTGGCAATTTAGCGTGAATATTAGCCGTTTGAATCCAGCTTCCGGGTTTTATTCCCGGATACTGTTATCGAAAAAAAGTAATTAACCGACTAGCCTGCTCCGAGTTTTTTGATTTTATTTAAAAAAATTATTTTTTCACGAGATCAGTGTGTAAGCCACATTCCACCTTGTTGAGGCCAAACCATCTAGCCTCTCGCTCCTGCATGTCCGGATCAAGTTTACGTGTACATGGTTCGCATCCAATACTGAGATAACCTTTGCTATCAAGTGGATGTCTTGGTAGATTATGTTCGCGGATATATTGAAAAATTTGTTTCATATTCCAATCCAACATGGGATGGAATCTTAAGGAATCAAATGGTGCCTCTTGTTCCACTTTCATAGCTTTTCGGGTAGCACTTTGGTCTCCACGAACACCATTGATCCATACATCATGTGTTTTGAGCAGCTCCTCAGTTGGCGCGGTTTTATTGATATAGCAGCAATGATCAGGGTCAGAGGTAAAAAGTAACCTCCCATCTTGGTCTTTTTGCATATATCGAGGCATGGAGGATTTGGTTTCAATGATGTTCAACCCAAATTCTTCTTTGATTCTATCTTTAAAAGCAACAGTTTCTGGGAAGTGATACCCCGTATTTAGAAAGTATATTGGAATACTGTTATCAATTCTACTTATAATATGCAGCATTACAAGACTATGCGTTTGAAAAGAAGACGTGGAAAAAAGCCGTTTACCATTCAATTTATAGAACTCTATCTGTTTTTTTATTTCTTCAAAAATCATATGATCACTTTGCTATTGGAATTGATTCATAATATTAGCCAATTCTTCGATGATAATTATAAATTACAAAACAAGCCTTAAGACTGATTAATTCAAAAGAACGAATAAAAAAGCTAATTTTATTTTCTGAAAAGTCAATGAAAATATTTTATACTATAATGCTCCTTCTAACAACTATTTTGAGTGTTGCTCAAAATAGGGTCATTGATATTCAAGATTCCTCGTTCTATTTGAGTGATTACGTTGAAGATATTTTTTTTTACCTCCCATCTAATAACAATGCACATAGAATCAATATCGGTAAAGAAATTGATTTTTCGGATATTCCTAAACAAGGAGAATTATGGATGAAATTTCAATTAAGAGTAAAAAAAAGTGGGTTTTATATATTTGATTTTTTCAGAAACGATTTTGTAGAGTTCCATTCTCTGGATACTAAATCTGTGAGTAAAACAGGATATTTATTGCCAGCTTCTGAAAAAGTAATGCTCAATTGGAATGCTATTGGGCAGTCATTGGAAGGAGGAAAGGTGTATTCTTTCGCTATTAAATTGCGTAATACCTATCATCTTACCGATACGAATATTTTGGTTGCTAGTAATGGATCATGGCTCAATGGATTTGCGGATAGTATAGCATTGGATTTAGGATTCCTTGGCTTGGTTTTTATTATGGTGGCCTACCATTTTTGTGTATTTCTTTTAAGTAAGGAGAAAGCTTATTTTTATTTGAGTGCATATTTGGCCATGTTATGGCTCTTTTTCCTATTTGCGACTGGGGTTTTAAGAAATTTTGTCTTCCCTGAACATCCTGAGTGGACAATGTTGTGCATCAATATTATTTTAGTTTTTCCATTCTTCTATTATCGCTTTTTATTACATTTTCTCGGAACGCAAAACGTTATTCCGAAATGGGATAAGGTCTTAAATTATTTAACCAAAGCGGACTTAATAATATTTGTTTTGAATTTAATGATACTCATTATTTTAGATGACTATCAACTGGCCTCTAGAGTAGCTCAGATTACTCTGGGGGTTAATATCTGTGCGGCATCAGTTGCGCTTGTGCTACTCTATCAGAAGCGGAATAGATTAATTCTACACTTTATTCTGGGGTCATTAGTATTAATGATAGGTGGAAGTATTGATGTGTATTATTGGGATGGTATTCACGATTTAGGGTATTTTTCTAGAGTTGGAATAATCGCAGAAATTTTATTATTTTCTCTTGGACTTGGGCTAAAAATTAAGTTCAGGGAAAATGAGCGAATTGATGCAAAGCAGGCTTACATCGACCAACTCATTGTCAATGAAAAATTGATGAAGCAGCAAAAGGGAAATCTAAAGGAAATGGTAGAAAGCAGAACGACCCAATTAATGCTAGCAAAAAATGAGGCGGAAGCTGCAAATCAAGCAAAATCCGAGTTTTTATCAGTCATGTCCCATGAAATAAGAACCCCGATGAATGCCATTGTTGGGCTGACACATTTGATGAGCGATGAATCGGATCTGAGTGTCCTCAAGGATAATATGCATGCTTTGAAGCTCTCTTCGGATAATTTAATGTTGTTGATCAACGATATTTTGGACTACAGTAAAATAGACGCTGGTAAAATTGAACTTGAAGAAATTGATTTTGATCTTATTAAGTTAATTGAGCAGCTGAAGGGCGTGTTTGAAACGCGAGCTATCGGCAAAGGATTAAGCTTAAACATTGATCTTGATCCAAGAACTCCGCGGATGGTGTGCGGAGACCCTGCCAGACTCTCTCAAATATTGAATAATTTTTTAGGAAATGCAATCAAGTTTACAAATGCAGGTCATGTTAATCTGGAACTGTTTGTAAGCTTAGATTTCAAGCGCAAAGCCGAAATAGAATTTAAAGTTTCCGATACAGGAATTGGAATCCCCAAGGATAGAATCAAATCGGTTTTCGATCATTTTACGCAAGCAAGTTTAAATACGTCAAGAAAATTCGGAGGTACGGGTCTCGGTCTTGCAATAGCTCAAAGTTTAGTCAGGCTAATGGGAGGAGAAGTAAATGTTGTCAGTGAGCTAGGGGTAGGTTCTTTTTTTTCATTTTCCATAATATTGGAAAAGTCTGAAGAGATTTTAAATCAAATAATTGAAAAAGAAATTAAAAAAATTGATTTGTCTAACTTGAATATTCTTGTTGTAGATGACAACCAGATGAATCGGTTGGTATTAGAAAAATTCCTTAAGAAATGGAAAGTAAATGCGTCAAGTGTTTCCTCTGGTAAAGAAGCGCTCGATTGTATACATCAGAAAAGATTTGATTTAGTGCTATTAGATATCCAAATGCCTGAAATGGATGGGTATGCCGTAGCAAGGCGAATTCGCTCGGAGCGATCCGAAAACCAAGGGGTACCAATTATTGCAATTTCTGCAGACAGTATTTCTAATGTATAGCAGGATTCAAGTTATAAGTGCAAAACTGGTGTTTGATTTATTTTATGTGCGAATACCTGTTCAGGTGATTGAAAGTTATATCTTTTCCTAGGTCTTTGGTTCAGTTTGGTCTCAATATCCTTGATGAATTTATCGTCGAGCTGTGAGAAATCTGACCCTTTTGGGACGTATTGTCTGACTAGCCCATTGAGGTTTTCATTGGCTCCACGTTCCCAAGAATGGTAGGGCTTTGCAAAGTAGAAATCTACTTCAAGAGCTTCGGCT
>Ga0208770_1000059_pt1 | contig 81317 bp, 79 predicted proteins | sample AntAceMetag02UK9_FD_184771 | JGI IMG/M metagenome (GOLD analysis project Ga0208770, IMG submission 184771) | Saline lake microbial communities from Ace Lake, Antarctica - Antarctic Ace Lake Metagenome 02UK9 (SPAdes) (version 2) | ecosystem: Environmental > Aquatic > Non-marine Saline and... | reverse complement strand
ATTCTACACTGAGAAATTTATTTAAATCTTTTGTTAAGGGAGAGTACTTCCATTGTTCATCTTTAGCTTTTGGAAAGCCATTGGTTAAAAAATGATTAAATGATTTTTTTCTAAACTCAATATCGTCTGCATTGCTTTCCAGGGACTGGATGAAAGAATCAAAATTTACTTTAATGTTTTCGTAGTTTTCCATTTAATTGATAAACTGTCCATAACCCTCTTTTTCAAGATCCAATGCTAGTTTCCAATCTCCAGTTTTAACTATTTTTCCATCAGATAAAACATGAACAAAGTCAGGTTTAATATAATTTAAAAGTCTTTGATAGTGAGTGATTATTAAAAAAGATCTATCAGGGTCCCTTAATGAGTTTACTCCATTTGATACTACTTTTAAGGCATCAATATCTAATCCTGAATCTGTCTCGTCCATAATTATAAAACTTGGTTCTAGCAATGCCATTTGCAATATTTCATTTCTTTTCTTTTCTCCTCCAGAAAAACCAACATTCAAAGGTCGCGCAAGCATTTCGTCGTCTATCTTTAGCTCTGTAGATTTTTCTTTAAGAATTTTTAAAAATTCTATTGCATTAAGTTCTGATTCTCCGTTAGCTTTTCTAATGGAGTTTAGAGAGGTTCTTAAAAAATTTTTAGTAAACACCCCTGGTATTTCGGTTGGATATTGTAAGGCTAAAAAGACACCTTCTTGAGCTCTTTCTTCTGTGTTCAGCTCTAATAAATTCTTTTTATTAAACTTAATTTCTCCTGAAACATTGTAGCCTTCCTTGCCAGAAAGAGCATAAGACAACGTACTTTTACCAGATCCATTAGGTCCCATGATTGCGTGCACTTCTCCTTTTCCAATACTAAGATTTAGGCCTTTAAGTATCTCTTTTTCATCTATACCAGCTTTTAAATTTGTTATTTTAATCATTAACCAACACTTCCTTCTAAGCTTATGCCAACTAATTTTTGAGCTTCCACTGCAAATTCCATTGGTAGCTGTTGCAAAACTTCTTTACAGAAACCATTAACAATCAAACTGACAGCTTCCTCTTGGTTTAGTCCTCTTTGTCTACAATAAAACAATTGGTCTTCACTAATCTTTGAAGTAGTTGCCTCATGTTCAATTTCTGAAGAAGCATTTTTGTTTTCAATGTATGGAATAGTATGGGCTCCACACTTGTTTCCTACTAACAATGAATCACACTGTGTAAAGTTTTTTGCGCCGGTAGCCTTTGGATGAATACTAACCATTCCTCTGTAGGTATTGTCCGCATGACCTGCAGATATACCTTTGGAAATTATTTTACTTCTAGTGTTTTTTCCCAAATGAATCATTTTGGTTCCTGTATCTGCTTTTTGATAATTGTTAGTAATGGCAACTGAATAAAATTCTCCTTGGGAGTTATCCCCTTGCAAAATACAACTTGGGTATTTCCATGTAATAGCAGAACCAGTCTCTACTTGGGTCCAAGAAATTTTAGAATTTCTTCCACGGCAAGCACCTCTTTTAGTTACAAAATTATAGATTCCGCCTTTTCCATCTTTGTCACCTGGATACCAATTCTGTACTGTTGAATATTTTATTTCTGCATCGTCCAACGCAACTAACTCTACATTAGCAGCGTGAAGTTGATTTTCATCTCTCATCGGAGCGGTACAGCCTTCTAAATAACTTACATAGCTACCTTTATCTGCAATAATTAAAGTTCTTTCAAACTGTCCAGTATTAGAAGCATTGATTCTAAAATAAGTAGATAGCTCCATGGGACACCTAACTCCTGGTGGTATGTAAACAAACGATCCATCTGTAAATACAGCCGAATTTAAAGTTGCAAAGAAATGATCTGACATAGGAATAACAGAACCAAGATATTTTTTAACAAGCTCTGGATGCTCCCTAGTAGCTTCTGAAATGGAACAGAAAATAACTCCAATCTCTCCTAGCTTTTCTTTGAATGTGGTTGCAACAGAAACTGAATCAAATACAGCATCAACAGCAATACCTGATAGTCTTTTTTGTTCCAATAAAGGTATTCCTAACTTCTCATACGTTTTTCTAATTTCTGGATCAATCTCATCTAGGGATTTGGGTTGATCTTGCAGACTTTTAGGGGCTGAATAATAATAAAGATCTTGATAATCAATTTTTGGGTATTTTGGTTTTTGCCAATCTGGCTCTTTCATGGATTGAAGTCTTTCGAATGCTTTCAGTCTCCAATCAAGCATCCACTTTGGTTCTTTTTTTTGTTTAGAAATAAATTTAACTACTTCTTCAGATAGTCCCTTAGGAACATCTATCGTTTCAACATCAGTTACAAAACCTTGGGCATACTCAGTGCCGTGATTGTAATTATTTATAAACTCTTGACCGTTACTCATTAATATAACACTTCCTGCTATCTAAGGCTTAATTGCATATGAATTATAAGATATTTTTTACCTTATTAATACTATAGTTATGATATAAGCATTTTTCTAATTTATTCAATTACATCTAATGAAATATAATAACGCAGAGATATTTATAAATGGCCCTGATGGCAAATTAGAGGCAAAATATATTCAAAGTAAAAAAGATAGTGCTCCTATTGCTTTAATTTTGCACCCACACCCTGAGTATGGGGGTACAATGAACAATCGAGTAACTTACAACGCTTACCATGCCTTTTTACAAAACAATTTTTCAGTGTGTCGATTTAACTCTAGAGGAGTTGGAAAAAGCGAAGGAAAATTTGATAATGGTCTGGGAGAGTTATCAGATGCAGCTGCAGCTTTAGATTTTTTACAAAGAAACAATCAAAGTTCTAATGAAAGTTGGGTGGTAGGTTTTTCTTTTGGTGCTTTGATTTGTATGCAACTATTAATGAGAAGACCTGAAATTTTTAGATTTGTATCCATCTCTCCTCAGCCAAATATATTTGATTTCAATTTCTTAGCTCCCTGCCCAACTTCTGGTTTAGTTATTCACGGAGACCAAGATCAACTGGTTACTGATGAATCAATGAAAGGCTTGAAAGAAAAACTAACAAGTCAAAAAAAAATTGCTGTAGATTTTGCTCAAATTAAAAATGCAGATCATTTTTTCTTAAATAAAGATAAAGAGTTTATTCAAATTCTCGACACTTACATTAAAAAAGAATCAAGATTTTTTTAATTAACAATAAATAACTCCACCCGACACTGACTTCTTAGATCCTGTAGTATCTTTAAAGGTAATTGGAAGTTTTAAAAGAGATCTAATTGCAAGATAAGCAAAGGCTTGCGATTCAACAAAATCTCCATTTATGTCTATTTTGTCTAAGTTCACAATATTTGTTTTGGTAAGCTTTTTAATTACTTTCATGAGAAATGAATTTTTTCTACCCCCTCCTCCAAAATAAACATTGTTAACTTTTGGGTAGCTGTTAATTAAATCTGCGATTAACTGAGCGGTTAAATAAGATAAAGTTGCAGCACCATCCTCCACACTTAACCCACGCAATTCTGAAATACTAAAATCAGAAGTGTCATAGGAGACGTTTCTTTTTTCGAAGTGCTCTAGTCTATCTATAAAATTATTTATAAAATTAAAATCTACAATTCCTTTGGAAGACATTTTTCCATTTTTGTCATATGGCATACTAGTATTTGAATTTATCCATTCATCTAAAAGGCAATTTCCTGGGCCTATATCACTAGCAAACATTTTTTTTTTATTAATGTAGGTAAAATTAGAAATGCCTCCTATGTTTATAAATAGAGTTGGTTTTTTTTCTTTGATTTTTTTTGCTAGAGCTCGGTGATATACTGGTATCAAAGGAGCACCTTGACCTCCATTTTTAAGGTCATTCAGTCTAAAGTTAAAAACAATGGGTAAATTGATCATTTGTTTTAATAAAAGAGGATCACCAAGCTGAATTGTTTTTTTTTTACTAGGATTGTGATCAATGGTAATTCCATGGAATCCTACTAAATGAACTTTTTTTTTATATGTTCGTAAAATGCTATGTGCAGCTTTGGCGTGCAGCATAGTTATCACTCGAGAACTTTCTTTAAATAAGCTTGATTTCAATATGGCTTTAGAATCTTTGTTACTAAGTTTTTTTTTACAATTGTGTAAAAGCTTTTTTATCTTAGGGTCATAAGGATAATAAAAATTTTTCTTTAATCTTAAATAATCTTTGCCGTCAGTTTCAATAATAGAAAGATCAATACCATCAAAAGAAGTCCCGCTCATCATGCCTAATGCGGTATAAATTGTATTCATAATAAATATTTCAAATTAGTAGAATATTGTATAATAAACTCATTAGAGGTCATCATATTAAATGAATAAAAAACTTTTAACAGAATTTAAAAATCGTGGGTATTTTTTTCAATGTACCAATGAAAAATATTTGGAAAAACTACTTGAGAGTAAAAAAATCTCTTTCTACATAGGCTTCGACTGTACAGCATCTAGTCTTCATGTTGGTAGCTTGATACAAATCATGTGCCTTCGCCTCTTTCAAAAATTTGGACATAAACCCATCGTTTTATTGGGTGGTGGAACTACTATGGTGGGTGATCCCTCTGGAAAAGAAGAAAGCAGAAAGATTTTAACAGAAGAGCAAATAGAAAAAAATATCCAACAAATCAAAGGAATTTTTTCCAAATTTCTTGATCGAGAAAATATGGAAAAAGTTGTTTATGTAAATAATAAAAAATGGCTCACTAAGCTTAACTATATTGATTTTTTAAGAACGTATGGAAAACATTTTACACTGAATAGAATGTTAACTTTTGATAGTGTTAAAACCAGACTGGAACGTGAACAGTCTTTAAGTTTTTTAGAATTTAATTACATGATTTTGCAGGCTTATGACTATCTAGAATTATTTAAAAATAATGATTGCCTCTTACAAATTGGTGGTTCAGACCAGTGGGGTAACATTGTAAATGGTGTAGATCTTATAAGAAAAGAAATTCAAGGTGAGGCGATGGGCTTAACCACTCCTCTGATTACAACAGCTCAAGGTAAAAAAATGGGCAAGACAGAAGATGGTGCTGTTTGGCTTAACGAGAATTTAGTCAGCACTTATGATTATTGGCAATTCTGGAGAAATACTGATGACAGGGATGTTATTAGATACCTATATCTTTTTACAGAACTAGAGGTGGATGTCATCAAATCCTACGAAAAATACACTGGCAACCAATTAAATGAACTAAAAATATTGTTGGCAAATGAAGCCACAACTTTACTTCATGGGGAAAAAGCTGCTCAAGAAGCTGAAGAAACATCACGCTCTACCTTTGAGGAACGCTCTACTGGAAAAGATCTTCCCAGTAAAAAAATGAAAAAAAGTGAAATTGAAAAAGGGATTGCTTTAAAAGATATGTTGTTAGAAATTCAATTTTCTAGCTCCGGGGGAGACTTCAAAAGAAATATGGTGAACGGTGCGTATAGAATTAATAATATTATTGAAACGAATGAAGAGAAAAAAATAACCTTAGCAGATGTAGTTAATAAACAGATTAAGATATCTTTTGGCAAAAAAAAACATTTCGTAATAAATGTTATTTAATTTTTATTTTTAAAAAGACCGATAAATCTTTGAATAAACCTAGGTGTTAATGTTTTAATAGGATTAACCGTTGTTTTCAAAGATTCCGGTTGACCTTTTATTTTAAAACTAGCACCAAACACACCGTCCCCTTGCTTACCTGTGATTATTTTTCCAATAATAGGAATGCCTCTTACTAATCTATTCAACACGTAAGCTGGAGCCAAACTTCCTGCAAAACTTACATATCCATCGGCATTAATTTTACCTTCTAAAATATATCCCAAAGAATCTCCGGTTCCATAAGCATCTACAATTGTCAAAACTCCATTTTTCTTTTCAAACTCCAAGTAAGACTTGTCAAAAAAAACACCCTTTCCTTGTAAAGTATCCACTAAACCAGTGAAGGAAGTTAAGGATAAAAGATTTGCAAGAACAGGCATTTTTTTTACATAAAATTTATTTAAAATAACTTTAGAAGTGGAATGATCTTTGCTCAGTCGTTCTGAAGAGAAATTAAGTGCTCCGTTAGAAAAACTATTGGCAAAACTTAATCCTGATAAAAAAGGTCTAGAGCGATCTGAAATTAATACAGTTTCTAAATTATTTCTCTTATTTCTAGAGATTTGAATCGATGCTGTTTCTGTATTAGAAAATGAACCAAATGCATTTAAGGATTGATAAGTACCATTTTTAATAACGCCAGAAAAAACTGCGTTATTTAACTTATCATCTCCTACCAATATATTTTTAATTTTAGCATTAACACTTGCATTAAATTTAGGAGATAAAGCTTTTCTTTTCTTTTTTGTTTTGACAAGAGATTTTACAAACTGTCTGAGATCCAAGGAACTTCCTTTAGTAGTAATGTTTTTTTTATTCTTAGTTGCGGTAAATGAGTTATTTTCAGTACTCACTTTCATTGATTTAAAATTATAAATTTTATAATCCTTATCAAGGATCAAGTTAAGAATTTTCACATCCGTATCTTTGCTCGAGTATGTCAAATTAGGAATGCTAATATTATTTTTTGATTTGTGAACTATTTGAAAATTGAGATTGGCTTTAATGTCTGGTTTTTTTGTATAATTAATTATATCCAATTGAACCAATGATTTTTCCAAATCCAATGCAATATTAGTATTTTTTTTATTTAAAGCTTGGCGCACGTCTATTTTAAATCCTACCACCCCTTGTATGGCTTTGATTTGTATATAGTTGTTGAAATCATTAGTATCAATCGCACCTGAAAAACTAGCTTTAAAATCTTTTGAATTTAACTGGTTGGCTAAAGAAAAAGCGATAGGTTTATTGTTTGCTAAAAATTTTCCTTTTGTATTGAGATTTTTATTTTTTAATTCAGTGATAAAATTAATTTGCGAAACGCTTATTCTATTGGCATCGTTCTTTTTTTTTACATAAAAATCAAAACCAGCATCACTTACCTTAATTGTGCTTTGGCTTTTAATATCACGAATAACAAAACTGCTATCGGTCTTTAGATCTATCGACAAGGATATATCGAGATCTCCTTTTAGCTTTTCTATTCCTGCTGGAAACGCTTCACTGCTAATTTTTTTAAACTCTTTCAAATTAGCTAAATAATCAACATTTCCTGTAATTAAAATATTCGTATTAATTAAAATATTATTTAAATCTTTGTGATTTAAAGAAATATTTGATTTTGCAATATTTAAATCAGATAATTTTCCCTTTTCGACCTTAATATTCAAATCTGAATTACTATATTCAAACTCGGCATTTATATTGGTTGCATAAGGAACGTTTTCATACACCTGAACTGTAAGATCAGTGATAGTTCCCCGAAATAGATTGTTAGATTTTGTTTCAAAATCTATACTTGCGCTTCCCTCCAAAGCACCAAAGTGAATTTTTTCTGAAAGTGTTTGGTGAACATTAGGATTAAAATCTCTTAGCAAAGGAAGTAAGGTTAAAATATCTGTTTTTCCTATTTCTAAAAAAGAAGATTTAAATCTCTTTTCATCTTGAAAAATAGACACCAAGTCTAATTGAGTGCTTACATTTTTTACTTCAATTTTTTTGTTTTTAAAAGAAAACTCTGGGTCATTCAGTTTTGCATTAATTGCAAAAGTACTAGGGTCTAAAGAAATTTTTATATTAGAAAAGTTTATGACACTACCAGCAAGTCTCTCTTCTATTTTTCCTTTAACAGTTGTATTGAGTAACGATGTGCCAAATCCATTAATTGAAATTAAAAATAAAATAAAAATAAAGACTAGTAAAAAAGATAAAAATTTTATTAATTTCATAATTTAGTTTAATTTATACAAAGACTCTTCTAAAAAAGGGTTTAAATGTCCATCTAAAACTTTGTCGGGGTCGGTTCTTTCTAATCCTGTGCGGCTATCTTTTACCATTTGATAAGGTTGCAGTACATAAGATCTTATTTGGTGGCCCCATCCAATATCAGTTTTGCTTGATTCTACGGACTTGCTTTCTTCTTTTTTCTTTTGAAGTTCTAGCTCATACAATCTGGCTTTTAACATATTCATAGCAGTGTCTTTATTTTTGTGTTGCGATCTTTCGTTTTGACATTGCACAACAATATTAGTTGGTTGATGAGTTATTCTCACAGCACTATCAGTCGTATTTACGTGCTGGCCTCCAGCGCCACTAGACCTATAGGTATCTATTCTCAAATCTTTCTCATTTATATCCACCACTACACTTTCATTAACAACAGGATACACCCAGACACTTGCAAAGCTAGTGTGACGTCTTTTGTCAGAATCGAAAGGAGAAATTCTAACTAATCGGTGAACTCCCGATTCATGTCTAAGAAATCCATAGGCATATTTTCCTTCGATTTTAATGGTGGAAGATTTAAATCCTACTTCCTCACCCTTTGTTTCACTGATTAAACTAAAAGAAAAAGATTTTTTTTCAGCCCATTTTATATACATGGTCCTCAGCATTTCAGCCCAATCTTGACTCTCTGTACCTCCAGCTCCTGCGTGAATTTCCACATACACATCTAGCTCGTCATTTTTTTTAGATAGAAAGCAAAAGAGTTCTATCTCTCTTATTTTTAATTCAAGTTTTTTTAAACTCGTCTCTAGCTCTTTAGTTAAATTTTCATCATTGTCTTTTGTATTTAATTCTACCAACTCCTTAATATTCGTGAGCTCTTCTTTGTAAGACTTGTAATCATTTAAGATTTTTTCAAGGTGGTTTTTCTCTTTAATAACCAATTGAGCGTTCTGATTATCATTCCAAAAATCAGGCTTACTTATTTCAATTTCAATTTCTTCTATTTTTTTAATACAGTCAATTTTGTCAAAGATAACTCCATATCTTAGATAAAGAATCTTCTAAACTTAAAATAATTTTTTTTTGCTCGAACATAATTAATAAACTGTACTTAGTTTTTTATTTAAATCTATATGTTTGTCTTTAGGAAATTCATTTAATTTAAACGCCTCTAAAAAAGTATTGTTTTTTTGTTTTTTATCGCTCAATCCAGATATTATATTAATAGGAGCCAAATTCACAGATGGTGGAATTTTAAAAAAAGAAGAGATGTTTTTTTTGGGTAAATTTTGCACAATATCTTGAAATATAGGCAAGGCGGCCTTAGCACCCGTTTCAAACTTTCCTAATGTTTTAGGATTATCAAAACCAACGTACGCACCGATCACCAAATCTGGTGTAAACCCAATGAACCAGGCATCCATATTTTCATTAGTTGTACCTGTCTTCCCAGCGAGTGGAATTTGCAAAGCCCTCATTCTTTTTCCAGTGCCTCTGTCCACAACTCCTTCTAAGATTGAAACTGACTGATAAGAAGATGCTTCGCTTAAAATTCTACTTTCTGTATTTTCTACTCTTGGATATTCCTCCTTGTTAATAGAAATCTGGTCACATCCATTGCATTGATAACTTTCTTTTTTATAGATCGTTTTTCCATTTTGATCTTGTATTAAATCAACTAAAGATGGACGTGGCATGGTTCCGCCATTGACAAATGCTCCGTAAGCATTAGTAAGATTTAACAAAGTAGTTTCACCAGCTCCTAATGAAAAAGAAAGTAAATTATCTGGATTTTCATAAATTTTTAATTTTTTAGTTAGATCCAAAATTTTTTTATTTCCCACCGATTGCGCTAAACGAATAGTCATAAGATTTCGTGACTTTTCTACTCCAGATCTAAGAGTGCCCATCCCATAAAATCTGTTTCCATAGTTGGATGGTTTCCATTTTGCTTGGTTTTTGGTTTGCTGCGAAATGTAAGGAGCATCTAAAAGAAAACTGTTGGGTTGGTATCCATTTTCAAGAGCTGCTGCATAAACAAAAGGTTTAAGAGCTGATCCAGGCTGTCTTTTTGCCTGTGTTGCTCTATTAAATTGACTTAAATCAAAACTATACCCTCCAACCATTGCATAAATTCGTCCGTTCCAAGGATTTAAAATAATTACCGATCCATTTACTTCTGGAATTTGTCTCAAGTACCAATCGTTATTTTTCTTATTTCTCTCAACCCATATCAGATCATTAATTTTCAAAACTTGATTTACATTTGCAATAGCTGGTCCAAGAGCTGTAGTATTAATATGTTGTCGTGCCCATTTGAGATTCTGTAGATTAATTTTTGCTAGGGTCTTGTCTGAAGTTTCTATTTCGGCAAAAGATTCTTGGACATTGGTAACTATAGCTACCTTCCAATCACTTAATTTATCATATTTTTTTAAATTAATATTTTTCTTCCAGTTGTCGGCTGTCTTTACATTTCTTATAGGTCCTCTCCAACCATGTCTTCTGTCGTAAAGCTGGACATGCTTTCTCAATGCTGCAGTTGCTATCGATTGAAGGTTATTGTTCAATGAAGTTTTAACGTATAGTCCTTGTTTATAAAGAACATCTTCACCATATTTTTCAAACAAGAAACGCCTGACTTCTTCTGTAAAAAAAAGGGACTCATTGTAAAAATTCAACTTTCTTTTTTTTAAAACAATTGTCTTTTTAATTTCTTTTTCATAACCATTCTTGCTTAAAAAATTATTTTCTAGCATTCTTGCTAATACCCAGTCTTTTCTTTTTAAAGTAGTATTTAAATTTCGATAAGGATTGTAGGTACTGGGAGCTTTTGGAAGGGTGGCTAATAATGCTGCCTCAGAAATACTCAGTTCTTTTAATGACTTATCAAAATAAACCATACTTGCAGAAGCTATTCCATAAGCTCTTTCGCCAAGATAAATTTCATTAAGATAAAGCTCTAAAATTCTTTTTTTACTTAAATATTTTTCAATTCTAAATGCTAAAATTGCTTCTTTTACTTTTCGTGAGAGCGAGACATCTGAGGTTAGTAAAAAATTTTTTGCTACTTGTTGGGTAATGGTAGAGGCACCTTCCAATCTTTTTCCACTAACAATATTTTGAAAATTGTTAATGAAAGCTCTAGTTATTCCTTTGGCATCGATACCAGGATGATTAAAAAAGTTTTTATCTTCTGCAGATAAAAAAGCATTGATTACAAAATCTGGAGTTTCATCAATACTAACAAAAGTTCTTTTTTCAACTGCAAAGTCAGCAGCTATGTCGCCATTATTATTATAAATTTTACTAGATACTGCAGGTTTGTAAGTTTCTAAAAAACGATAATTAGGTAAATCGTTGGAAAAATACCACAAGATCAAAAAGGCTGTTAAAAAACCAAAAAAAGTAATTGATAAAATGCCTAATATTAAAGTTCTAATCATTTGACTCATGGCTTTCTTAAATCAGTAGAAATTGTCCTTTTTTTGATTTATTTATATCTTTTAACTATTATTTCTTTCAAAAGTGAGCAAATACAATATTATCTAACAATTGAATATTAAAAAGTTTTTTATGAAAATTATCTTAAACAACACAAACTGGAAATTAACAACATGGAAAAAGAGATTCTTATTGATGCTTCTCAAGAGAAACAAACTAGAGTTGCTATCAAATCTGATAACGGAGTTGAAGAGTATGAGTATGAAAATGAGCAAAAGAAACAGCTTAAGGGAAATATATTCCTAGGCCGAATAAGTAGAATAGAGCCTTCTTTACAGGCAGCTTTTGTTGATTTTGGAAATGAGCGTCATGGCTTTTTAGCATTTAATGACATTCAAACTCAGTATTATCAAATACCCCTAGCTGACAAAGAGCTAATTCTTAAAGAAGAAGAAGAATTAAGAAAAGAACTAGAAGAAGAGACTAATGAACTTAGTCCCGAAGACTCTAATTCCTCCAACGAATCTGAAAGTGATGATTCTGAAGACGATTCTACTGAAGATGCATCAGATGAGGATTTAAAAAATTCTGAAGACGGAGAAGATAGCTCTGAAGCAGAGAGTCCTGAGTTAGAAAAGAATTCTTACGAAAAAAAAATCAGCGATATAAGAGCTAAGAAAAAATTCAAAAGATATAGAATTCAAGAAGTAATCAAACCTGGGCAAATAATACTTCTTCAAATTGTAAAAGAAGAGCGTGGAAAAAAAGGAGCTGCTCTAACTACCTTCTTATCCTTGGCTGGAAAATATATAGTACTTATGCCAAACACTGCTAAAGGCGGTGGTATTTCTAGAAAAATTTTCAATTCTCAAGATAGAAAAAATATCAGAGGCATTATTAAAGAATTAACCATACCGGAAACAATGGGCTTGATTGTGCGAACTGCTGGTGGCAAAAAAACTCAAAATGAAATTAAAAACGATTTAGATGTGCTGGTTCAAATATGGGAGGAGATAAAAGAAAAAACTCTAACGTCCAATGCTCCAACTCTCATTCATGAAGAAGGAGATGTCATTTACAGAACAATCAGAGATTTTTTTAGCAATGACATAAAGGAAGTGACCGTTGATGGAGAAAAAGGTTTTGATAAAGCAAAAAAATATGCTGAGATTATTGCCAAAGATCAGGTAAAAAAAATAAAAAAATACAAAGGTAAAATTCCCTTATTCCACTCCAAGGAAATAGAAAAATATCTTAATCAAATTTTTGAACCAAGAATTAATTTAAAATCAGGCGGTTATTTAATCATCAATCCTACCGAAGCTTTAGTTGCGATTGATATTAACTCTGGAAGATCTACCAAGGAACGAAATATTGAAAAAACAGCCTTGAATACCAACATCGAAGCTGCTGTTGAAATTGCAAGACAGGCAAAACTTAGAGACTTGGCTGGTTTAATTGTAATCGATTTTATTGATATGGAAAACTATTCTAATCGAAGGTTAGTTGAAAAAAAATTAAAAGAAGCATTACGAAACGATAAAGCTAGAGCTCAGGTAGGAAAAATAAGTAATTTTGGCCTTCTTGAGATGACCAGGCAAAGATTACGGGAAAGCTCTATTCAATGGAAAACAGTACTAAGTGTTGAATCCTTTTCTCAAAAGATACTAAAACTTATAGAAGAAAAAATATTTTCTATCCCAAAAGTAAAAACAGTAGATGTGGATCTTCCTAAGAAAATTATCGATTTTATTCAAGCCAATATGAAGGATGAAATAGACTTTTTTGAGAAAAAATTTAAATTTAAAATAAAATTTAATGCTAATCCTTATTTTTTATCAGATGATTTTAAAATATCTTTTAAAGACAGTAAGAAAAAAGAACTAGAAGAGTTAAAGAATGAAGAAGAAGTGGCTATTGAAGAGCCATTTAATAAAGAAAAGACCTTCGATAAAGATACTTCTGATTCTGATGATAAGCCTGGTAAAAAAACTTTTCATAAGAAAAAGTTTCGTAAAAAGAAGTTTTTTAAAAAGAGAACAGGAAGTCGTTCGACCGAAACAAAAGAAAAAGTGGTGGTTAAAAAAGATTCAGATTAATCAATTAAGCGTACTGTCCTGCTACATAGCCTGAAGACCAGGCCCACTGAAAATTGTATCCGCCTAAGTGGCCAGTTACATCCATAACCTCGCCTATAAAAAATAACCTAGGGTACTTTAACGACATCATGGTCTTAGAAGAGATTTCATTCGTATCTACTCCTCCCAAGGTAACTTCGGCTGTTCGGTAACCTTCTGAACCTGTGGGGTTCACTGTCCAAGCGTTAATGGAATCGCTTAACTGTTGTAACACCTTGTTGGATAGTTCACATATATGTCCACTCACACCCTGCTCTTTACAAATCATCTGGGCTAATCGTTTAGGAAGTATCTCTGATACGCTGCTTTGAATGTCCTGAGTGGGATAATTTGCTTTAGTATTTTGTAATAAAGAAAATATATTGGCTTTCGGGGCAAGATTGATCTTTATCTTTTCTCCCAATGTCCAGTAAGAAGAAATTTGTAATATCGAAGGTCCACTTAACCCTCGATGGGTAAATAACATTCCTTCTTCAAACAATGTTTTTTGAAAAGAAACTGCAGCCTCTACAGATAGACCGCTTAATTCTTTGCACATATTTAATAATTTTTCGGTAAAGGTTAAAGGAACCAGGGCTGGTAAGGGGTCAATGATATTCATCCCAAATTGTTCTGCCAATTCATAACCAAATTTACTAGCTCCAATTTTAGGAATAGACAAACCTCCGGTTGCAACAATTAAGGAATGACAAAAATGTTTCTTCAAATTGTATTCAACAAAATAGTGATCGTCTTGCTTTCCTACGTTCGTAATCTTGGTATCTTTTAATAGAGTAACTTTTGCTTTTTCACATCCCAACAATAGCATATCGATGATTTGTTGGGCGCTATCATCACAAAAGAGTTGTCCTAATTTCTTTTCGTGAAAAGCAATCTTATGCTTCTTAACCAGATCAATAAAATCATCTGCTGTGTATTGACTTAAAGCCGATTTAACAAAATTAGGATTCTTTGAAATAAATTTATTAGCATGGGTATGAATATTCGTAAAGTTACATCGTCCCCCACCCGAGATACGAATTTTTTCTCCAATCTTTTTGGCATGATCGATTACCAAAACACTTCTTCCTCTTTTGCCAGCCTCAATAGCGCTCATTAAACCTGCAGCACCTGCACCAATGATAATTACGTCATATTGAGTCATGTCCAAATATACTTCATGCAAGTTAAAGTATCTTTGAATTCTATAGTGGCTTTATACCTACTTTTTATCTCTTGTATCCCTTGATTGATTTCATCTTGACTAAGATCAAGAAGACAGGAAATATATTTTTTCTTAATCATCTCGATATATTTTTTAGCAATTGCTTCTAAAATAGTAGCTAAAATTGCTACTTAATTTTTGGCTAATAAAGTCTCTGAAAGAGTAGCCCAATAATGAGCTCCAATAGGAAGCAATTTATCATTGAAATTATAATGAACACTGTGAAGATTTTCTGAATCTTCTCCCGCTCCTAACCAAATATATGCACCTTGTCTTTCTTGAAGCATGTATGAAAAGTCTTCAGAACCCATGCTAGGTGTACAATCCTCTCTTAACAATTCTTTTCCAAAAGTATCGGAAAAAATTTTACCAGCAATTTCTGCTTTTTTTTCATCGTTTACTGTCGGTGGATACCCAGGTCGAATTTCCATTTCTACAGTACATCCATTAATAGCAGAGGCATCCGATGCTACTTTTTTAATTTGCTTCAGCATATATTCTCTTGTTTTGCTATTAGTAGTTCTAACGGTTCCGCCAATCGTAATTAAATCGGGGATCACATTAAATGCTGAACCTCCCTCAATTTTAGTAAGAGAGATCACAGTTTGATCAAAAGGATCGAGCTGTCTAGAAACTAAAGTTTGTAAACTAGTAATAACTAAACCTGCAGATACCATTGGATCATTATTATTATGAGGTTGTGCCGCATGGCCTCCCTTTCCCTGAATTTTTAAAATAAAAATATCTCCACCTGCTTGCACTAAACCTTTGTGGGTAACTGCATGACCTACTGGTAATCCAGGCCAGTTGTGTATTCCCCACACGCTGTCCATTTTAAATTTTTCAAAAAGACCATCTTTAATCATAGCCTTGGCTCCAGCGTTACCGCCTTCTTCTGCGGGTTGAAAGATGCAATAAACAGTTCCATTAAAATTTTTTGTTTTAGATAGATAATGAGCGGCACCCAATAACATTGTGGTATGTCCATCGTGCCCGCAGGCATGCATTCTTCCTTCATTTTTGGATGAGTAAGGAAGGTTTGTTTTTTCGATCATAGGAAGAGCATCGATGTCCGCTCGAATTCCAATAGCTTTTTTGCTAGCTCCAGCATCTTGACCGTGAATCACTCCAACTAAACCAGTACCACCAAAGCCTCGGTGAACCTCAATACCAAATTCTTCCAATTTCTTTGCGATAAAATCCGATGTTTCTTTTTCTTCGTAAGCAATCTCTGGGTATTGGTGAATATGTTGCCTCCACTTTTCCATTTCTGGAACAAGAGATATAATTTCTTTTTTAATAGTCATTTATCCTATATAAACACAAAAAGACTGGGTTGCAATTTTTTTTGATTGAATGAATGACAAAACAATAACTATTTTAGGAGAAGGAAACCAATCCATTCCTCTTATTCTAGATTCTCCTCATAGCGGAACTTTTTATCCAGAAGATTTTAATCATCAAGCTGACTTTATGAGGTTAAGACAAGCAGAGGATACATATGTAGATGAGCTATTTGATTTTGACAATATAGAAAGTCTTGGAGCCACCTTCCTCCGTGCTGAATTTCCAAGATCCTACATCGATACAAATAGATCAGAACAAGATTTTTCACCTGAAGATCTAGAAGCAGATACAGATGGTATTTGTGACATACCCTTTTCAGCTTCGGTAAAAAGCAAACTTGGTATTGGTTTATTGTGGTTAAGAGTTCCTCCAGATGGGGAGCCAATGTATGCATCCAAAATTCATCCGAAGGTCTTGATGCACCGCGTAAATAAATATCATCGCCCTTATCACCAAGCTCTTCAAAGAATCATGGACAAAACGTATAAGCAACATGGGGTTTTTTATCATATCAATTGTCACTCCATGCAAAATCATGCCTCCGCAATGTCTGAACAGCCCAAGGGAACTGAAAGGCCTGATTTTGTTATTGGCGATAGAGATGGTGATAGTTCTGAAAAAGAATTTAGAGATGTGATTGTTCAATATTTAAAGGGATTAAATTACAATGTTTCTGTGAATGATCCTTACAAAGGAGTTGAGTTGGTATCCGCTTACAGCAATCCAAAACTATTTAAAAATTCAATACAAGTTGAGGTTAATCGTCGTTTGTATATGAATGAAATAACAAGAGAAAAAAATGATGGTTTTTTCAAAGTTAAGGAAAATTTAAAAGGATTGTTAAAAGAATTAAAACATTGGATTATCAAAAAAAAGGAGAGTAGTCATGACAGATAGTAGATTAGATTACGAAAATGAGTATCCAGTAGAGATTGTAGGGCCAGATATTAGCGCATACAAAAAAGGCAATGTGGGAATTGACTATGTTCATACTTTTGATTCAGGAAAACAAGGCCCTCATGTATTGATAACTACTGCGGTTCATGGAAATGAACCATGTGGAGTTATTGCGGCAGATTGGTTTTTTAAACAAGCAGAAAGACCTATTCAAGGAAAGTTGTCCATTGCCATTATGAACGTTAAAGCTTATTTAGCTTTTGATCCCAAAAATGCAAATCGAACTAGGTGGGTTGATGAAGATTTTAATAGACTGTGGGGACCTGGAGTTCTTCAAGACAGTTCTAGAAAAAAAAGTTACGAATTTCTTAGAGCTAATGAGGTGCTGCCGATTGTGGCAGATGCAGATTTATTGCTTGATATCCACTCTATGCAAAAACCTTGCGTACCCCTAATGATGGCTGGAATGATAGATAAAGGAAGAGAACTTGCAAAATCAGTGGGAATGAACATGTCTACCATTACAGATTCTGGACATGCCGAGGGAATGAGAATGAGAGATTTTGGAGAATTTTCAGATCCAAAAAGTAAAAAAAATTCTTTACTAGTAGAATGTGGGCAGCATTGGGAGCAGTCCTCTGTAGATATTGCAACAGAGACTTTGATTAGATTTGTAAAACATTCGGGAATTATGAAAAGTGATTTTGGTAATGATTATCTAAATAACTCTAATAACAAAGAGCAGATGCGGTTTTTTAAAGTAGGAATAGGAATCCTCATAAAAACTAGTGAATTTGTATTTGCCAAAGACTGGCAAGGTTTTGATCATCTAAGCAAAGGAACTCTGATTGGACATGATGGAAAAGAGCCTATTATTGCTCCTTACGAGCCAACTGTTTTAATTATGCCTACAAAAAGACTTTTTCCAGGACTAACAGCCGTTCGTTTGGCTTATCCTGTTTAGTTAAATAGGTTCAGTTCTTAGTCATTAAGATGACAAGCTGAAAAATGATTAGGAGCAATTTCTTTGTAAGTAGGTTTTTCTACTTTACATTTTTCTGTAGCAAATTTACATCGAGGGTGAAAGTAGCAACCACTCGGTGGATTCAGAGGAGAGGGAATTTCTCCCTTGATGGGTTCGTACACTTTTCTGGTTGTGTCCAATGTAGGAACTCCTCCTAATAAAGCTTTTGTATAAGGATGATTAGTACAATTAATAATTTCATTGGTAGGAGCAATTTCTACGACTTGACCTAAATACATTACTACAATTCGATCTGCGATATGTTCGATCACTCCCATGTCATGACTAATAAAAAGATAAGTTAGATTTAAGTTTTTTCTAAGATCTAAAAAAAGGTTAATGATTTGTGCTTGAATAGAAACATCCAGTGCGGCAACCGACTCATCACAAACTACAAGTTCTGGTGAAACAGCTAGGGCTCTTGCAATTCCCACCCTTTGTCTTTGGCCTCCAGAAAATTGATGGGGGTACCTAGCCATTGCATCATTGTTTAAACCTACTTTGTTTAACATTTCTGCTACAAAGTTTTTTTTATCTTCTTTGGAGATTAATTGGTGATGAATGGGTGCTTCCGAAATAATATCTAAAACTTTTTTTCTTGGATTTAAAGAAGAAAAAGGATCTTGAAAGATCATTTGTATTTTAAGATCTATGCTGTGGTTTTGTTGATACTGATTATCTAAAAAACCAGCATAATGCTTTTCTTTAAAAGAAATGCTTCCAGACGTAATGGGCATAATACCTGCAATCATTCTTCCTAGAGTAGATTTTCCACATCCAGACTCTCCCACAACACCTACGACCTCTCCTTGCATAATATCAAAAGACACATTGTCTACTGCATGAACTACCTCTTCCTTATAAGAACCTCCCAACCAATTGATAACTTTGGTGGTTTTATCAAGAGATTTTATGAATTTTTTAGAAAGCTGATGAACTTCAAGTATTTTATTTTGCATAATTTACTCCTGCATTAAAACAGCGTAAGTATCGTCCGTCTTCATCTTTTGTTACTAGTGGCTGCTCTTGCTTACATTTTTCTATTCTTTGATTACATCTCTCTTCAAAAGCACATCCTTCAGGCAAACAAAACATAGCAGGAACCATACCGTCAATTTGATGAAGCTTTTCGCCTTTTTTATTCTTACTCGGAACGCTTTTGATTAATCCTTTAGTATAAGGGTGCATAGGATGGTTGATAATTTTATCTGTAGAGCCTTGCTCAACAATTCTTCCTGCATACATAACAGATATTCTGTCAGTTATTCCAGCTACTACGGCAAGATCGTGAGTAATCCATAACAAAGCTGTTTTAGATTCTTTGCATAATTTTTGCATTTCAAATATCACCTGGCCTTGGATGGTAACATCTAAAGCGGTCGTAGGTTCATCAGCAATAATTAAATCTGGCTTGTTTAATAAAGCAATAGCAATCGAAACTCTCTGGCGCATTCCACCCGAAAACTGATGAGGATATGATTTCATCCTTTCATCGGGAGAGGAAATTCCAACTAAGCCCAAAGCGTCTCTACATTGATTGTATATTTCTTGATTAGAAATGGTTTTATCATGCGCTTTAATACTTTCCATCATTTGGGTTTGAATACGTAAAACTGGATTGAGTGTCATCATGGGATCTTGGAAAATCATTGCAATTCTATTGCCTCTGATATTTTGCATTTCTTCTGGAGAGATATTTCTTAGGTCCGTATCTTTAAAAAAAACACTTCCCGAAACTATTTTTCCAGGGGCATCTACTAATCCCATGATAGAAAAACCCGTAATAGTTTTTCCCGAACCTGACTCTCCCACAAGGCCTACAATCTCTCCTGGATTAATATGGAAACTAATATCGTCTACCGCTTTAACCACACCTTCTTTTTTAAAAAAATGAGTTTTTAGATTTTTAATTTCTAAGATGGGTTTCATAATTATTTTTTTAATCGAGGATTAAACATATCCCTCAATTGATCTCCTACTAAATTAATAGAAACAATTGTAATCAACAAAGCTATTCCTGGAAAAATACTAATCCAATAATCTCCAGTGTGAACAAATTCAAAACCATTTCCAATTAACAGTCCTAAAGATGGTTTAGTTTGAGGAAGACCCAAACCAAGAAAGCTCAGAGTTGCTTCTAAAGAAATAGCGTGTGCAGTTTGTAGGGTTCCCACCACAATTAAAGGAGGGATGCAATTTGGAAGGATATGATTCAGCATAATTCGTAAATTACCCAAAGACAAGCATCGGGCTGCATCTACATACTCTTTTCTACTCTCCACTAAAGCAGAGGCTCTTGCCGTTCTTGCATAATAAGCCCACTGGACTAAGACCAGAGCTAAAATAGTTTTCTCTATTCCCTTTCCAAAAGCTGCCAAAATGATCAGTGCGACTAAAATAGAAGGAAAGCTGAGTTGAATATCAACAATTCTCATAACTATTGTTTCATAGCGGCCACCAAAATAAGCAGCTGAAATTCCAAAAAAAGCGCCAACAATCAAGGCAAACATTCCAGAAAGCAAGCCTACGCTAAGACTTATTCTTAAACCATAAAAAAGGGCAGATAACATGTCTCTGCCAGCACCGTCTGTTCCTAACCAATAAATAGTTCCTGAAAAATCCTCTTCCATAGGAGCTAGTCTGGCATTCATGATAGTAACCGTTGATAAATCGTAAGGATCCGTAGGAGATATTAAGGATGCAAAAACAGCAACAAAGAGAATAACCAAAAAAACACACAAAGCTACAACAGCTATTTTATTTTCTGAAAAATCACTCCATATTTTGTAGAGTAATTCATACTTATGTTTTGCTTTGTTATTAGAAATTTTACTATTCATTAACTTGTCCCCTTTATTCTCACTCGTGGATCTAAAAAACTATAAAGAATATCCACAATTAAATTTAGTAATACGAAAAATCCTACTATAATAATTAAATACGCAACGATGACAGGCCTATCTAAATTGTAGACAGCATCAATAATTAATTTACCAGCACCTGGCCATGCAAAAACAGTTTCTGTTACAGTCGAAAATGCTATCAACGATCCAAATTCAAGACCTATAACCGTTACTACTGGTATTAAAATATTTTTTAACAAATGAACATTGATCACTCTTGATTCTGAAAGTCCTTTTGCTCTTGCAAATTTAATATAATCCTGGAGGGCAACTTCTCTTGTGCCTGCTCGAGTCAATCGCAAAACAGAGGATAGTTTAAAAAGTGCTAAATTGAGTGCTGGTAAAAAAATATGTGACAAGCCATCTAAAGTAAATAAAGAACTTTCAATTCCTAAAAAAGTTCCTAAATCCCCTCTACCCGTGGAAGGTAACCAGCCTAAATGAACTGCAAAAAACATGATCAACATAATTCCTACCCAAAAAGTTGGCATAGAAAATCCTAGAATAGATCCTGCCATAATGCATTTGCTAATTTTACTATCGGGTTTTAATCCTGCGTAAATACCTAGTGGTAATGCAAAGATCAGAGAGATAAAAAGTGAAAAAAGTGCCAACTCTATAGTTGCAGGAAAACGCTCCATAATTAATTTTAAGGCAGGTACTCCCTGTACAAATGAAAGACCAAAATCACCTTTTGATACGTTTTTTAAAAAATACCAATATTGCTCTAGAACTGGTTTGTCTAAACCAAATTCTTTAATAACTCGTTCAATTTCTGCCTGATCCGAATCTGGGCTAATCATCATGTAGACAGGATCACCCACTAAATTCACACCTACAAACACTATTAATGACATCACAAACAGAACTAGAATACTCTGCATCGTTCTTTGAAGTATGAATGCAGTCATATCAATCTAGAGTTAGTTTCATTTCTTTGGATAATAAAAATCCAGGAAATTGCTTTCCTGGATTTTTATTTCATTTTGTCTTTAACTGTGTTGGTTACTTATTTTTCTGAACTCCGGCAACTAGCGTATACTCATCCGTTCTAGGTAAATACGTGTAGCCAGCTTTTGTTCCCCATGTATTCACTTGGTAATGAATAGGGATAATGCCGTAATTTTTACCTACCGCTAGTTCAGTTGCTTCTGCAAGAATTTTTCCTCTCGCATCAGAATCAACTGTAGACAAAGCTTTAGCAATTAATGCGTCCACTTTAGGATCTGAATGTCTTCCTCGGTTAGCAGCACCCATTCCTTTAGATTTGTCATGAGTAGCTAATAAGGATTTCAGAGGAGAAGAAGCTTCTCCTGATCCAGCACCCCAACCTAGAACCATCATACTAAATTCTGGAGTCTTGTCTGGGCCACCTGCAGAAGCGCGTTTGAAGTAAACGGCCTTAGGCATTGTTTCAATTTTACATTTGATACCAATTTTAGATAACATCTGTCCAAGAGCTTCTGCAATCTTAGCATCGTTGATGTATCTATCATTAGGTCCATGAATTGTTAGCTCAAAGCCTTTTCCATATCCTGCTTCTTTCATTAATTTTTTTGCAGTTTTGATATCATATGGATCTGGTTTCATATTTGCTGAAACACCATGAAATCCAGCTGGTAACAATTGACCTGCTTTAACGGCAATACCTTCCATAACTTTGGAAACCATCGCATCACGATTAATGGAAAGAGAAATAGCTTTTCTCACTCGAACATCTAATAGAGGGTTCTTGATATTTCCTCCACCAATTGCTTTTATGTGGGGGGAGTTTTCTCTAAATTGATCCATATGCAAGTAAATAACTCGATTGGAAGGTCCACTACTAAGTTGGATTTTTTTATTTTTCTTTAACTTAGCAACGTCTACTGGTGGAATACTATCAATTAGATCCACATCAGCCGCAAGCAAAGCTGCAACTCTAGCAGGTCCAGATTTAATTGGTTTAAATTCAACTCGGTCATACACAGGTTTTTTTCCAAAGTAGTTTTTATTTGCAACTAAAACTATTTTGTCACCTTTTTTCCATTCTACAAATTTGTAAGGACCTGTTCCAATAGCTGCTTTTCCACTGTTATAATCTTCTGTAGTTGCATTTTTACCATGCTTGACAGAAACAATTTTTACTACGCTCAAATCATTTGGCATTAGTGGATAAGCTTTTTCTGTTTTTACATGAACAGTATAGTCGTCAATTTTAATAAAGGTTTTTCCTTTTAAATAGACTCCAAGAGATGCTGGTGATTTAGGAACATTAAGAGCTCTTGTAGTTGAGAAAATAACATCGTCAGCAGTAAAGTTACTTCCATCGTGCCATTTTACTCCTTTTCTTAATTTGAATTCCCATGTTGTATCGTCAATAGGTTTCCAAGAAGTTGCTAAATCAGGAACCGCTTGTTGAAATTCATTTTGAGCAATTAACATAGAAAAAACGTTCGTAGCAAACATGTTGTTAGGACCTACGTTATGATAATGTGGATCGATCGAACTAGGCTCACCCTTAATCCCCACCTTAAGTGTTTCTGAAAATGCAACGGATGGAACGAAGCAAATTACCATCAGTGCAATTAATTTTTTTAAAGTTTTCATTTTTTTTTCTTTCTTATTAATTTAATCTATGAATTTATCTTCTATAATTTGAATTATGTCAAAAACATTCAATGCAACTTAAATATGTATTTACTTTTCAGCTATCCAAAAAACCTTATAAATTATAATTGTTTCTAATAGAAAAAATAAAATTTATTTTGTTTAATAAAAGTCTGCAGATATATGCTCCTAACAAACTTATGTTACTTATAAATTCACATGAATGCTTTAAACGATAAAAACTTTTTATTATATTTTATTACGAATACGCTATCTCTTTTGGGAACTTGGATTCAAAAAATAGGTGTGGGTTGGCTAACCTGGGAAATAACTCATTCTACTTTTTGGACTAGTTTCGTAACTCTTTCTTTGATGGCACCAGCTGGAATTTTTGGGCCTTTGTTTGCAGTATTTGCCGAAAGGTGGGACATGAGAAAAGCTAGTCTTTATTTAAAAATCTTAATGCTTCTGGTGGGGATTGGAATTTGGTACATGGAGTACCTTCAGTATCATACTCTTCTCTCTCTTGCTTTTTTATCTATTCTTCAGGGATTAATCCAGGCATGCTACCATCCAGTTCGATTAGTTTTTATATCAGAAGTGGTTCCTCGAGAAATGCTATCTAGCGCTGTAGGTTTGAACGCAGCTTCTTTTAATGCATCCCGAGTAATTGGTCCTAGTATTGCTGGTTTTTTAATTTACTTTTTTGACTTGCAGATTACTTTTTTAGTTGCTCTACTAACCTACCTTCCTTTGATACCTATTTTAATTTTTATGAAATTAAATAGTAGAAAAAAATCAATCTTAGAAAAGAAAAATTTTTTTGATCGTTTAATTGAAGGGGGAAGAGTTGCAATTCATACTCCTATTATATTTAAATGTTTATTTTTAGTTTTGATGAATGGATTTTTTGTAAGAGGTATGCTTGAAATTCAACCCACGATCGCCGGTGAAATACTAAAAGACGGAAGTTGGGGTTTGTCATTAATCACCGCTGCCACCGGCTTGGGGGCATTGCTGGGTAGTATCTGGGTGGGTCTAGGAGAGAAGGCAGGATTCAAAGCGGAAAAAGCAATTCTTCCAATGCTATATTCTGGATTTGTAGTTAGCGCTCTTAGTGTATTTTTTGAAAACTTATACCTTATCTCTTTTTTATTTGTGGCTGCTGGATTTGCAGCAACTACCGTTGGTATTGGAAGTCAAACAATTATTCAATTAAAAGTTCAAGATTCCTATAGAGCTAGAGTGTTAACTTGGTGGTCCACTATGTCTTTTGGATTTTTAACCCTGGGTGGTTTAAGTTTAGGTTATGCAGGAGAAATGATTCCATTAAGGACTGCCATGATTTTAATGCCAATCTTGGGAATTGTTATTTTTAAAATTATTTGGCATTACCAATTTAAAAATAAATTTATTTAGATCTTTTTTTTGTTTCTCTTTGAAAAATATATATTCCAGATGCACTAATAATCAAACCTCCTAATAAAGTACTGACAATAGGAGATAAATCCCAAATCACTAAATCGAAAATAATTGCCCAAAGTATTGCTGAGTATTTAAAGGGTGTAATAATAGAAGCTTCTGCATTTTTTAAAGCATAGCTCATTAACATCTGACCGATGGCTGCCGCTATCCCTACCCCCAGCATTAACCATAAAAAATCATAAGAAAGACTTTTCCAAACAAAAGGTTGGGCAAAACCAGTAACTAAAATACTGATCGCCATATAATAAAAGACAACTGTCGTAGGGCTTTCTGTTTTGCCAAGCACTCTCATAAATAAAAATGTACTTGCAAATAAAAGAGTGGCTAACAAAGCTACTAGAGATTCTGTTTGAATATTTCCCGAAGGATTGATCACCAAAACTACTCCTAAAAAACCAAGGGAAATAGCCAACCATCTTCTCCAACCAACTTTTTCACCTAGGAATAAAGTTGCTAAAATACAAACAAAAATAGGAACCGCCTGGCCAATAACCGTTACATCGGCAATAGACATTCTCTGATAGCAATAAAAGTATAAAATATTACTAGCGGCGCCAGCTAAGGCTCTAAAAATATGAAGTATGGGCTTCTGGGTATGAACCACCTTTGCTATTCCAGATCTCAGAATAAAAGGTGCCAAGACAACAAGAGCAATAACGGCTCTTAAAAAAGTAATTTGAACAGGATGGTAGTTAGGGCCAATTATTTTTACAAAAACTGCCATAGAAGACAGGGCAATGGTTGCAACTAACATGGCTACAATAGCTTTAGTATTAGAATTCGTTGTCCAGTTCATATGTAATTAATTTTTTTACTTTGCAGAATCATAAGGAGTTTTGCTTGAATGACAAGAATAATTCATCAACCAGCAATATGTTCAAAATTAAAAAACGGTCTTAATTTTTTGTAATCTATTTTTCAGTTGGATAGATTTAGTTTTTGCTATTTTTGATACTCTAATTGAAACAGCTTCGCTATTTCCTATGTTTTTTTTCGAGTCTAGAAGGTTTTTAATGTCTTTAGCTGATATATTATTTTGAATATTCTTATCTAATAAAAGAGCATCTTCAAAAGTCATTTTATTATAACGAACATTGTCAATTGCATCATGAAGCACTCTGTAAGCTTTTTCTTTTCCAATGATAGGCGCTACCTCCATGACTAGATTTTCTGCATTAATCAAACCAAGAGTAAGTTCTAATGTTTGAATCATTTTTTCAGGGTGGATTTGAATAATTTTTAATAAGTTGTTAAAATCTTCCAGCAAAATATTTAATTTAGGAAGTATTTCGTGAATAGTTTGTCTTGCAAAGACATGAGTTGCATGATCCCCTTCGTTGCTAATAGACATAACTGCGTTGCCCCTTGTGGTATAGCAAGCCATATCATTAGCTACCGCAATAAATGAATATACATATTTTGGATTAATTTTTTGAGGCATGGTTGAACTCCCTACCACTCCTTTAGCTAACTTCTCAGAAATAGCCTGCACCTCTTCTCGCATGTACAACTCTAACTCTCTACCAATATTTAATAAAGCAGAACCTAAGTGACCGCAGAGCAAAGTATACTCTGCGGTATTGTCATAAATGGCTCTGGAAGGAACTTGAACAGTATTTAAATTTAATTTTTTTGCTAATTTTTTATAAAGCAAGTCTCCTTTGTTCCTAAAAGAATGCATCGCTCCTACCGCTCCGCCAAAAATTAAAATAAAAACTCTTTTTTCCAGCTCTTCAAATCGCTGCTCAAACCTTAATAGTTCCTCCGTCCATTCAGCTAATTTAAAACCAAATGTAATAGGCATAGCATGTTGGCCATTGGATCTGGCAACCATCGGTTGGTTACTATGTTTTTTGGTTAATAAAGATAAAGTTTCTAAACACTCAGACATTCTGAACATCGCTTGAATATGTGCTTTTCTAAAAAGAAGTGTGGTTCCTGCATGTAAAATATTGTGAGTAGTAGCTCCATAATGAACAAATTTTTTAGCTTCTCCTTTGCAAGATTTCACGATTGATCTAACGAGAGAAACGATGGGGGCTTGAGTAGTCTCCAAGTCTTTTTCAAAAAATGCTAGATTAAAATACTTGATATTACATTTTTTGCTTATCTCTAAGGCTGAGCTCTTAGGAATCATCTTAAGCTCTCCTTGAACAAGAGCTAACTCTTTTTCAATAAACAGATAGCTGGCATAAACATGATGTTTAGAAAAAATATTTTTTATGGAACTAAGAGAAATTTTTTTATTATTCATATATTTTTTTTAAAGAAGACTTATACTTAAAAATATTAAAAGGTAAGTAAATTAATAGTACTGATCATTATAAAGAATAGAAGAAATTACCAAGATTTCTTGATAATTAATATTACACGCTCAAAAAAAACGGTACTAGAAATTGGGTATTGTTACAAGCGATCTCAGAGTATCAGATAACAGAACGCTCTTATTTAATTTTTGTGTACCTCATGCTAATTAAGGTATCTTTAAATTTCAAGTAAGATTCATTCTGGTTTTGTATCTCTTGTATCCCTTGATTGATTTCATCTTGACTAAGATCAAGAAGACAGGAAATATATTTTTTCTTAATCATCTCGATATATTTAGTTCTGCTTACGCCCACCTGATAGTGAAATTTTTTTTTAGTTAGTTTCGAAAGAGATTTTGATATTATTTTCTGAATAGCAACATCCCTTCTTAATCCTTGTTGTAGTTTTGATTTCATCAATGCAAAGCAAGGAATTTGATTGTGATGGGTCTCTAGACTAAAAATAAGTATCACTCCTTGAGGAGATAGGTTGTTTTTACAAAGTTTTAATAGTTTTTTAATTTGGGTAGGATTAAAAAAATGAATGGTTTGCTTGATAAGAATAAGATCCAAAGGCTTCTTGTTTTTTTTCAAATAATTAAAAATATCTGTTTTCTTAAATTCGATATCTTTATCCTTGTCTTGGTGATGAATAATATCAATTCCTATTGGCTTATTGAGTAGTTTAAACTTTCTCTTAAAGGCTCCTGTTATTTTACCACGGCCACAGCCAATATCTAACACTCTGGTACTTTTATGAATCTGGACTTGTTTCGACACAAAAACACAAAAAGCATCTATGTATTTTTTAGAAGACAGCCAATTATTATCGTCCCAATGTTTTAATAATTTCATAATAATACTTTAATCATGAATAGAATAACATTTCGAATACTTCTATTCAAAAACAGAAACAAACCATGTAAGGTTGATTCATGTTTGATAAATTTCATATTTTTTTAGGAGCAACTGTTGCAGATGCTGCCGCTAGGCCTTTGCATTGGATCTATGACCAAAAAACCTTACAAAAACACATTGAAGGGAAAAAAGACTTTGCTTTTTTAAAGGAAAATAAGAGCCCATTTTATTCTATCAGAACAGGCAAAGTGTCAGGATATAATGATGTAGGACAAGTAATGTTCCGCTCTTTGAAAGAAGATCAAAATGAAAAAGACATACTGTCTGTTTTTAAAAAAAATATAGTAAAAAACTTTGGTCCAGGTTCTTTGTATTGGAAGAACCTAACTTTACGAAAAAAATATAAAAAAATTAAATGGAGAAGTAAGATTAAAGGCCCATGGATCCATCAAAATATTATGGAAACTATTCAAAATATTAAAAAGAAGAAAAAAATTACAGGTGGAATTAAAGTAAATGAGTCCGATGGTTACTGTGCAGCACTTCCCTATTTCTTATATTATCAATCATTTAAAAATATAAAACGCGTAGTGAGTGCGGTTGCAAATACCAAACTTAGTATGGAGTATGCTTTGGCTAAACTGATGATTATTGATTTGGCAGATAAGGGCTTAAAAAACCCGGTAGATGCTTTTCTTAAGCAAAATAAAAACAAATCTTATTTCAAAGGAGTAATTATCAAAATTAAAGAAGTAAAAGCTCTTAAAAAAAAACCGCACAATATGGTGGTCAAAAAAATGGGAATGGCCTGCAGCTATCCAGGAACTTTCTGTGGTGCACTTCATGCTATCATTACTTCAAAAAATTACAAAAGCGCAGTGTTAAAGACAATTAAAGCGGGTGGATGTAATTGTTCTAGAGCTAATTTTGTGGGCGCCTACTTTGCTGCTTTTAAAGGAATAAAATCCATTCCCAAAGAGTGGATTCAAAAAACAGCAGTCTCAAAATCTATTTTGATTTAAAATGTTACTTTTGACCTATTCCCACCATTTAAATTTGAAATTATATCAGCGGTTATTAAAATTTTTTTAGACAAATTTTTAATTTGCTTGTGCAAAATATCCTTATCACCCACTAAAGATAAGCTATAATTTACTTCATTATTCAGATCAAAAATTGGAGCGGCAATAGCCGAATGCCTATCTTTTCTGATCTTGACTACAAAAAAGTCATCTCTAATACTTTGCAATTTCATATCTCTTAAATTTTTTTTTTCAAAAGCTCTAAATATATAAGAAGATACCCCGTCATCAGAAATTGACTTGATATCCCCGACCTCTGTAGAAGATACTAGTGGAGTTTTGGGATTCTCTTTTAAAATACAAAGTCTACTGCTGTCGCCCACTTTAATAAACAACCCTGCAGAAAGGTTTGTTTTGGATACAAGTGATTTAATATATGGAAGCGCTACTTCTAAAATATTAAAGTTTTCCTTGTAAATTTTTGAAAATCTTAAAAAATTTGGACCCAAGGAATATCTATTTTTCCCAACCTTGAAAATATAATTATATTTTTCCAAACTAATCATTAGTCTAATAATAGTAGATTTGTTAAAACCAGTTTTTTTTGAGATTTCACTTATAGATTGTTCTTTTTTTACTTCTGCAAAAGCTTCTATGATTTCTAAAGATTTTTCAACTGCATTAAAAGAACTGTCCATATATTAATGATTTAAATTATTTAAAAATTTATTTACTGAAATTTCATCAAGCTTATTAACACTATTAAAAATTAAGCTAGTTTTCTTTTGTGAACAATTTATGCTTAACAAATCTTGAAACTTTTTATCATAGAATCCTAAAGACACCGGATTGTCTTTTGACCCTAAGGGATTGTGAGTATATTTTTTAATTTTTTTATTTTTAAGCTCAACGGTAATTTCTACTGGTCTTTGGTCGGGCCAATTTTTATCAAATCTTTTTTCAGGATATATGTGAATTTTTTTAATTAAGTTTTGAACTGATTTATTATTTCTAGCTTTTCTGGAAAAGGAATTCATATCAATCTTTTGATAAACTAAATTCGCAGCTACACAATAGGGTATTCTTAAAAAAGCTTCTAGCTCAGTTCCTGGAATATTTTTGTTAATATAGAATGGCTTGTATGCGTAGCTATAAATGCCGATACTAATTTTTTTAATTTCTTTTAAATTAAAATTGCTGTCTTTAATAATCTCATTACATAGATCTAATGCTCCATGTGTTTGTCTGCAGGATGGATATGTTTTTAAATCTGTTGTTAAAAATAAAAAATCTTTTCCCAATCCTTTGTTTAAAAAATTCTTATTTTTATGGTTAGAATAAACCTCTAAAAATCCAAGCTTTCCCTCTAAAGAATTACTAGCCCCAACAACATTTTTTTTTGCTAACTTGCAAGCCAAGATGGCATTCTTTACAGCAAAGCCAGCATGCAGATGCTTATTTTGAGATCCATCATATCTATATGTGGTAATCCCAGAAGCAAGACTTGTGGCCAATCCAATTGCTGACTCAGTTTGTTTTTTATTTAATTTCATAATTTTTGCAGCTGCAGCTAGTGCACCAAAAATTCCACAGGTAGACGTTGGGTGATAGCCTCTATTTCTGTGCTCTACGTTAGCAGCAAGTGCAACTCTGACCGCAACTTCATACCCAACAACAATTGCTGAGATAAAAGTATTCATGCTAATCTTAAATTTTTCTGACAATGCCAGAACCGTCGGAATTACTACACAACCAGGATGCACAAATTTATGAGCATCGTCGAAATCGAAAGCGTGGGCTTGGATTGCATTCACAAATGCCGCCTCTTCAAAATTAACTTTTTGTCTAAATCCTAACAGTGAAGACTCTTTTTTTTGATGAGTATATTTTAAAACTTTAATAGCATTTTGTACAAATGAATAATTTTTAGCAGCAAAAATATTCGCTAAAGTATCGAGAAGATGTAACTTAACTTTAGAAATTATTTTTTTATCTTTTCTATTAAATAAATAGCTATTAATAAATTGACATATTTTTTTAGTTTGGTTTGGCATTTTTTAAATATGTTTAGATCTTCCACCGTCGACTTTGATTTCTGATCCTGTGATCATTCTAGATTTGGGAGATGCTAGAAAGAGAATGGCATTGGCAACATCCTCAGTATCAATTAATTTACCCAAAGGAATTAAAGATATTAAGTTTTTTCTGGCTATTGTTATTGAATTGTTCTTTTCTTTTGCCATAATTTTTACTAGCTCTTCAAACCTTCTGCCTTTAGAAAATCCAGGACTAACAACATTTACCCTTATTCCAAACTTTCCCAATTCTGTAGAAAGGGCCTTGGAGTAACCATGAACTGCTGCATTTATAGTACTAGCCATAGTAGTCCAATAATTTGGTTCTTTACCATGAAGTCCTGAAATATTGATAATTGATGGATTTTTAGATTTCTTAAGATATTTAACGGAATGACTACACAAATTTATTAAACCAAGTGGCTTTATTTTAAAACGTCCTTCCCACTCATCTAAACTATTCTTGTCAAAACCTCCTCTTGCAGCCCCACCAGCGGAATTCACAACAATATCCAAACCCTTCATAGTCTTAAATGATTTATTTATTGCTTGTTTGATACTATCCTCAGAATCAAAATTAATTTCATTAATAAAAATTTTTTTACTTTTAATTTTACTTACTTTTTTCTTAGCATCCTTTGTATCTCGAACTAAAAGAGAAACTTGAGCCCCTTCCTTTGAAAAAGCTTTTACACAAGCAAGACCTATTCCTCGATTACCACCAGTAATTAAAACTTTTATATTTTTTAACATTAAATCCATAAATTTATTTTATTGTAGGGGCCAAGGTAATGTTACATTAAAGTAACTTTGCAATAATCCTGTAGGATATTGAAGTGTTAATAATTTTGAGAGAGTTCCCAATAAAAGAACAAATACCATTGCCATAACAAAACTCCTGGAGATTGAAAGCTCACCCCTAATACACAAAAACAATGTAATAAAAACTCCTATTCCCATTACAAAACCAAGAAGAGATGAAACTAACAACATTAATAAAATAAGAAATAAGAAGTATTCATTGCTTTTTCTTTTGAGCTTGTCGTTATTCCAATCTAAATCATAACAGAGAACGGAACTTTTTCTTGTGGTGAAATATTTAATTCCCAGTGGAATTAGAAATAACAACGTTAAAATGCTTGAAAACTGCTGATAAATTGCTGTCAGTCTCGCATAATTTAATGAGTCATACATAACGTACAAGGTTATTAGAAGAATGGCTAAATAAAAAATTGTTTGAGGAATCATATTTTTATATGCGTACGGACTATGATCCGTAGTTTCTTCTTTAAATGGTTTGATTCTTATGTAAGCAATGATTGATATAACTATCAATGCTAATAAAATTAAGACTACTGGTCTTTCTAAGAAAGAAAATCCGTATACTTGAATTGTTTGATACACTAATGCTTCAACCTTAGAAGACAAAACAAATCCAATCAATAAAGCTGGTCGAGACCAACCAAATCGTTTCATGTAAACTCCTAAAATGCTAAATATAAATAATGCTAATAAATCTGCCCAATCTCTAGTAGCCTGAAATGCGGCAAAGAAAATCAAAGCAATCATAAATGGGGCAAGCAAATCATATTTGATAGTGGTTAATTTTGAAATTTGGGGAGCCAATGCAATAGATATTCCTCCACCAAAAATATTGGCAAAAGCTACTGAAAAAATCATTAAATAAATTAAATGCAATTTATCTGTAACCAATTCAATGCCTGGTTCAATTCCAATCAAAATAAACCCACCCAATAAAATTGCCATACTGCCAGAGCCTGGTATTCCAAATAATAATGTTGGTATTAATGCCCCTCCTTCTTTTGCGTTGTTGGCTGACTCCGGAGCAATAACTCCTCTTATATCACCCTTTCCAAAAGTATGATTATTTTTAGAAGTTTGAACTGCATGCCCATAAGCAATCCAGTCAATGACTGTACCACCTAAGCCTGGCAGCGCCCCAACAAGACAACCAATCGTAGCGCATCGAATAGATAGCCACTTGTGTTCCCACCAATCTTTTAATCCCTCGGTCCAACCTTTATTTGATAAAGAAGCCTTATCACTAATGCTGCTATTTCTTCTAAGTAGATCAATAATTTCAGGTGTAGCAAACATGGCTAATCCAATGATAACTAAAGGAATATTATCAATCAAATAGTCTGATCCAAAATCCAATCTTCCTTCTCCTGTCATAGGGGCTGATCCCATAGCTCCAATCATTAGGCCAATTCCAAAAGATGCAAAGCCTTTCCAGATATTCTTTCCGGTCAACATGCCCACCATAGTTAATGCCAAAATGATTAACATCATTTGTTCTCCAAAACCCATCGCTAGTATTATTGGCATTGCAAAAAATATTGTTAATGACAATATTAATGCTCCAAACAAACCACCAAAAATTGAAGATATAAAAGCAGCTGACAATGCTCTGGTAGCTTGCCCATTTTTTGCTAAAGGAAATCCATCAACTACAGTGGCTTGGGAACCGGCTGTTCCTGGAATACCCATTAATATAGCAGGAAAAGTATCTGAAGTAGTTGTAACCGACTGTAGACCGATCATCATGGCCAAGGCCATAGTTGGCTCCACTCCAAATAAAAAAGGTAAAATTAAAGCTAAACCGGCTGTGCCACCTAATCCAGGCAATATTCCGACGACCAATCCTACTATCACACCTAATAGCAAAGCCAAAAAATGACTTAAGGTAAACAATATAGATAATGCCTGTAAAGCTGAATCAATCATAAAAAAAAACAGGCCACAAATAAATTGCAGCCTGTTTAAATTATATTTTTTTTAATATATTACAACTTAGCATCATGTTTTGTTGACAGGAAATTAGATATCCATTTTTTAGATGAACTATCTAACTTCAAGCCTTTTTTAATCATAGATGCAGCTTCTTTTCCGTAAGATATCTTAATTGGACCCATTTCTTTTTGATATTTTTTTACAAACTCTGGGTCACTATTAAGTTTTTTAAAAGCATCAATATAAGTTTTTACAATTTTATTAGATGTTCCTTTTTGCAGAAAGAAAGCTTTAGAAAATGTAACCTTATTACTTACTAGCTTTATATGCGCAGTCAAAGCTGCTCCTTTTAGCTTCTTACCATTTAGCTGTTCATATGCTTCTAGGACAGTTGGTAAATTTGGATAATCCGGATCTCTTGCTAGAGTTCCAGGTTTTATTTCATATCCGTAAGCTACTAATGGAGCAACAGAACCATCCGCGATACCTTTTTTCATTTTTTTTCTGTAAACTCCAGTACCGTCGTTATTGATATTTGTTTCTCCTCTTAGGAATGCTTTTCTTTTTTTTCCCGTTGACAATCCAAATACTGCCTTGTGATTGATGCCCAATATTTCCATACTAGTCATATCCAATAGCACTCCAGCTGCTGGAGTTTTTCCTCCGACAATTAAATTACTTTTAGATCTTAAGGTTTTAACATCATCAACTATGTTTTTTCCTTTAGCTCCAGTAGTTTGAGAATTTGCATATAAAATTGCTCCTCTAGGATTTAAGCTAATAACTTTAAGTTTATTTAGATCATATTTTACTTTTTTAGATCCAAAAAACTGATTATTAAATGTAGAACTAGAACCCATAAAAACTACTGTTCCATCTTTAGCGCCTGAAGAATAAAATTTATTACTACCTTTAACAGATCCTCCACCAGGTTGGTTTAACACCACTACTGTTGGATTTCCTGGTAATACTGTTTCCATATTCTTTGCTACTAATCTAGCTAACCTATCCGTACCACCACCTTCTCCAAAAGGAACAAACAAAGTGACTGTCTTACCTTTTAAGTCAAAAGAAAAAGATGAAGAAGCAAAAAAGATAGTTGCTATTATTATTGAAAAAATTTGAAATGTTTTTTTCATTATGTACCCCCATTATTATTTATTTTAGATTACAAACTATTAATAAAAAAAAGACTTGTCAAACATTTGTTTGTATGACAAAACACATTTTGTATTATAAAATTAATTAAATAGGGAGTTTTAACATGCCACGAGCTTTATCATTTATAGAAATGCCACATAGATCAGTAAAACCAAGAACTACTGGCCTAACAATTGCAAGAGACAAAGGAATTAGCTTTTCAGAAGCTGAAGGATATATGGAATCAGTTGGTGAATTCATAGATTTTATGAAGATTCGACATATTTTTGTTTTAAACATGAGTGCAGATGAAAACGATTTCACCAAAAGAAAAATCAAACTTTACAGAGACAATCAAATCGATGTCAATCCTGGAGGAATTGTTCATGAAATGGCCTATGTTAACAATTGTGTTGAAAAAACTTTTGATACTTTGGCAGAATTAGGTTTTTCTGCTGTTGAATGCAGTGAAAACATTATTGAGCTTACTCTCGATCAAAAAAAAGAACATGTGAAGCTAGCAAAAAAATCAGGCTTAAAAGTAATGTTTGAAGTGGGAGAAAAATATCCTACTGCAAGTTTCGACTTGGCCAAAACAGAGAAGGAAATTAAAGAACTCTTTAATGTTGGCTGTGACTACGCAATAGTTGAAAAATCAATCTTGGAGCAGTGCTTAGGGAAAAGGGGAGAAAGTAAAGAGGCTTTTAAAATACAGGAGCTTACAAAAAGAATTGGCTTAGACAGACTAGTTTTTGAAGCAGAATCTTCCGATCATCATTATTGGCTGATTAAAGAATTCGGCGGAGAGGTTAGTGTTGGACCAAACCTGGATATCAATATTATAGCAGCTTTTGAGGCAACGAGACAAACCTTTAGTAGAGAAGGTGGCTATACTTACCTTATAGACAAAGCAAATAAACTAAAATAATTAAATAGAACAAGATACTTACAATTTAATTAGTCAAAACTGCTATGCAATATGGAAAAGGTATATTCTTACTTACCGTAATTTTATTAATATCAATCACTTCTAGTAATTTTTTATTCTTAAATAATTACATAATCTCACCAGCGTTTTTCTGTATAGCGCTTGGTCTTTTAATGGGTAATCTTGTTATTTTATCTAAATACACTGATCAACTAATAAATTTTATTTTATCAAATATACTAAGAATTGGAATTGCCTTCTTGGGAATAGGATTGAGCATTCATGAACTATTCAAATACGGTTTAAGCTCTGTGTTGTTAATTATTATAAATATTCTTTTAGTATTTGTTATTCTTCTGTTGCTAGGAAAAGTTTTTAAAATTTCTAAAAATTTAATTATTTTAATAACGATGGGAACCAGTATTTGTGGGGTGACGGCTATTGCTGCAACTTCTACTATTATTAAATCAAACCAAACCGATACTGGCTATGCTATTGGTGTTGTAACTATTTTTGGTTTGATTGCAGTTTTAATTTACCCTCATATGGCTCAATACATATTTGGTGAAAACGATGTAAATGCAGGAATTTTTTTAGGAGCGGCCATTCACGATACAGCACAAGTAAGTGCTGCTGGTCTTATTTATCAAGAAACGTTTTCTAGTCCTGTTGCTTTAGAAGCTTCTATGACTACCAAGTTATTAAGAAACTCTTTTTTAATTATTTTAATACCATTGCTTACCTATTTCCATGAAAACAAAAAAAACAAAAATGGCTCGAATTCTGTTTTAAAGTTTTTTCCTTTTTTTGTTTTAGGCTTTATTTTGATTTCTTTATTTAGAACAGCAGGTGATATCTTTATCGCAAATACTAACTATCAAGAGGAATGGACAAATTTTATAATATTAATTAAGTATATTTCCAAATACATGATTTTAATCTCCATGATCGCCTTGGGACTAAAAATAAAGATAAATAAATTTAGACAAGTAGGATTTAAGCCGCTAGTTATAGGCTTTGTTGCCGCAGTTTCTGTGGGTGTGTCTAGTATTATTTTTTTAAGCTAGCTATTTTCTAAATTTTTTAACAATAACAACGAATTAATGTATACAATTTGTTAATGATAAAAAAAATATCTCAAATGCTAACAGATGCAGCAAACATTTTGTTTGATGATACTCAAAATGATTTGAGAGCTCTTCCCAAAACAGTACGACTGCAGCTATTAATTGTGTTGAGTGGTGTGTGGTCTACAGCCTTTAGTTTGTGGATTTTTACTAATGTATTTTTTGTAACAGGCTGGGTGATTACTCTTATATCGCATTTATTGGTTATTTTTGCTGCTTACTACACCTTTAAACAGTTTCATAATGCGAAGGAATTTAGAATACATTCTCAATATCATACTCCGACTAGATCTAGGCAAAACTTATGGATTGCAGGTAAAAAAGTAGAACTACCCAAAGGCGATCCCGGCGGTGAGCACGAATAAGTATTTAAAAATTAATTTTTTTACAAATATACGTTCACATTATTATTTGCGCATAAAATCATTGAAGTTATTAGGTCAGTAAAGGTATAAAAAAAATAGATGCTTATAAGCTATTTTTGCTTTAAAGCTTTTTTTTAACACTATGATAAATGCAGTTATATTTTTTTTACTTGGGTTTGGTCTTTTATATGTAGGGGGAGAAAGTACCTTACGAGGGACCTTGGCTTTAGCTCATAAATTAAAGTTATCCAAACTATTAGTCAGTGCTTTAGTGATTGGCTTTGGAACTAGCTTACCAGAATTAACTGTATCTTTAGAGGCGGTTCTAACTGGATACCCTGATATTGCATTGGGAAATATCATAGGAAGTAACACTGCCAATATTTTATTAGTTATAGCTATTGCTGCTATCTTAAGTCCCATCTTTACTAGTGAAAAAAGTGCCACTAAAGATGTGATGGTAATGTTGCTGTGCACCTTAGCTCTCATTGTAGTTAAAACTTTAGATTTGTTAAATGGCATGGTCGGTATTGCCTTTTTGATTGCCTTGTCTTTGTATGTTTTTTTTTCTTACCGATCAGATGTGGCTGATAAAAATCAACAACATGAACAAGCAAAGAAAGAAAAGTCTGGAATTAAGATTGCGTGTTACTGCTTAGTGGGAATAGCTTTGTTAATTGCAGGAGGACATTTATTAATCAACTCTGCAGTGACGATAGCCAGATCTTTTAATATTTCAGAGGCAGCTATTGGTTTAACAGTGGTGGCTATTGGAACTTCTCTTCCAGAATTAACTACTGCTATACTTGCTTCTATTAAAAAACAAAACGACATCATTATTGGAAACATATTAGGAAGTAATATTTTTAATATTTTGGGAATTTTGGGAATTACTATTTTAGTTCAACCTATTCCCATCACAGAGGCTATGGCGAATAAAGGAATTATTGAAATGACAGTTGCATCTATACTTTTTGCTGGATTGGTATTCTTTCGTGTTCCTATTGGTCGTGTCATGGGAACACTAATGCTATCTGGCTACTTTGCTTACCTGTTCTTTATTCTAAATTAATTAAATAAATATTACTTCGTTTTTTCAATAAATTTTACAATATCCTTTTCCAAAGTAGCGCTCATAACCATGGTACCTTGCTCATTTGGATGAATACCATCGCTTTGATTAAGCTCAGGTTTCATTGCAACTCCTTCTAATAAGAAAGGAATAAGAGGCAATTTATATTGAGTGGCTAAAGAAGGGTAAATTCGATCAAAGTTTTTTTTATAATCTATTCCATGGGTGGTAGGAGCCAGCATTCCGGCCAAGATTATTTTAATGTTTTTGGCTTGCGTAATTTGAATAATATTATCTAAATTATTTTTTGTCTCTTTGGGGTCAATACCTCGTAACATATCATTAGCACCCAATCCTAAAATCAATAAATTAATATTAGGTTCTTCTAAAGTCCATTTAACTCTATTCAATCCACCCGAAGAGGTGCTTCCAGAAACACTGCCATTAATAATTTTGATATTATAACCTTTTTTTTGAAGATTTTTTTCAAGGACCGTTGATAATTGCTGTTCTTTTGGCAAGCCGTATCCCGCCATCAGACTATCTCCCACTAGCACTACTTTATCTTGGGCTGAGGCGGTTATGCTCACTAGACACAGTACGATAATTTTAATAATTAAACTTTTATTCATGCCTACTCTTCTTAAATTAAAAAAGATCAATCTTAAATACCAAACAGGTAAAGAAGTCATAAAAGTTTTACAAAACATTAACTTTGAAACCAAAACCAAAGAAACCATCTCTATTGTAGGGGAAAGCGGTTCTGGAAAAACTAGTCTCATCATGTTGATTGCGGGATTGGAGAAAGTCACCTCAGGTAAGATCTTTTTTCAAGACCAGGAAATTACGAAATTAAACGAAGACCAAGTATCAGAGATTAGAAGAAAACATATAGGAATCATTTTTCAGTCTTTTTATTTAATTCCAAATTATACCGCTGTAGAAAATGTTGCTCTCACTTTAGAGTTAAATAAGTTCACCAACCCTAATGAACGAGCGAAAGAATTGTTAGATCGTTTTGGTCTAAAGCATCGTTTGAACAATCTTCCCAGTCAATTATCAGGAGGAGAACAACAACGAGTTGCTATTGCACGTGCCATTGCCATGAAACCAGAATTGATTTTAGCAGATGAGCCTACCGGAAACTTAGATAGTGACAACTCAGCGATGATTGCAGATATTTTATTTAAATATGTCAAAGAAGAAGGCTCTTCCTTAATTATGGTGACCCACGATCCTAAACTGGCCAACCGAGCAAAAAGAAAAATTAAAATTAAAGATGGGAACATTGCTTAAATCCACCGAGCTTGGCTTAATTGTTACATACGCTCTAAGAGATTTGGGCAGAAATTATAAAAAAATTTCTAGTATTGTTATTACCCTTTTTATCAGCTTATTCGTCTTGAGCTCTATCTTGACTATTGAACAGAGTTTAAAAAAAGAACTGAATGACAATTCTAGAGCTTTGCTCGGAGGGGATCTTGAAATTGATTATAATAGAATTCCAGGCAATCTAACTTTAGTAAACAAAGTAAAGGAATTTGCCACCATCTCACAGATGGTCGAATTCACCACAATGCTTTCAACTAACAATAAAGAAAATAATCAATCTCTATTTACTATAATTAAAACTGTAGATGAGCTTTATCCTTTATATGGAGAGGTTATGTATGAGCCTCAAGGAGCTTTACAAAGAATTCACCAAGAACAAAATACTATTTTAGTAAATGAAAATATTTACAAAACGTTACAGCTAAAAGTGAATGACAAGATCAAAGTTCAAGATCAACTTTTTAGCGTAGTGGGTGTGATTAAATCAGTTCCTGATGTTAGTGGATTTGTTACCTTTGGTGATTTTGCTTTAGCAGGCAAGCAAACTCTAGAACTCCTACAATTAAATAATTTAGGAAGCTTTTTAAATCATGAATATAAAGTGCGGTTTCCAGAAGGGGCAAACACTCAAGCATTAAGAACTAGAATTCAAAAACTATTTGAAGAGGACAAAAAAGTAAGCCTACGCTATCCTGAAAATTCAGCGAGCGGATTAAAAAGAGTGATTAACAATTTTTCTCAGTTCCTGTCTTTAGTTTCTATTAGTGCGATGCTAATTGCTGGAATTGGAATTGCTAATACCCTGCTCTCTTTTATTAATCAAAACAATATGTCCATTGCTGTAAGAAAAGCCCTTGGCTTCAATTCTTTCAGCATTAAGGCAATTTATTATTTACAATTATTTATTTTATTAAGTGTGATTAGCATTTGTGCTTATGGATTAAGCTTCTTATTGGTTCCTCTTGCAGATGGTTATTTATCTTCCAATCTAGGACTTAACATTAAACCTATTTTTTCCTTTATTAATTTTTTTAAAATATTTTTAGTGGGTCTATTGGTGTTGGTTATTTTTTCGATCCCTACCATTAATGCTATCGACCAAGTTAAAGCTTCCAACTTGTTTAGAAACGTATTTCAAAATTTACAGTTTTTTTATACCAAAACATCTATTGCGGTTAGTTTGTGTTTATTGGGACTGCTCATTCTTTTATTCACCCTAGGTTCGGCAAGACCTATTTATAGTTTGGGTTACTTTGCAGCTTTCTTTGTTTGTTTAATAGTTTTTTTCTTATTATCAAAACTTATTGTTTATTTATTAAAAACATTAAAAAATACTTCTAATATCTCTTTAAAGGTATCCATTAAGAATATTACCCAAACCAAAAGCATAACGCCTATTACTATTATGTCTTTAGGCTTAGGGGTAACTTTGCTTTTAACCTTAGCTTTGGTGGGTACTAATTTTAAAAGAGAAATTGGAAAATCCATTCCTGATATTGCACCTGATTATTTTTTTCTAGGAATTCAGAATGGTGAAGAAAATAAATTTACAAAAGCTATTGTTGCCATGGACCCCAATGTTCGTTTGGAAGTAGTTCCTATTATTTCTTCTGGAATTTCTAAAATTAACGGAGTAGATCCTGCATCTTATATCACCGCTGATAACGATAGTTCTTGGGTGATTGGTAGAGAACGCCGTTCCTCTTGGGTTGATGAACCTCCTATAGACAATCCCATTTTGGAAGGAAACTGGTGGGACCTTAATAAGCCGGATCAATTGCAAATCTCTTTAGACGCAAAAGTTGGAAAAGATTTTGGAATAAAGCTAGGCGATATCTTCACTCTTAATATCTATGGAAGAGAAATCGAAGGCACCATTGTTAACTTTAGAGATGTAGAATATCGAGACCTCAGTATTAATTTTGCTATGCTATTTAACCCTCAATTTGCAAAAAACATACCCCATGAATACCTGGCAACTGCAAAATTTAAAGACCCTAAACAATTTAATGAGGCAAAGATGCTAGAAGTGCTGCCTAGTCTTTCTATGATTAAAATTGCTGACTACTTAACCAAAGTCACCGATATATTAAATAAAATATTTATTGCTGTTATTCTTATCTCAGCCATTACTATTATTATTGGTCTTATCGTAATCTCTAGCGCCATTATGGTTCAAGGGAAAGTGAAAGAGTTCCAAAATTTAGTCTTTAAAATTTTAGGTTTTTCTAAAAGAGAGGTCGTGATGTCTTCTATTATTGAGTTTGTAATTATCTTTTCATCAGTGATATTAATTGCTGTATTCTTCGCAACGGTTGGATCTAAGTTTGTCATTCAAACTATTTTTAATTTAGTTTGGTTATTTGATCTGAAGGTGTTGTTTTATCTTGGGGGCTCTATTGGATTGGTTACCTTGGTTCTTATAATGTTAACTAACTTGAAATATTTAAACCCTAAAGTCTATCCTTTAATTAGAAATCAATAGTTCAACCAAAAGTTGTTGAAACTTTAAGAAAAATTTAGATATAAAATGTTTGAATACGATGTAATAATTGTTGGAGCAGGTAATGCAGCACAAGCTGCTGCTTTATCAGCAAAAGAAAGTGGTGCTGATAAAGTTGTAATTTTAGAAAAAGCACACGAAGAGATGAGGGGTGGAAACACTCATTGGTCTGGTGGTATTTTAAGAATTGCTTTTGATGACTCTAGAATGCTTAAGCCATTTTTACCTGGTGTGGAAAATAAATTTCTTAATTTTTATGACGGCATTCAACCTTACACTAAAAAAAGATACAAAGAGGATTTGCTAAGAGTAACGCAAGGAAAGTCGGATCCAGAACTTGCAAATATATTAATAGATAATTCTTACGATACAGTTAAGTGGGCTGTAGAAAAAGCCAAAATTGAATGTGAACCAGCCTGCTCTGTTTGCGGAGTGTTAGTTAATGGTCAATGGACTTTTCCTGGAGGCGTAGTAATACGAGCAAAACATGAAGGTAAAGGCTTGTCAGCTTCGTGGTTTGAAGCATCTAAGAATGCTGGAATAGAAATAAGATATGGCTCAGGAGCTTTGGAATTATTACAAAACGATAAAGGGAAAGTGATTGGAGTTTTATCCAAAGAAAAAGATGGACTAAAAAAATTATATGCAAAGGCAGTAGTATTAGGATGCGGTGGATTTGAAGCGAATTCACAAATGAGAGCTCAGTACTTAGGTGAGCCTTGGGACCAAGCGAAAGTTAGAGGAACTTCATTTAATCAAGGAGATGGTTTGCGAATGGCCCTATCTATAGGGGCTATGCCTTGTGGTCAATGGACTGGCAGACATTCGACACCGATCGATGCTGATTGGCCAGACTTTGCAGATCGTGAACGAGGTGATCAATCTAATAGATTGTCCTATTCCTTTGGAATTATGATTAACAGAAAAGGATTGCGATTTGTGGACGAGGGAGAAGATACAAAACTTTACACATATGCAAAGTTTGGAGCTGAAATATTAAAACAACCAGGTGGCAAAGCGTATCAAATTTTTGATCAAAAAACTGTTCAACATCTAGAACCAAGATACAAAACTGGGGAGCCTATTGTTGCTGACACCATTGATGAGCTTGTTGAAAGAATGGATATTGATGATAAAGTTCAAGCTCTAAAAACCATCAAAGAATATAACTTATGCGCACAATCTGCTAATAATTTTGATCCTACATGCAAAGATGGCTTGTCGACTGTTGATTTAAGCCTACCAAAAAGTAACTGGGCAACAAAAATTGATGAGCCTCCTTATGAAGCCTACCCTACAACTGGCGGTATTACTTTTACTTTTGGAGGTTTAAAAATAAATTCTGATGCTCAAGTAATTGGGACGGATTGGAGACCTATTCCAGGATTATTTACATGTGGTGAAATGGTGGGTGGGCTGTTTCATTACAACTATCCAGGAGGGGCTGGTTTAGTTTCCGGCCAAGTTTTTGGAAGAATTGCAGGAAAAAGCGCTGCCAACGAAATATAATAAAAGTTATAAGAAAAAATTATTTAATTAATCTTTTTGTTCGGTAGCTTCCGATTCATATCTTTTGGAATTCTGAATATATCTTTGTGCATTCTCATGAATAGCTTTGATCTCTTCATCTGTTACTTCACGAATTACTTTTCCAGGAGAACCCATTACTAAAGATCGTTCGGGTATTTTTTTTCCTTCAGTAATTAAAGAGTTCGCACCAATGATAGAATTTTTACCAATATGAGCTCCATTTAAAATAGTGGCACCCATTCCAATTAAAGAATCATCTTCAATACTACATCCATGTAAAATGACAGAGTGGCCTACGGTAATTCTTTTGCCGATTGTTAACTTACAATCTTTGTCTGTATGTAAAACACTATTGTCTTGAATGTTAGTTCCTTCATCAATAGAAATTGTTTCAATATCTCCTCGCAATACTGCTCCGTACCAAATATTAACATCATTTTTTAAAAAAACATCTCCAGTTACAATTGCTGTGGGGGCAATCCAAACCCTACCCTCTCTTCTAACCTTTACGCTTCCTAAGGAATAAATCATGGTTCATTCATAGCAAAGTTTGTAGTATTAAGTAAATAAAATGTTCTTAGTATTATGTCCTTAATCGAAACTCCTATTTGTAATTTTAACGAGCCTATCCAAGATTTTTCCTTGTTATCTACAGAAGAAATCACAGTAAGCTTAAAGGACATTCAAGGTCCGGAAGGGACATTGATTATGTTTATTTGTAATCACTGTCCTTATGTCCAAGCAATCATGAAAGAAGCTGTAACCATTAGCAATACAATTAAGGGTCTTGGTATTCATACCGTTGCTATCATGCCAAATGATACTGAGTATGAATCTGAGGATAGCTTTGATAATATGAAATTATTTTCAAAACAAAATCATTTTCCTTTTCCTTACCTGCTTGATGAAAGTCAAGAAGTGGCAAAAAAATTTGGTGCAGTCTGTACCCCTGATTTTTTTGGCTATAACAACAAAGGACAACTTCAGTATCGAGGTAGAATAAGAAAACTTAATCATTTAACCCCTGTTATGGAAGGTGAAAGTGAATTATTATCGGCAATGAAATTAATTGCTAGCAATGGACAGGGGCCTAAAAAACAGTTTGCTAGTATGGGCTGTAGTATAAAATGGAAATAATATGTTTGTCATAACCACTAGAAGTTTTCCTCCAGAAGTCGGTGGAATGCAGACGTTACTAGGTGATCTAGCTCACAATCTTGCTAAGCATGGAAAGGTTCAGGTGTTTGCTGACTCTGCTGATGGAGATTCTGATTTTGATAATCAGCAAATCTATAGAATAGAACGCATTAAAGGTTTTAAATTCCTTCAAAAATATAGAAAAAAAAACCAAGTAGAAATATTTTGCAGTGGACAAAAAGATGTTCGCGCATTAATTGCGGATCATTGGAAAAGCATTGAAAAAGTATCTGAAAATCTATGTAAAAAAATACCTACCCTATGTTTAATTCATGGAAAAGATATTAACCAACCGCTACGAAGCTTACGCCATACAAGAATGCTTAATAGTTTAAAAAAAACAAAGTACATTATTGCCAATTCTCAATTCACAAAAAATCTTGCTATAGAAAAAGGAATTCCTTCTAATAAAATTAAAGTAATTAATCCTGGAATTACCGCTCCTCTAAAAACAGATTCAGATGCAAAAGCTCAGGCCTTGGAATTGTTTGGCAACACGAGTCCTAAGTTGATTAGCGTGACTAGACTGGAGCGAAGAAAAGGACTTCATTCAGTTATTTTATCTTTAAAAAATTTACAAGCGATCCATCCTAATTTTTTATACTTAATTGTAGGAGAGGGTGAGCAGGAGGAAGATCTGCGTTCTATCACTAGTCATATGGATTTAGAGACTAATGTAATTTTCTTAGGAGATGTAAGAGAAAAATTAAAGAATGCTTTATTGGAAGCTGCGGATATATTTTTAATGCCCTCTATTGAAGATAAAGCTTCTGTAGAAGGATTTGGTATTTCTTTTTTAGAAGCTTCTTGCTTTAAAACTCCCAGCATCGGTGGGTTAGTTGGTGGGGCTGCTGATATTATTAAGAACAATCAAACAGGCTTACTTTGCGACGGGACAGGTCATGATGCTATTTACAATTGCTTACAGCAAATGCTTAAAAACGATAAGCATATAGAAATGGGACAGGCTGCAAAAGAATATTCCAAGCAATTCTACTGGGACAATCAAATTAAAAAATATTTACAATTAATCTAAACCTAAAGGAGACCCTATGACGTTTTTAAAACAGTATTTAAAATGGATTAGTACCGCACTGGTATTAACAGGAATTTTACTCACTAATCTTAACATCTATCCTCTTAATATTTTTTTTCATGGGTTGGGGGTCGTAGGCTGGACTGTTTCTGGAATCTTAAACAAAGACAAAGCGATCATAACCAACTTCGGTTTACAAATACCCCTTTTTTTATTGGGCTTTTACAAGTTAGCTTTTTAATAAAGGCTGCACACTGTCCCATACCGATGAGGCAGTGAGGTCTTCTAAATTCTCTGACGTAATTGCTTTAAAATTTTTCGTTTCAATACTTACTTTTTGTGGAGACGTGTGGGCTCCAAATAAAACTACCCCTTTGCATCCTAGGTGAGCAGCCATATGAGCAGGTCCTGTGTCATTAGCAATGACAACGTCCGCATGCTTAATAATACTAGCTAGTTGAGAAAAGTTAGTAGGACGGTCTCCATCTAGCAATACAGTTGTGCTCAAATCTTTGCACAATTCTATTTCTCCAGGACCAGGTGCTACTACTATATTTATATCTGGTCTTTTATTTTTTATAATCTGAATAAGCTCTTGGTAATGTGGCCATCTTTTATGAGGTAATTTAGAAGAAGAAAAAGGAGATAAAAATATATACGGTTTAGAAGGTAAGTTAGAAAAATTTTTATCTACTGCCCATGAAAAATCTGGTGTTAGAGTATGTTCTGTAGAAATCGAACTACGCTGCAACTGAACTTGAAACCGTTCCAATACTCCATCTTGATCAAATGCTTCTTTAGTCTCTCCTGGTTGTAAAATAGTATACGAGGAAGACCATTGTTTAACATTAAACAAATACTTTCGGTAAAATTCTGTACGTGAAGAATTTTGCAAATCAATCACTTGAGAAAATTGTTGTTTAACAATTTTAGACATAAGACCATACAAATAAAAAAAATTCCATCTAGCTTTTCTCTCATCTAACAATACATGATCCACATAGGGACATTGCTCAAACAAAGATTGGTATGGTTTAGAGGTAAGAATAGAAATGGAGCTGTCAGAAAAATGATTTCTAATATCTTTTAAAATACCTGAAATTTGAACTATATCTCCAAGAGACCCATGTTTGATGATTAAAATATTTGACATAAACTAGTAATAAAATAACTAATAAACTTATGAATACCACAAATAAAATACTTTCGGAAATTTCTGCAGGTGAATTAATGGACAAAATAACTATTTTAGAAATTAAAAAAGTTAAGATTACCGACCCTGAAAAGCAGGTTATTATTAATAAAGAATTAAATAGTTTGCATAGCACCTACCAAACCTCTCTAACGCCTAGTCCAGAATTACAAGAACAAATCACTAAGCTTAAAAACATTAATCTTACATTGTGGGATATTGAAGAAGGAAAAAGAGAATGTGAACGACAAAAAGATTTTGGTGACAGTTTTGTTCAATTGGCCAGAAGTGTCTACATTGAAAATGACAATCGAGCTAAGATCAAAGCAGAAATTAACCGCCTTACCAACTCTACTATTTCAGAAGTTAAAAGCTATAAAGCTTATTAATCTAAATTTAAACTTGGGATTCTTGTTCTTAGTTGTCTAGGAAGCTCACTATCAATTTCAGCTATTATAAAACCAGTTCCTGATTTTTTTTCTGCCAAAATAGCTCCATCTGGAGAAATGATAAGAGAGTGTCCGTACGTTTGTCTTTGGTTTGGATGAGTTCCCACTTGTGCTGGAGCAAATACATAGGAAAAGTTTTCAATGGCTCTTGCTTTTAATAAGCTATGCCAATGTTTCTCTCCTGTCGTTTTGGTAAAGGCTGCTGGAACGCTTAAATAATCACAACCAAGTTTGGCCAACTTTCTATACATTTTTGGAAAGCGAACATCATAACAAATACTTAAACCTAACTTGCCCCAAGGAAGTTCTGCATGGACTAAATCTTTTCCTGCCAAAAACTTTTTAGACTCTTCGTATTTTTCTGTTTTAGATAAGACCACATCAAACATATGTATTTTATCATAAAACGTAACGATTTCTCCTTTTGAATTAATGAGTACCGATCGATTAGCTAGCTTGGTCGAAGAAATTTTAATAGGCATTCCTCCAATCAAGAACCACTTTTTCTTTTCTTTAGAAAAAGCTTGGATGGTTTTTATGAAAGAATTATTTTCATACTCTTCTGACTTAGATAAAAGTTCTTTTGAATCAGAGGAAAAAATAGATGAATTTTCAGGAGTGATAATAAAGTCTGCTTTTGCTTGAATTGCTTGATTGGAAAAATTTAAGATACTTTGGGTATTTTGATCAACATCACTGCCACAGGTTAACTGCAAGCAAGCAACATTAAATTTCATATAAGATTATCTGTTAATAGAACTTACAAAATTCCAATTACAATCAAAACTTGGAATATACACTTCTGAAATTTTTGAGTTTCCAAAGTTTTTTTCTAAAGTGCTAATCCACTCATCTACTTGTTTTGGTTTTTTATTTTTAGAACCTACTTGCACTGTAATTACACCATCTTTTTTAACAATTCTTTTGACATTATCTATATTTTTTTCCGCTAGGTTAATGCAGTAAGGATCGTCATTTAGATCTATGAACAAATGGTCATATTTTTGATCTTCACAATTAATAATATTTTTAAAAGCATCTCCCCATATGCAATTAACGTTGTTACTTTTGTTTATGTTTTTAAAGACTTCTGGAAGATACTTTTGGCAAGCCTCTACCACTTCTCGGTCTAACTCAAACCAATCAACAAAGTTAAAACCATTTTTTATACATTCTCTCGCCACTCCCCCATCGCCACCACCTATAATAGCTGCAGAACCATTGTTTGCAGATAAGGCTAGTGAAGAGTTCACAAAAGTAGAAGAATATAAAATTTCATCACTTTCAGCCACTTGGATTTCATTGTCGATAAACAGTGCGTTTCCAAACTCTTTTAGCTTTAAAATTTCAATAAATTGACCCTGTTCTGATTTGAAGCTTTTAATAAACTCTTCCACCATATAACTTTTTTGATGCCCATCTGAACTATAAATATCATGATAAGGATGAATAGTGTCTCGCGGAAATTCTTTTTTAACCACACTTGTGTGCTCAATTTCTTGTTTTAGAATATCATGAGCAACCATAGGACTAACTTTACCGCAGGTAAAAAAATCAAAGCTAATAATCCCATTTTCAGGAAAGGTATGAAAGCTCATATGACTCTCTTTTAATAGGGCAATCATAGTTAAACCTTGGGGACTAAATTCGTATTTAGAAATGTTTACAATGCCAACTTTCGCAGCTTTGGCAATTTTATTAATAACATTCTCATAAAACTCAGGGCTATATTCCCTCTTAACTCCTAGAAAATCTAGAGTAACGTGATCTCCTACTTTAACCATATCTTGCACCTTTTAATTGAAAATTTTTTATATAGAAGTGAGAAAAAAAATCAACTACTTAACCCAAGAAAAATTTTTAGCCTTTTCTAGAAAAAGTTGAGAACCTTTTTTGCAATTTTCTAACCAATCACTGCTGGCATTTTCATCTGCATTGTCTGATATAAATTTAAAACACTTAAAATCAACATTGTGAAGCTTGCAAATTTTAGCTAGGGCATACGCTTCCATGTCTACTACATCTACATTCATTTCAATTTTGCTTTGGACAAAGCTATCTCCTGTTCCACATGAATATCCAGCATCATTGGTGATGATCTCCTGAATGGAATCAAAAGGAGTTTCTCCTAACTTTAATTTCATTAATCCTCTCACATCCATATCTCTTTGATAAAATTTAGTAACCTCAATCAAGCCTTTTAGTTCCTTATTGAGAGAGCCGACGCTGCCAAAATTAACAATTTCTTCAGGCTGATGTTTTAAAATTAGCTGTGTAATGGCATGGGTTGCATTAATTTTCCCCACTCCGGTAAAATGAAAAAAATCTAAATTGGGAACCTCTTCTTTTAGTGCTGCTATAAATAATCTTTTCATAATACTTGAATAATATAGTAATAATTTAAAATATGAATTTAAAAAAATATATCAGATCTATTCCTAACTATCCTAAAAAAGGAATTTTATTTAGAGACATAACTACCTTGCTCGAAGACCCAAAGGCATTTAGCTATGTTATTAAAAGAATGCACGCCATTTCAAAAAAAATACCTCATACTAAAATTGCCGCTATTGAAGCAAGAGGGTTTGTGTTTGCCGCAGCTCTTGCTTATTTAAATAAAAAACCTTTAGTTTTGTTAAGAAAAAAAAACAAATTACCAGGAGCTACTATCTCTCAAAAATTCAAACTTGAGTATGGAACAGCTATTGTTGAAGTTCACAAAAATTCCCTCAACCAAAATGATAAAGTGATTATTGTAGACGATTTAATTGCAACTGGGGGTACCGCTCTTGCTTCCGCAAAAATAGTAGAAAAATGCAAAGCTAAAGTGTCTGCTTTTTTATTTTTAATTGATTTGTTTGATTTGCCAGGAAATAGCAAATTACTTTCTAAAGGTTACAAAACCTTTAAATTAATTGATTTTCCAGGTCACTAATTAATAATTCCAATTTGTTTTTGTCGGTAAATAATAAATAAACCACTTGCTACCACAATAGAGGCTCCTGCTATCATATGGTACGAGGGAACTTCTTGAAAAAATAAATATCCAAATAACAAACCCCAAATAATCACCGTATATCTAAAAGTAGAAGTAGAAGAAATCGATGCAATTTTTACCGTAGCAACAGAAAAAATATAAGCACAAGAAAGTAGAATAGCTGAAATTAAAATTAAAATTAACTCATTTAAAAGAATAGGCTTTAAATGAAACAGCATGTAAATGCCGTAGCAAACACACACCACAAAACAAGTGACAAAAGCAATTTGAATACTATCAAACTTATCTTGAAAGGATCTGGTATACGTATCTCTATAAGTAATCAAAATCGCTGCTATGAGTGGAAAAGTAAAGGCATAGCCAAACTCTAATTCTCCCGGGTTCACTACAACCAACACTCCCACAAATCCTAAAATGACCGCACTCCATCTTCTCCAGCCCACTACTTCTTTTAATAAAATAGCACCTGATGCAGTGATTAAAATTGGTGCTAAGTTCAACAAGACATACAAATCTGCAAAGGGCAGAGATGCTAGACCAAGAAAAAAAAATATTCCACAAACAGCTTCTATCAATCCCCTCGTAAGAAGATGCTTCGATGTAAGCATTCTTTTTAATTCTAATTGTTTTTTTGCAAACAAGATCAAGCCAATAAAGATCGTTGCAAATATTCCACGAATAAAAACTATCTGACCCAAAAAAGAAATATCATTATCATGAATTAACAGTATGTATTTTACAAAACCATCGTTGGCAGCAAAAAAAAATTGGGACAAGATCATAAATATAATCCCTTGCGTTTCTAAAGATTGTCTTTTGAATTGTTCCAACATATTTCTGCTTATATGCTCAAATTAAATAAAAGCCATATTCATATTTCATATTCCGTTTCCTCTTAAAAAGAGTATAATCAATCTTTCTATGAAAAAAGCTCTGCTCACTCTATTAACTGTAATGCTTTTCGAGAATAGCTCTCCGGCTAATCATCATTTTCCTATTTCTAGAGATTCTAAGGCAGCGGTAGAACAAGGAAAACTTTTATATAATCAGAATTGTGCTTCTTGCCATCAAGCAACTTTGTCAGGTGCCAAAGACTGGAATATGAAATTAGATGAGGATGGCCAAAGACTTGCTCCTCCATTAAATGGAACTGCCCACACTTGGCATCACCCAGATTCAATGCTGCATAATGTAATTAAATATGGCTATGCTAAAACAATTAAAGATTACAAAGGTAAGATGCTTGGCTTTGGAGATAAGCTAACAGATCAAAATATTGATCATATTCTTGCTTATATAAAATCCACTTGGAATGATGAAATATATAAGCGTCAAATGCAAATAAGCTCTCCAAACTAATAAATATGGATACCACAAACACTTCCTTTCATTGGGGCTGCAAACACACTTGGAAAAGAAGTGCTAACAATACTATGTGGTGCGTAATTGGTTGTTCGATTGGAGATTTTGGAACTATTTTATTTTTTCAACTAAGCCAAATTTCTTTTCCCACGTTAGGTATTATGATTTTAGCTATTATAAACGGTTTACTAACTAGCATTATGTTAGAAACTTACATTTTAATGAGGCAGAAATTTTCTTTCTCCAAAGCTTTTAAAACTGCTTGTGGAATGAGTTTTATTTCCATGGTTAGCATGGAGATTACCATGAATATGACTGACTACGCTTTAACCGGAGGTGCAATGCTCGTTTGGTGGGTTGTGCCGATCATGTTATTGGTTGGGTTTGTAACTCCTTGGCCTTATAATTATTGGAGACTAAAAAAATTTAATCAAGCTTGTCACTAACCTGCTATTTTAGTGTCGAACTTTACTTTTAATTAAATTATTTTGACAAATTATGCCTTTTTGTAAATTTCTTTTTTTAAGTATCTTGCTCTTTACTAGTAACGCCTTTTCTCAAGAAAAAGTTTATATAGTTGACGGAGATACCATTCATATAGGCTCTAATAAATATCGTTTTTCAGGAATAGATACGCCCGAAATGAAACAAACCTGCAGTAAAGATAATAAAATTATCATGTGTGGTGTGTTAGCTAAAGATTCTTTGATCCAAAAAATTAATAACCGCCCAGTTCTTTGTAAAGAAGAAACAATTGATCGATATAAAAGAATTGTTGCTGAATGCTTTGTAAATAAGGAAAGCTTATCTACATATTTAGTTCGAAATGGATATGCATTTGCCTACCGTAAATATTCTAAAAAATTTATAGAAGACGAGCAGTATGCAAGAGAAAATAAGTTAGGCTTATGGTCCATGACTTTTGAATATCCTTGGGATTATCGAAGTAATCTAAGAAAAGCTACAAAGTAATTGCTAAATTAATTCCTGCAGGCGCTAGAGCTGTATAGAGTTGTGGAAAACATCCAACATGTGCACCTTCAATTAATCCTTTGGGAGTAACTTCACCCGAACCGCATTGTTCAAAAGTACCTTCTGCAAGACCTCTTCGCACCGCACATTGATCACAAGCCATTAGAAGAATGCCTTTTTCTTTAGCAACCTTTGCTAAACGTTCTCCATACTCATCACCTTTTCTTAAAATGTTAACGTTTTCATCAAAGAAAAACATGCCTGCTACTTCTGCAACATGAGCATTGTTTTCTAATTGAGGTAAAATCATAGAGGCCAACTGATAAGTAGACGCCATGTTAGTCTTAAATATATATGCAATTTTCATGAAAGCTAATTAGAATAAATTTCTAAAAAAGTATAGAAAACTAGAATAATAAGTCAAAAATATTGGATAAATACTTATTTATTAGTTTTTTCATCTGATTTAATAAAAATAGCAGTTAAAAATACCAAAAAATACTCCAAAAAAAGACTTTTGCTCTAATAAGCCAATTATACTTCCATTTTGTTAGAGGATAATAACACAGGAAGATAAATCAAAGGCAAGGAGCTGACTATGATCCGTGGCAATGAAAAAGAATTTAATCTGAATGAAAAAAAAATAAAAAAATTAGAAGAAAGAATAAATAAGATTAAAGAAGATTATAAAAAAAGGGTCGGCACAATCAAGAAAAACAAATCAAAGAAAAGGAATTAACTATGACATGTTGTAATGAAGCAGAATTCAATCTGAACGAAAAACAAATAAAAAAATTAGAAAAGAAAAACAAAGAGAGAAGAACTTTGTTAAAAGGCATGGCAGCAGGAGCGGCGATTGCAACTTCGGGCTTTGGTGCTTCTTCTGTGTTTGCTGCAAACACTAAATTAAAATTAGCTTTTTGTGGTCAGCTACTTTGCGTTATTCCTTATGAGGTTACTAGAGGTCAAGGTCACTTTGCAGATCAAGGCTTAGATGTAGAATTAGTCTACACCAGAGGTGGTGGAAATGCTTTGAAAGCTTTAATTGGTGGAGCGGTTGATTATGCTGGAACTTCTTTAGATGCTGTTTTGCAAGCTACTAAAAAAGGTGCCAAGATTACTAGATTTGCTTCTACAGGTAGACTTCCTTTGTTTGCGTTAGCAGTATCTCCTAAACAAAAAAATAATATTAAAAGCATTAAAGACCTAGAAGGAAAAACAGTTGGTGTTTCTAAAATTGGAAATTCTGATCATGCTTTACTATTGTACTTGTTAAGTGAGGCTAAAGCAGATTTTAAAAAAGTAAGCTTTGCTGCATTAGGTCCTAACTTATTTGACACATTACGTTTAGGTCAAGTAGATGCGGGTATGGTGCAAGAACCTGCTTTAACATTAATTAAAAATGCAGGTGGAGTAGAGCTGGTAAACTTTATGAACATTGATCAAGCAAAACAATATTTGGGTGGAGCTTATGAATTTATGGGCGTCTCTATTCGAGCAGAAGAGCGAGATCAACGTTTACAAGAAATGAAAAAGATCTCCATTGCTCTTAAAAATGGATTAAAAGACGTTCGTACCATGTCTCCTGAAAAAATCTTTGCATCTCTTCCTAAAAATTTAATTGCAGGAGCAAATATTCCTCAGTTGTATAAAATTTTAACTACCTATCGTGGTTCATTATATCCAGAGGAAGTAAAAATTAATATGAGAGCAGTAGAGCGAGTAGAAAAAGCTCATATCAAAGCAAATATTTTAAAACCTGGTGCGGTAGATTTGAATCTATTAATGGATACGTCCATTAACGGATAAGATTTCATTAAAGAAGATTCATGATCAAAGTAGAAAACCTTTCTCTAGAGTACGACAAGGGCAATCCTATTTTAGAAAATGTAAGCTTCACAGTTCAAGCTGGTCAATTTGTATCTCTGATTGGCCAGTCGGGATCTGGAAAAACAAGTATCTTAAGAGCTATTGCAGGTCTGCAACAACCTTCTCAAGGAAAAGTTACCGTAGAAGACCTTAGCTCACGGGTTGGTTTTTTGTTTCAAGATGATGCATTACTACCCTGGAGAACAGTTAGACAAAACGTATCTTTAGGACTTCGTATTCAAGGAGAAAAGTTAGATTCAGCTAATAAAAAAGCCGACGATTGGCTAGAAAAACTAAGTTTATTTGAGCTGGGAGATCGCTATCCTAGTCAATTATCAGGTGGCCAAAGAAAACGTGTAGCCATCGCCCAAGTATTAGCCCTACATCCAAAAGTTATATTAATGGATGAGCCTTTTGCTTCTTTAGATGCCATTGTGCGAACTAGAATTACACAAGAACTAATTGAATGGGTCGAGCAAGAACAAATAACTGTTTTATTAATCACGCACGATTTGGAAGAAGCAATTAGCTTATCTGATGCAGTTCATGTGCTGTCGCCAGGACCCAAAGCTTACATTAAGGCATCACACCAAGTAAACATTCCAAGACCGCGAGATATTTTAGATACCAGAAACAGTTCAAACTTTGCACCTTTGTTAAAAACATTATGGAATGAGCTGGTGGGAGAAAGAAAAAAAGAAAATATTATTAAGTTCGGTAATGAAAAAAAAATAAAAGCATGACCTCTTCCAGAATAGCCTCTATCCGAAAATTTATTGTGTTTACTAGTATAATTCTTTTTTGGGAATTTGCATCGCGCATTGGCTGGATCAATCCTTTTTATATGCCTTCTCCTTTGCAAGTAGTGAAAGTTATTATTGAATTATTTCAAGACGGGGAAATTTGGAAACATTTATCAGCTACTTTTTTTGCAGCCATCGTTGGAATTATTGGAGGTTTAGCGATTGGAATCTTTTTAGGTTTTGCTTCTGCACTTACTCCTATCATTGCAGAATTATTAGAACCAATTATGATTATGCTCAATGCTATTCCTAGAGTTATTTTAGCTCCATTATTTGTTATTTGGTTTGGGATTGGAATTGAATCTAAAATTGCTCTTTCTTTAATCTTGGTAGTAGTGTTAGTATTTTTTGCTGTCTACAATGGAATTAAAGATGTGGACCAAAGATTGATTGAACGAGTGCAAACGTTGGGTGGAGGAAAATGGATTTTGTTAAAAGAAGTGTACATTCCTTCGGTAACGGCTTGGATTATCGGGAATCTTAAAGTGGCAGTTGGCTTTGCATTTACCGGTGCGGTGGTCGGAGAATTTGTTGGATCTTCAAAAGGACTTGGTTACTTATTGCAATTTGCACAATCTACTTACAATGCAGCGCTTACTATTTCTTTAATTATTTTAATCATGGCTTTTGTGATGGTATTATTTTCTGGTGCAGAACGAATTGAAAATCACTTACTTCGTTGGAGACCACAAAAAAAGGCAATTCACTAAATAAATTTTTGGGAAATTCGGTCAAAGATAATAGCAATCAAAACAATTCCTATTCCACCAACGAGAGCCTGACCAATATCTAATCTTCCTAACCCTACATAAACCGTAAGTCCTAAACCACCCGCTCCAATCAAAGCTGCAATCACTGCCATGGATAAGGATAACATGAGGGTTTGATTCACTCCTGCCATAATAGTTTTTAACGCTAACGGTAGTTCAATTTTGTAGAGTACTTGCCACTTATTACAGCCTAAGGCTCTTGCTGCATCTTTAAATCTTTTTTCTACCTGTCTTAATCCTAAATTAGTCAGACGGATCACGGGTGCAATCGAGAAAATAATAATCGCAATCACTCCTGGAGTAATTCCAATTCCAAATAACATCACCACAGGAATTAAATAAACAAAACTAGGTATGGTTTGCATCACATCTAAGATTGGCCTTAATATTTTTTCAAATAAATTACTTCTAGATGCGGCAATACCAATAGGAATTCCAATCGTAGAACAAAATAAAACGGCCGTAATAATCATGGCCATCGTAGTCATGGTTTCTTCCCAGACATCTACTAGATCAATAAAAATTAAACTACAAAAAGTAAAAATGGCAAATTTAATTCCATTAGTTCTAAAAGCAAAATAAGCAAAAAATAAAATAACGATGGGTAAAGGAACTAAATTAAAAAAATAATCCAAGCTATTCAAAACGCTATCGATAGGGACAGATAACTTCTTAAAGAGTGGTCGTTGTTCAAACAACCACTCTTTAAAGTATTTTTCTACCCATTCCGATAATGGAATGTAAGCGTACGTCGATGGATTAAAAATGTTCAATTAACTATTTTGCAGCTGCAATCCAGCTATCAAATGTTTTTTGATTTATTTTAATCCATGCTTTAGCATGATCTTTTACTTGTCTCTCACTTTTTTCACCTTTATTCATCTGCATATTTTGTGCTGCGATATCGGCTAAAGGAATAGACGCTACTTCTAATAGCTTTTGTACTTGCGGATTTTTTTTCAAAAATGCCACATTTGCAGCTGGACGAATATCATCCGCACCAAAACCTAAATTAATAGAAGGTTTAGTTGCATTAGCCACTTCTGTAACTTTTGTTTTTGAGTAAGGAACTTCAATCCAAACTACATCTTTACCAAGTTTAAATGCACCAACAGTCCAGTTAGGAGTCCAAGTATAAAATAGAACTGATTTTCCATTTTTATATCTTGCTAAAGCATCAGCCATAGAAGCAGAGTATTCTGCTTGAATAGGATTAATGAATTCTCCCAATTTAAGTTCTGCAAAATGCTTCGTAATTTGCTTTTCACATCCCCATCCTGGAGGACACGCAACCATATCTGCTTTGCCATCATTATTGGCATCAAATTGTTTTGCATGTTTCTTAATATCTAGAACGCTTTTAATGTTAAGACGGTCAGCCGTTTTTTTGTCTACCAAATATCCTTGTAGACCACCCTTTTTCATAACATAGCCAACTTTTTTAACTTTTCCTTTAGTTTCGGCTAGATACGTATCGTGGGTTCCAAACCATCCATTGACCCACAAGTCTACATCTCCTTGGGCAGCTGCCACATAAAAGATAGAGGGCTTGATAGCCTTTGGCTTTTTAACTTTATAACCTAGCTCTTCTAAGGCCATTTTGTAAACCTCAGCCTGAAAATATCCTGTATCCCAGTTAGCTTTAGCCATTTTAACTTCCTTGGCTTGGGACATCGTCGATGCCAAAACAAACAAGGACAGATAAATTATTGATTTTAGTGTTTTCACTGTATTCCTTCCATTCAATATTGATTGATTTTATTAGCTTTTTAACATGTATGGACTAGTGATGTAACCGTGATTCAACTAAAAGGTGTGTTATAATTTTTTTTTACTATGTTTTCTAACTATTTATTGCTCATGTTCCACAATCCGCTCTAATTAGGCAATAGAAAAAATTCTTACTGTTTTTTAAAAATAATTTTTTATAAAAAAATAACAATATTAATGCTTATGTTTTTTCTTCAAATCTTTCTTAATATCCTCATGATCTCCAACCACAATATGATGTTCTGATTTGACAACCAGTTTTTCCAACAAAGGAATTAAAGCTAAAGGAATTAAGCCGCCCAAAACAATTCCGTATGCTGCAGATTTTAAATTAGGATCTAAGGACGCTGCAATAAAATCGGCAATAACATGCGCAACTACAACACCGAATATTCCAGCAATATAACCATTAGATGCAACTTTGACTAATCGATTAATGCTCCATCCTGAATAAAAACCTACAACGGGGATAATAGTGTGAATTAAACCAAAAACAAATCCTCGCAATAAATCAATTTCTTCTAAAAAATGTAAAAATTCTGGAAGTTCGTGCGCATGTTCCATTAGGCACAACCTCGACAGGTAGTTGAAACTTCCACTTCATAATTAGTAAATGAATATTTTTTGATTGAATATTTTTTTAATAAATTATTAAACAAATCAGACTTTAATTCCTCCGTATCACCACATTTTTTACAAATAGCAATAGCTGGATTGTGCTCTTTGTTGTGTAAATGATTACATAGTAAAAAGGTTTTGTTTTGATTTGATTTGTGAATAATGCTTCTTTCAATCAAATCATTTAAAGCTCGATATACAGTCATTGGTTGAACTGTTTTTTTACTCTTAAATAATTCTAAAATTGAATATGCCGTCAAAGGTCGGCTAGATTTTTTAATAATATTAAGTACTATATCTGTGTTTTTCATATGTGATGTTATAACATAACAATTATAGCTAAGTCAAGTATTTCTTTCATTAAATATTTTTTTTATTTTTTACTTAAAGACCACAAGAAACCTTGGTCCGTTAACAGTAAGACTTTTCCACTTAAGTCTATTTTTACATCTCTAATTCTTCCAATTTTTTTCTTTAAAATAATAGTTTCGTTAAGAAGGTTATTTTGATTAAATTCTAATTTACGCAAAGATTGTTCTCGTAATGATCCAATTAAAGCATGACCGTTCCATTCTGGAAACTCATTACCCTGATAAATTAAACAAGCAGATGTAGCAATTGAAGGAACGTAGTATGTAATTGGCTTATCAAAGCCAGGTAACCACTTGGGTCCTCCTGCAAGTCCAGAATATTTGGTGCCTCCCCAATATAAAGTGTCCCAACCATAGTTACCTGCAAAATTTACTTTACCAAACCAATCCCCTCCTCTAGCTCCATGGTTGGTCATATACACTTCATTATCTATAGGAGATAAAGTCATTCCCTGAACATTTCTAATTCCAATTTGATAAATCTCAGGTAACCAATTTGGCTTTCCTTTAAATTTGGGATTATCTTTTGGAATGGTTCCATCTAAATAAACACGAATAATACTACCAGGATGCTTACTTGGATCTTGAGCGATACTATCTCCTCCTCTCTCACCTGCGGACATGTAAAGATGCTTATCTTTAATGACCAACCTAGAGCCAAAATGATAGCCGCTGTTAATGGGAGGATTGGCTTGAAAAATATTAGTAAAGTTTAATTCACTTTTGTTAAATTTTGCTCTAGCGGCAGAAGTGCTTGATGTTCCAGACCCTCTATCTTCTGAATAAGAAATATAAACATAATCTTGGTGGTACAAAACATCGAGGAGTCCTCCTTGACCATCCTCTAAAATATTCAAATTATGTTTAATGTTTTTTCTAGTATTGTTAGCTTTGTTAAACAAAACTAAATTTCCAGACTTTTCTGTAATAAGATAGGTCTGCTCTTCTACTATGGTTAATGACCACGGTGAATTTAGTTGGTCTAATAATTTAGTAAGTTTAACTTCTGGAAATGATGAACTTGAAAAAAAAAGAAAGAAAAGAAAAGATAATAAGTACTTATTCATAGTACCAAGCTATAAGTGCCAAATTCAATAATGAACATGGCACTTACAATAAAATAATTAGTTAAGTTTTGGTAGATCTGCATTCATGATCTTAGTCCAAACTGCAACAAAGTCTTTTACAAATTTTTCTCTGTTATCGTCTTGTGCATACACTTCTGCATAAGAACGAAGTACTGAATTAGATCCAAAAACTAAATCTACTCTAGTAGCAGTAAATTTTGTTTTGTTAGATTTTCGGTCAATGATGTTGTACGAGTTTTTGCCCGTTGGCTTCCACTTGTATTTCATGTCCGTTAAATGAACAAAGAAATCGTTAGTTAAAGCACCCACATTATTAGTAAAGACACCATGCTTAGTTTTGCCAAAGTTTGTACCTAGAACTCTCATTCCACCTACTAATACCGTCATCTCTTTTGCACTTAATCCCATCAAAGATGCACGCTCTAACATTAACTCTTCTGGCATCACAGAATATTCCTGCTTCACCCAGTTTCTAAAAGCATCATGAATTGGCTCTAATACTTTGAAAGATTCTGTGTCTGTTTGTGCTTGTACCGAATCTCCTCTTCCTGAAGTAAAAGGAACTTTCACTTTGAAGCCAGCTTTTTTAATAGCTTTTTCTATTCCTACATTTCCAGCAAGAATAATGGTATCCGCAACACTAGCTCCAGATTTTTTAGCAATGCCCTCTAAAGTTTTTAATACTTTTTTTAATCTAGTAGGTTCATTGCCTTTCCAGTTGCTTTGGGGAGCTAAACGAATTCTTGCTCCATTGGCACCACCTCTTTTATCTGTTCTTCGGTAGGTTCTTGCACTATCCCAAGCTGTAGATACCAGCTCCTGAACTGTTAGATTGCTAGCTGCAATTTTCTTCTTCACCTGCTCTACGCTATATTTTTTCTTTACTTTAGGTACAGGATCTTGCCAAATTAGCTCGTCTTTTGGAATATCTGGTCCAATATAATTAGTTTTAGCACCAAGATCTCTATGGGTTAACTTAAACCAAGCTTTGCCAAAAGTTTCTGCTAAATATTTTGGATCTTTATAGAATCGCTCCGATATTTTTCTATACTTAGGATCCATTTTCATTGCCATATCTGCATCCGTCATAATTGGATTGTGACGAATCTTTGGATTTTTTAAATCAACTGGCTTGTCTTCTTCTTTAATATTAACAGGTTCATACTGAAATGCTCCTGCAGGACTTTTTTTAAGTTTCCAATCATATGTCAATAAAAGACGAAGATAATCATTATCCCACTTGTCTGGATGAGTAGTCCAAGCACCTTCTATGCCACTTGTAACCTGATTAACTCCAAGTCCTCCTCCACCTTTTTTATTCCAACCAAATCCTTGCTCTTCAATGTTTCCAGCTTCTGGTTCGGCTCCTAATTTAGAAGCGTCTCCATTTCCGTGAGCTCTTCCTACGGTGTGACCACCAACTGTTAAAGCACAAGTTTCTTCATCATTCACTGCCATACGACCGAATGTTTCTCTTATATCGTGTGCTGTTTTTATTGGATCAGGTTTTCCATCTACTCCTTGTGGATTTACATAAATTAATCCCATTACCACTGCTGCTAAAGGATTTTCTAAAGAAGTACGATCTTTTTTATTGCTATATCTTTTGTCTGTTAACCACTCTTTTTCCGAACCCCAAAAAACATCTTTTTCTGGATGCCAAATGTCCTCTCTACCAAAAGAAAAACCATACATTTTAAGACCCATTGATTCATAAGCAACGTTTCCAACAAGAATCATTAAGTCAGCCCAACTTAATTTGTTTCCATACTTTTTTTTGATCGGCCAAAGTAATCTTCGTGCTTTATCTAAGTTCGTATTATCAGGCCAAGAGTTTAAAGGAGAAAATCTATGATTACCTGTTCCCGATCCACCTCTTCCATCTGCAATTCTATAAGTTCCTGCAGAGTGCCATGCTAATCTAATAAACAAACCACCATAATGTCCCAAATCTGCAGGCCACCATTCTTGACTGTCTGTCATTAATTTATATAAATCTTTTTTTAAAGCTTTAAAATTTAACTTTTTAACTTCTTTTTTATAACTAAACCCTGAGTTCATTGGATTTGTTTTAGTGTCGTGCTGATGCAAAATATCCAGTTTAAGAGAATTGGGCCACCACAATGCTGTTGGAGACTTTCCTTCTGTTACCCATCCAGTTGTATGCATCACTGGACATTTTCCTGATGTGCTAGATTTTGCTGCCTTGCTCATATTATTTAGTTCTCCTTCGGAATAAATTAAATTTTAAAATTATAAATATATTAATAATACAATTTAATTTTTTTTAAAAGGCGATAATTAGAAGCAGACGAGATGATCAATAAAAATTGGTTTTTTTATACCAAATTTTTCATTTTCTTGGTGGAGATGTTCGTGGTGTGAATGTACAAAAACTGGTAACAAAGTTTTAGAATTAGTTTTCAAAGTATAGACAAAATTAGTACCTCTAAATTTTTTATCCACAACCTCTAGTTTTAAATCACTTTCATCATCATGGATTAAATCTTCTGGCTGAATTAAAAGCTCAACCTCTTCGTTAAGAGGATAATCTCTTGAAAACTCTCCCTGAATTTCACCTAATTCTTCATTGAAAAGCTTATTCTTTCCTACGACTTTTGCAGGTATTAAAACTCCTCTATTAAAAAAATCAACAACTTCTTTAGAATTTGGCTTGTGATGTATGTTGTATGGCCTATCAAATTGAACCATTTTTTTATTGTGCAGAATTCCGCAATAATCAGCAAGATAAAAAGCTTCATACTTATCATGCGTAACTATTATAGATGTTATTTCTGTTTCTTTTAAAATTTCTTTTAAATTAACCTGAACTTTTTCTTTTAGGTTTTGATCTAAATTAGCAAAAGGCTCGTCTAATAGTAAAAGATCTGGATTGTGAATTATTGACCTTACAACACAAACTCTTTGGGCTTGACCGGCACTGATCTCATGTGGATATTTATTCTTCAAATCATTTATAAAAAATAAATCAAGCAATTGCTCCATACTTAATTTTAATGATCCATTCTTATTTTTAGAGCAAAATAAAGACCTTTGAATTCCAAATTTAATATTTTCCTCTACTGTAAAATGGGGAAAAAGTGCATTTTCTTGAAAACTTAGAGAAACATTTCTTTCTTCAGGCTCAATAAAAATATTGGAATTGTTTAAAATTTTTTCTTTTAAGATGATGGAACCGTTCGGTATTTTTCTTAATCCGGCTATAGCTCTAAGAACTGTTGTTTTTCCAATTCCAGAAGGGCCTAATAGACAAATACAGTCACCTTTTTTAGGAATTGAAAAAGAAATATCTTCTAAAACTAGCTTGTTTCCAGCAAAAAAATCTACATCTTTAATTTCTAAATAATTGGACATTTTAAGTGTCTTAAATATTGAGAATGATTATCAATGTCAATCAATAATAGTTGCTAAATTTAAAAACCCTTTAAAATTTGCTTTTTAGAAACCAGGATAAAGAAACTAGCAAAAAATATTAAAAATAAACTTGGTAAAGCTGTGTATTCCAGCATGTCTTGTGAGGCAAAGTTATAAGCCTGCGTAGCAAAAGTTTCAAAATTATAAGGTCTCAGAATTAGAGTAATCGGTAATTCTTTGATCAGATCGATTGATAGCAGCATGAAAATTAAAATTAAGTTATTTTTCAAAAAAGGAATATGCACTTTTGTAAAAGTTCCAATTTTTGAATATCCCATTAAGTAACTAGCATCATCTAAGGAGTAGTTTAATTTTTCATATCCACTTCTTATTCCATTAACTGCTAATGAAAAAAATCTTATAAAATAAGCAACAACTAATCCAAAAATAGTTCCTATAATTAATGTTTTAAAACCACCAATAGATAAATAATTCGTCAAAAAATGATCTGCGTAAGAAGCAAATGTCAAAACTGTAACTGAAAGAATAACACCAGGTATTGCGTATCCCGATACTGAAAAGTTAGTTAGAGCTTTTAAATATCTGTTATCAGTTATACGAATTCCATAATTTACAACAAAAGAAAGAAAAATTAAAGCTGAGCAAGTAATTGCAATCAGAGTAATTGAATTTAAAGATAAATTAAGAATTGAACTCAAGTCAAAAGATTTAGGAAATTTTATTAACCAATAAATCATTTGTAAAAGCGGAAATACAAAAGAAAGAAAGAATATTAAAAAACAAAAAATAAAAACAAAAAATGCTTTTTTTCCCTCAAGCTTCGTTTTTTCAATCTTGGAAAACCCTTTTGAAGGAATGTTAAATCTAGATCTATTTCTAGAGAGTCGCTCAAGGTAAAAAAAAATAAGAATAAAAATAAGCAAATAGAATGAAAGCATATTAGCTGTATTTAAATCTTCAAAAGTAATCCAACTATCATAAATAGCGGTAGTGAGAGTCTCAACATTAAAAAACTCTACTGTTCCAAAGTCAGAAATACATTCCATAGCGACAAGAGACAAACCGGCAACTATTCCTGGCTTAGCTGAAGGTAAAATAATTTTTTTAAAAATATTGTATGAGCTAAAGCCCATATTTCTTCCAGCATCAATCATATTTTGAGACTGGTATCCAAAAAGAGCTCTTGTTAATAAATATACATAGACAAATAGAGAAAAAGAAATTGAGAAAATGCTTCCTAACAGACTATCAATTCTTGGAATATAAATATTGTAATTTGCCTCTCCAAAAAAAAAGGTGAGCAAGGAAAAAAGAGTTCCATAATTCTCAAAAAAAGCTGTTAAGGAATATGCATAAATATACCCGGGCACTGCAAAAGATAAAATTACTGCCCAAGTAAAAAATTGTGAACCTGGAAAAGTGTAAAAGGAAACGAAATAGGCAATACCAACTCCAAAAACAAATGTTAAAAACAAAACGCCAACTAATAAAACAATGGTATTAAAAATATACTTGAATAAAAAAGTTTCACTCAAAAGAGCCAAATAACTAGACGTTTCACCAAAAAAACTTGAAAATATTACAAAAATTGGGATAGCTACTAATAACGAAATACAGATTGAGCTAATTAACCATAAATTTATATTTTTCAAAGCTGAGAATATTTTTTGCATTTTTTTGTACTTTATCTTCTTTTTCCAAATAGTTTAGAATAAAATTAATCAATTCTTCTTTATTTTTATTCAAATATAAAAGATCCGTATATGTTAATGGTTTGATGTTAATGGTTTGATGTTAATGGTTTGATGTTAATGGTTTGATGTTAATGGTTTGATGTTAATGGTTTGATGTTAATGGTTTGATGTTAATGGTTTGATTTTAATATTTGTAGAGTTGTTACAGAAATATAAAAAAGAATGACCGTCGTAATTAAAACTTTTTTTCATACTCAGTATAAATAATTGAATTTTTAAAGTTTTTGATCTTATTAAATTCATTTTTTGAGCTACTGATTGAACACTGACATGTTCTTCTTTTGCTTTTATATACTTTGAAATGAATCCAATTAGCAAAACTGTCGATACATAAATAAATTAGGTTTAGTATTTTTTTCATTTTTATCTTAATTATTACCAACCAGCTTTTTTCATTAACGTTAAAGCTTTCTTTTGATTGCTATAATAAGTCGTCACTTTAGTTTTATTATCTTGTTTAAAAGATGTACCAAACTGAGCGATTAATTTATTCGGTTCTACTCCTGCAATCATTGGATATTCAAAAGAATTATTAACAATGTGTTCTTGTGCCTCTTTTGTTAATAAAAATTCTAAAAATTTAATTGCATTTTCTTTGTTAGGTGCATACTTGGCAACTCCACCTCCACTAATATTCATATGAGTTCCCCTGTTAGATTGGTTAGGAAAAACAGGACGAACTTTTTTGGCAGCAGCTTGTTGCTCAGGACCTTTTTTTCCTGATAGCATCAAAGCAATGTAGTATGAATTAGCTACAGCTAAATCAGCCTCACCTGCTGCGACAGCCAGAATTTGCGCTCTATCATTTCCTTTTGGTTTACGAGCCATATTAGATACCAAGCCCTTTGCCCATTTTGAAGTTTTTGAAACCCCGTTATTAGCAACTAAAGAAGAAACTAAAGATTGGTTATAAACATTACTTGATTTTCTAATCACCACTCTTTTCTTGAACATTGGATTAGCCAAATCTTCATAATTTAAATTTTTGGCAACTTCAGGCGAAAAAGTTTCTGGATTAAAATAAATTAATCTTGCTCTTTTTGCGATTCCGTACCAATGAGCTGATCTGAAATTAGATGGAATTTTAGAATTTAAAGTCTCTGATTTGATTTTTTGAAAAATTCCTTTTTTTGTAGCAGAGCCTAACGCACCTGCATCTACCGTAATTACAACGTCAGCTTTTGAGGATTTTCCTTCTGACAAAAGTCTTTTTTCTAAGACTTTGTACTTTGCTTTGATCACATTAACCTTGATACCTGTTTTGTTGGTAAATTTTTTATACAACTCCACATCTGAACTATAGTGCCTAGAGGTAAATAAATTAACCTCAGCAGCAAAAGAGGAGCAAACTGTTGAAAGAACAAAAAGTCCAGTAAATATTACTTTTTTCATTTTTTTTTCTGATTTATTGATTTAATGTCTTCATATTGATAATGATTATCATTGTCAAGTTAATTGATAACGATTATCATCTAGGCAGTAAATGTAATTTTTAGGCTAAAGTTTAGTTTAGTCAGTATTTTTTTGAATAAACTCATCTGCTTTAAAAAATATTCTTTTTTTTCTTACACTATCCATTTTTTCTAACAATTTAGCCATCATGGCTAATCTATAGTTCTTTAAAAAGAAATCTTTATGGTCTTCAATAAACTTCCAGTACAATCCATCCATCACTTCGCACCACTCTCCTTTAGGATAGTCACTCATTTTTAAAATATAACTTGAGCCACAAATATAAGGCTTGGTTGCAAAAATACCTCCATCGCTAAACAGACCCATACCCATCACATTGGGCGCCATGACCCAATCAGAAGAATCTACATACATTTCCATAAACCATTTATAGACTTGAACTGGGTGCACTCCTGACAAGTTCATTAAATTACAAACCACCATTAATCGTTCGATGTGGTGTGTGTAGCCAAACTGTAAACAATTTTTAATAGCATGATCCAAAGGGACAATGCCCGTAGTTCCATCATACCAACTCTTACTTAATTTTCTTTGATGATTAAAAAAATTAGTATTTAACAAACGCTCTTCATAATTTTGATAAATTCCTCTCATAAATTCTCTCCAGCCAATTATTTGTCTGACATATCCTTCCAATGAATTTAATGGAATTTTATTTGCTTTGGCAAAATCTAAAGTTTCCCTAATCAAGGTGGCAGGAGTAATTAGCCCTAAATTAATAATCGGACTTAACATGCTGTGAAATACAGTGTGTGACTTTACAGTCATCGAATCTTCATAGTCACCAAATAGTGCAAATTTTTCTTTTAAAAAATTAAGATATAATTTAATGGCATCTTTTCTGGTAGTAGGATGGTTAAAATTTTCTAGAGTTCCAGGATGTGACGTAAAATTTTTTTCAATAAAAGGTTTTAATTTTTTGGTATGCTCAGACATCTTAAAAGATTGAACTTTAGGTATGGTCATACCTTTGGGTAATTTTTTTCTATTGTCTTCGTCAAATGACCACTTACCCCCTACTGGTTTATTTTTATCTTTAATAAGCACATTCATTTTTGTTCTTTGTAATTTGTAAAAAGTTGCCATGAATGGCTTCTTGTTACTTTGCAAATAATCTTCGAAATCTTTTCTGGTTGTAACAAACATAGGTGATTTGATAGTTTGATACGAAATTTTATGTTTTAAAAAAAAAGAATGCAGTCTCTGTTCTAAAAACTTATCTTCTACTTCAAAGCTAAACATTTCTTTAATAGAATTTTTTTTAATAAATTCTAATAATTTAGTTTCATAGCTTTTTTTAAATAAAGGGTGATCGCAATCGTAATAAGTAACCTGGTACTTAGCGGCAAACAATTCCTCTGCATAAGAACGCATGGCAGATAAAAAAAGTAAGATTTTTTGTTTATGATGCTTTTCGTAGGTGCAAAGGCCATAATCCTCTGCCATAAAAAAATGATGTTCTTTATAGTCTTTAATGTGTTCTTTGGAAAAAAGCTGGTTTCCTAATGCTAAAAATCCTTTAGACGAGCTCATTGAGTTAAAAATTCAGAAAAAATTAAAGATCGTTTTTATCTAGATCAACCTTGATCATTTTGCTTCTTCTAAGTCGTAAAATAAGAATAGCTATAGCTATAATTAAAATAGCACCCGATTCATAAATTAGAGAAATGGCTTCTAGGTCTTTTTTTTGTAAAATAATTAAACGAGCAATGGCTGTGATGGCAATAAAAAGAGGATAGGTTAAACGAATTTTTTGAGCACCCCAGTAACTAGTCACCATTCCCAGAACTTCTAAATAGATAAATAAAAGCAATATATCAGCAAGGTTAATCTCTTTAGTTACAACCATTTCTTTGATCTCAACCCCAAAAGCAACAACTGTTGCAATCATGATTAATACAGCGCCTGTTAGCTGAATGTTTCTTAAAACTTTACCCATAAAAATATCCTATACTGATTTGCCAAAATAAAAAAACTAAGTTTTATGATTTAAAACTTTTGAGAAGAATGGCTAAAAAAATCATACTTCCACCTATCAAAACTCCCAATGGTGGAACTTCGTTAATAAATAAATAGGCCCATATAGGTCCAGCTATAGCTTCGGTGAATGCAAAAATACCTACTTTTGCTGCAGGAGTTTTTCTAGATCCAAGTGTTAGGCAAATAAATCCGGGTGCATACTGCAAAGCTCCAAAAAAAAAGACTAATAGAAGATCGTGGGGAGTAATCGCAATGGTGTCGCTTAATAAAAATCCGGCTGTTAAAGCAAATACACCTGACAAGCCAACAGCAGGAACCATATCAATATGATTAAATTTTCTAATAAGAATAACTACCGTAGTAAAAGCAATTGGTATGATAAAGGCATACGCATTTCCAAGAGCTGTTCCCCCTGAAATATTAGTACCAATCATGACATACAAACCTGCTGCTGCCAAAATAATAGCAACTAAAGTAGAAAAATTAATTTTTTCTTTTAAAAAAAAATAACCCATGATGGCAAGAAAAAAACTCTGCACACTAATAATAAAGACAACATTGGCAACTGTGGTATGCTTTAGAGCAAACATAAAAGCAGCGCTTCCGGAGGCATAAAGAGAAGCGCAAATAATTCCAATTATTCCTAAGCTTCTAAATTTATTAACAAATTCAGATTTTTCTGTTGCAAAAATAAAAAGTAATACGGCTGGTGTAAAAAAAACTGCTCTCCAAAAATAGATAGCCCAAGGATCAGCCATTTCAAAAGATCGAAAAATAGTTCCTCCAGAGCTTAAAAACAATCCTCCCATTGCAATTAATAGAGGTCCTGGAATTTTATAAATAGACATTTTTTTGTTTTTGGTTAAAAATTACAATAATGAACATAGGATTTATAGGTACCGGTAAAATAACTACATCCGTTATACAAGGATTGTTTAGATCAAACATTAAACTTAAGCAAATTCTAATTTCTGAGCGCAATAAGAAGAATTCTTTGGCTTTGTCTAAAAAATTTAAAAAAGTAAAAGTGGTAAAAGACAATCAGGAAATTATTCAAAGATCATCTTGGGTCTTTATTGCAGTAGTTCCAACTGTTGCTAAAAAAATATTAAAAGAACTCACTTTTAAAAAAAATCAAACAGTTGTTAGTTTTGTTTCTACTCTGAATATGACGTATTTAAAAAAAACACTTCGACCTGCAACAAGTATTGTCAAAGCAGCTCCTTTGCCCACAATTGCAAGCAAGCTCGGGCCAATCGTATTGTTCCCTAAGAATAAAAAAGTAACTAATTTTTTTAATCATCTAGGTATGGCGATTGTTGCTAATAACGAAAAAGAAAATAATCATTTGTGGACCATGACCTCTACGATGGCAACTTATTTTGAATACTGCCACACTCTAGAAAATTGGTTAGTAAAAAGAAAGGTATCTTCTGCTAAAGCAAAAGATCTTATTGCAAGCTTAATGTTTGGTCTTTCTCACTCTATGCTTTTATCTAAAAGCAAAACTAAAGAGCTAGTTACTGACTATCAAACCAAAAAGGGAATTAACGAAGAGCTTCTTAAACGATTAAAACAAGAAAAAATTTTTAGTTCAATCGATCGTAATTTGACTAAAATATTTGATCGTATTAAAAAAGCTAATGACTAATTTTAAAGATATTGAGGGTAATTGCCTAACCCCAGACCAGGAAACGAAAGAATTTGTACTTAACCATACTATGCTGCGAGTTAAGGATCCAAAAAAATCTTTAGACTTTTATACTAGAGTGATGGGAATGAGATTGGTACGTAAAAATGATTTTCCTGGAGGAAAATTTTCCCTGTATTTCTTAGGAACCTTCAATGAAGAAGAGACAAAAACTATCCCTCAAAACAATGATGACATGAGAGGATGGGCGTTAGCTCAAAAATCTATTTTGGAATTAACTCATAACTGGGGAACTGAGAACGACTCTAATTTTACATATCATGATGGAAATCAAGAGCCGCGTGGCTTTGGGCATATTGCTTTTAAAGTTCCGGATGTGGCAAAAGCTTGTGAACGATTTGAACAACTGGGCGTTACCTTTCAAAAAAAACCAAGCGACGGCTCTATGAAAAGCATTGCTTTTATAAAAGATCCTGACGGCTACTGGATTGAAATTCTTTAAAGATATGAAATTGACTGTTAATTTAAATTTTGGTTAATTAATTTAATAATGAAGAAAATAATATTTGTACTGATTTTAAATATCATCTTTGCATCATCGTCTTTTGCTGATGCTGCTAAAATGAATGTGGGTAAAGAAATTTTTACAGGTAAAGGAATGTGCGCAAGCTGTCATGTTTTAAAAGCAGCCGATTCTCAAGGACAGGTTGGACCAAACCTAGATGAGCTAAAACCAGATATAAAAAAAGTCCTCCTCTCTGTTACTAATGGCAAGGGAATAATGCCGGCATTTGGAAAATTAGGAATGTTGAATAAAACTGAAATTGATATTGTGTCATTTTACGTTGCAAACAGTGCAGGTAAACAATAATTTATTTTTTCTACAACGCTAACTCTTTTCTTTTTTTAAGAAGACAAGTTAAATAAAAACTTGACGAAAGTACTCTTTTTAAAATAGATTATGTGCATTCTATGACTCACGCAGAAAAAGCAGAAGGACTAGCAAATTCTATCGACAAAGAGACGGATGGTTATGTTTTTAACCACCTGATGCTTAGAATTAAAGACCCTAAAAGATCTTTAGATTTTTATTCAAAAATTATGGGTATGAGACTTGTAAAAAAACTTGATTTTCCTTCTATGAAATTTTCTCTTTATTTTTTAGGAAAATATAATGACAAAGAAATTAAAGAAATTCCAACAGATAGCTTCGAAAGAACCGTGTGGACCTTTAGAGAAAAGGGTTTACTAGAACTAACTCACAATTGGGGGGCCGAAAATGATGATTCCGTTAAATTTCATGATGGGAATACAGAACCAAAAGGCTTTGGTCACATAGCTTTTTCAGTTCCTGATGTACATGCTGCATGTAATCGTTTTGAAAAACATGGAGTTGAATTTATAAAAAAAGCAGATGATGGATCTATGAAGCCACTTGCTTTTATTAAAGACCCTGATGGTTATTGGATTGAAATTATGGGTGCAGAAGAGACAGCTACAATTGCCAAAGAATTAGGTACCATTTGAGAATCATTCTTAAGTTCTACTACCAAGAGAATTTTGAGATCACTTTTATTAAATTTTTTTATTATTAATTTTTTTTTCTTTCAATTTTTTTAATTCAAGTTATGTTTTATATTCAAATAACATAAGGGGGAGAGTTATGAGAATCTTAGATAAAAAATCTGTATCTAGACGTTCTTTTTTAAAAGGAGGAACGGCCACAGCACTTGGACTTAGTATTGTCGGAAATTTAGTATTAGGAAAAAGCTCTGCGTGGGCGGCATCATTTAATAATATAGGGGGAGATGATGGAGCAACTCTTGTTCAGATGGCAAGAGATATATTTCCACATGATCATTTAGCGGATAAATATTATGCCAAAGTCATTGAAGGCTACAATGCTGCAGCTAAAAAAGATGCAGGATTAAAAAAAATGATTCAATCTGAATTGAAAAAAATTAATGCTGCTTCTAAAGCAAAATATGGAAGAGATTATAAAAATATTAACCGAGAGCTTGAGCGAGTAAATATTTTAAAAGCCAACACTTCTTCACCTCTGTTTTCAAAATTGCGAGGTGACCTAGTAACGGGTTTGTATAATAATCAAGAAGTCTGGCCTAAGTTTGGTTATGAAGGAGCTTCTGCTGATAAGGGTGGTTATATCAACAGAGGGTACAACGATATCAACTGGTTAGAGAAAGCATAGGAGAAATCAATGGCAAAATTTAATAAAAATGACGATAGTTTAGTAGTAATCATTGGATCGGGTGCTGGTGGTGGAACACTAGGATACGAACTAGCAAAAAAAGGAGTTAAGTCTGTAATCTTAGAAGCTGGTGCAAGACATGAGATTAAAGATTTTAGTAATGATGAATGGGGAATGTTTGGTCAAATTTCTTGGCTAGATAAACGAACCACATCTGGTGACTGGAGAGTAGCAACTGACTTTGGTGGTCTACCATCGTGGATTGTTAAAGCTGTGGGTGGCTCTACCGTTCACTGGGCTGGAGCATCATTACGTTTCCAAGATCATGAATGGAAAGCAAAATCTAATTATGGAAACGTTAAAGGCGCATCCTTATTAGACTGGCCAATTAATGGAAAAGAAATGGCCCCTTACTATGCAAAAGCAGAAAATGAAATGGGAACCACGGGTACTAATGGTATTGAAAGATTGCCTGGTAATAACAATTATAAAGTCTTTGAAGCGGGGGCTAAAAAAATTGGGTATAAAAAAGTACATACTGGGAATATGTCTATAAACTCCAAGCCAAGAGATGGAAGAATAGCGTGCCAACAAATTGGTTTTTGTTTCCAAGGATGTAAATCTGGTGCAAAATGGTCTACTCTTTATTCATCAATTCCAAAAGGAGAAAAGACTGGTAACTTAGAAGTAAGACCGAATAGTCATGTGTTACGAATTGAACATGACAAGTCGGGCAAAGTTACTGGGGTTGTTTACAAAGATAAGGATGGAAATACCCAAGTGCAAAAGGCAAGAGTAGTTGCTGTTGCTGGTAACTCCATTGAGTCCCCTAGGATTCTTTTAAACTCTGAATCAAATATGTTTAAAAACGGTCTAGGAAACTCTTCTGGTGAGGTGGGAAAAAACTATATGCGTCACATGACGGGTAGTGTTTATTCTATCTTTGAAAAACCAGTCTATATGTATCGTGGAACTACTATGGCAGGAATTGTTCAAGATGAATCTGTTCATAACCCTAAGCGAGGTTTCGTAGGTGGATATGAGTTAGAAACATTATCTCTTGGACTTCCGTTTATGGCAGCGTTCTTGGATCCGGGACAATGGGGAAGAGAATTTGCAGGTGCGATGGAAAAATACGATCACATGGCAGGATTGTGGATTGTAGGAGAAGACATGCCTCAATCTTCAAATCGTGTGACCTTATCAGATCAAAAAGATCAGTACGGAATGCGAGCTCCGAATGTTCACTATAGTGATCATCCGAATGACATTGCAATGAGAAGCCATGCATTCAAACAAGCGAGAAAAATGTACAATGCTGTTGGTGCAACGAGAGTTATCGAAACACCTCCATATCCATCTACGCACAACTTAGGTACCAACCGAATGAGTGCTAAAGCAAAAGATGGTGTAGTGAATAAACATGGCCAATCGTGGGATGTTAAAAATTTATTTGTATCCGATGGTAGTCAGTTTACAACAGGAGCAGCAGAAAACCCTACATTGACCATTGTAGCATTAGCAATCCGACAGGCGGATTACATTGCTAAACAAATGTCTTCGAAGGCAATCTAGTTGTTTTAAATTGAATTAAAAAGGGCCCCTTCACCGGGGCCTTTTTTATTTTGAGTATATAAAATTTCTTCGTACCGAATGTTATTAATTACGATCCTTAAAAATCATTGCATTCATTTTAGATCTTGGTAGTTAGTAAAGTGATTTGTCCGATCTATCTTTTATAAATTGCCCAGATGCAATCTCCGTTTTAAAAAATAAAAAAAATAATGTTGCGTTTATTGATGTGCGTAAACGTAAAACGTATGTACAGCAATTTGCATTTGGCGCTATTAATTGCCCTGTGAAACGATTTCGTTTCATTATTCAAGATTTAGTACCGGATCCATCTACTTATCTTCTAATTATTGGAGCTTCAAAAAATGAAAGAATCAAGACCAGTTCTATCTTAAAAAAGAAGAGGTTTTCCAATTTTCATTACATTAGAGATGGCTACAAGGCGTGGTCGAAGGCCAAATTACCCATGTGGGCTGGTGAACATACTTTCTGTAAGGCTTTTGGGGAATGGATAGAAGTCTCTGGAAATATTAATAATATATATCCAAAACAGCTAAAAGAGTTACATCAAAAAGATATGAGCTCTGTGGCTCAGATAGATGCTCGTCCTAAAGCAGAGTATGAAAAATTTACCCTTCCTTTTTCAAAGCAGTGTTCCGGAGGTGAACTGCCTGTGTATTTAAATGATAAAAAATATAACTTCCAAACGTTCGTTGTCCACTGTGCGGGAAGGACTAGAAGTATTATAGCCTACCAAACGTTAACGGATTTCAATTTTTCTAATAAAAAATATGTTTTAAATGGTGGTACCCAAAACTGGGAATTGAATGGTTTTCAAAGAGATTACAAACAAAAATCAAAAATTCACCAAAAAAAAATTGACTTAACTAGAGATAAAAAATTAGCTTCTAAAATTCAGAAAAAATTTCAACTACCTTCTGTAAATCAAGCTAGGAGCATTCAAAATTGCTATTCTTTTATTATAGAATCAGAAATAAAAAAAAATACCACTCCACCTGTTTGGAAAAAAGTAAATGCAACAACTCTTATACAAAGTGGGGACAAATTTATTGCAGCAACCAACACGCCTATTTATATATTTTCTGAAATTGCTACTTCGGCAATTTTTACTGTACTGTGGTTGCGCCGATTAGGCTACCCAGCTATTTGGCACAAGAACCCTCCTAGAAAAAATCTAACTAGAACGTTTAATAAAAAAGATTTTAACGATCCTACTTATTTTTTTCCGAAACGTCATAAGGGAAACAAACAAGATGCCAAAGGATATTTAAATTGGGAGCATCAACTTATTCCTACCTTTACAAAGTGGGGCTGCCCTAATCCTTGGCTCAGTATTCGTTCTAAACAATTAAAAAAAATTACTCATCCTTTGTCAAAAGTGTACGCAAAAACTATTTTGAAAAAAAATTAAGGATATAAAATTTCTTGGTGCCAAGCGTTACCAATTTTAGAGTAACATAATCTTTGGTGCAGACGATTTTTCACATCCATCCAGAATTCTATTTTGTAAGGGCTAAGCAACCAACCAGACCAATACGATGGTCTTGGTACATTGTTTGGGTCAGGATATTTCTTTTTAAATTCTTCCACTTTTTTTTCAAACTCATCTCTGGTTTGCATCACTTCTGACTGGGTGGAAGCCCACGCTCCTATTCTACTTTCGTAAGCTCTAGAATTGTAATATTCATCTGCTGTTTGATTGTCCACCAATGCCACAGAGCCTTGAATTCTTACCTGTCTTTGAAGAGATTTCCAATGAAAACACATAGAGGCTTTAGGATTAGCTTTTAAATCCTTACCTTTTTTACTTTCTAAATTGGTGTAAAAAACAAAACCCTCTTCTGTTAAACCTTTAAGTAACACCATTCTATTATCTGGCTGACCAGCGCTATCAACTGTTGCAACAGACAATGCGTTAGGGTCGTTGATTTCAGACTTCTCTGCTTCTTTCATCCAAATCTTGAAGAGATTGTATGGATTCTCTTCATTTAAAAAAGCTGGGTCTAATCCTAATTTTTCGTTCATAATTCAGTCAAATTAACTTATATAATAACCTATATGTCATTTAATACATTTGGAAAAGTTTTTAGATTTACTACTTGGGGGGAATCTCACGGTCCTGCTATAGGCTGTGTAGTGGATGGTTGTCCTCCTAACATTCCTTTGTCTGAAAAGGATATACAGGGCGACTTAAATCGAAGAAAGCCAGGACAATCAAAATTTACCACCCAAAGAAAAGAACGTGATTTAGTTCAAATTTTATCGGGTGTCTTTGAAGGAAAAACAACAGGGACTCCTATATCTATGATTATTTATAATGAGGATATGAAGTCTAAAGATTATGGAAATATTAAAAATAAATTTCGTCCTGGTCACGCCGATTACACTTACTTTAAAAAATACGGTATTCGAGATTACCGAGGTGGTGGGAGATCTTCTGCAAGAGAAACGGCTTCTCGTGTAGCAGCAGGTGCTATTGCTAAAAAAGTATTATCTCAGTTGTTAGGTAAAAAATTTGGAGTGATAGGCGCAGTAACTCAAATAGGTCCTATCATGAGTAACCCTGATAATTGGGACGAAAAACAAATACGAAAAAATCCTTTTTTCTCAGCTGATAAAGATATTGTAGAAGTTTATGAAGATTATTTATTAGATATTCGAAAACAAGGAAGCTCTTGTGGTGCGTTAATTGAACTTAGAGCCAAAGGTATTCCTGTTGGATTGGGCGCTCCCATTTATTCTAAATTAGATTCAGATATTGCGTCAGCCTTGATGAGTATCAATGCAGTCAAAGCTGTCAATATTGGAGCTGGAATGGATGCTGCTAGTTTAACCGGTGAAACCAATTCTGATGAGATTAGAAATAAAAATGGAAAAGTAAATTTTAAAACTAATAATGCTGGTGGTATTTTAGGTGGTATCTCTTCTGGACAAGATATTGTTTGCTCTTTTGCAGTGAAGCCAACTTCTTCTATTTTAAATACTAGAGAGACAATTGATAAATCTGGAAAGAATACAAAAATTTCCGTTCATGGTAGACATGATCCTTGCGTTGGTATTCGAGCAGTACCTATTGGGGAGGCTATGTTAGCATGCGTTCTGCTCGATCATTTTCTTCTTAATCGTGGACAGTGCGGTTAATCTGAAAAAAATTGATACCATTAAAAGACGATAATCCCACACATAACAAGCCAATCATAACCTATGTGTTAATTGGAATTTGCGTTCTTGTATTTATTTTAGAAATTACCTCAGCGTCTTACAGTAATGGAAGAATTTTTTATTCGTACGGTATAATCCCAGCAGTATTCACAGGAAAAGCAGAACTTCCCATGGAGCTTTCGGCAGTTCCAACCGAACTTACACTTATTACCTCTATGTTTATGCATGGTGGATTTATGCACCTCGCAGGCAATATGCTGTATATGTGGATTTTTGCTGACAATATTGAGGATGAGTTAGGTCCTGTTAAGTTTATTACTTTTTATATTTTAGCGGGAATAGCTGCAGCCTTAACGCAAGTTTATATGAATACAGAATCTACCATTCCTATGGTGGGGGCTAGTGGTGCTATTGGTGGAGTACTGGGAGCCTATATTGTAAATTATCCAAAGGCTAAGGTTTTAGTATTAATACCTCTTGGTTTTTTTTCACAGATTGTAAGAATTCCTGCTATCTATGTTTTGGGTTTTTGGTTTGCTTTACAATTTATTAGTTCTTATTTTTCCTCCTCCACAGGTGGCGGAGTTGCTTATGGTGCTCACATAGGAGGATTTATATTTGGGGTTATTGCTATTTTGTTTTTTAACCGAAAAGCAAAAAAAAGATTCGTTAAAACAAGCAGCAAAAAAAAACCTAATAATCCATGGAGCTCTTAATGGAGTTTTTTTATCTCCCAGAAGAAATTAGCAACCTAACTGCAGTGTTAATGATTGCGGTTAGCTTACTGTGCTCCTTTATCTCTGCCGCTGCTGGAATTGGAGGAGGATTAATGATGCTTGCATTTTTATCAGCCTTACTTCCACCTATGTATTTAGTTCCCATTCATGGAATCATACAATTTGGTTCTAACTTTTTTAGGGCTACTCTTTCTTTTAAAGAAATTAACAAACAGGCGGTTATTCCGTTTGTGATAGGTTGTCTTATTGGTTCTACCATGGGAGGTTTTATTTTTACCAATCTTCCTACCAATTATTTAAAATTTGGAATTGCTTTTTTTATTTTATGGTCTGTGTTTGGAAAGGTTCCAGCTATTAAAAGTAAATTATTACTTCCAATTGGTTTTTTAGTTTCTTTAATCTCCATGTTGTTTGGTGCCTCTGGTTTTATTATGGTAGCGGTAGTTAAGAGTATGAAACTTCCACCTGTTAATCATGTGGCAACTCATGGAGCCATGATGACTTTTCAGCACTTGATTAAATCCATTATATTTGGAATTTTTGGATTTTCATTTGCCTCTTATGCGCCTTTAGTTGTAGCTATGATTATTGGTGGATTTTTTGGAACTTACATTGGAAAAAAATTCCTTATTAGCAAAGGACAATATTACTTTAAAACCGTTCTTAACCTCTTCTTAATATTTGCAGCTATCAGGCTAGTATGGAGTGCTATCCAATCCATGTAGAACATTTATCCACAATTTGTATGGATAAATTGCCCGATGTTCTCGCTTTGATTCCGTTTTGATTCTATTTTGAATCAAAAATACAACCTAAAAGAGTGTATTGATGGTTAGTTAGATCTTAGTATTTTCTTAGCAATAGTCTCTGCAATCAACATTACAGGTGCATTAGTATTTCCAGAAGGAATGCTTGGCATAGCAGAAGCATCAATCACTCGTAATTTAGATACTCCCCTCAACCTACATTCTGAATCAAGAACAGTCATAGGATCTTCCGCAACTCCTTGACCATCTACTTTGCCCATAGCACAAGTTCCTATGGGATGAAAAATAGTAGTTCCCAAATTCTTTGCTTCATTTTCTAAATCTTTATCTGTTTTTACACTTGTTCCAGGCAATATTTCTTCTGGTTGAAAAGATTCTAAAGCCTTACTGCTCATAATATTACGAGTTATTTTCATTCCTGCTACTGCAATATCTAAATCTTTTTTGGTAGATAAATAATTGCATAAAATTTTTGGGTACTCCAATGGATCGGAACTAGCTGCACGTATCCAACCTCTAGATGTAGGTCTAAGATTAAGCACACTTGGAGTAATCGCATTAAAAGTATGGAGTGGCTCGCCAAACTTATCAAGAGACAAAGGCTGTACGTGCCATTCTAAATTAGCACTTTTCTGACTTGGATCACTTTTAGCAAAGGCTCCCAGTGTCGAAGGTGGCATAGTCATAGGACCCTTTCTAAATAAAGCATACTGAATTCCCATCATCATTCTCGTAAATAGATTATGATATAAAGTATTTACTGTTTTGCAATTTGCAACTTTGTAAACAGTTCTAATTTGCAAATGATCTTGTAAATTTTCCCCTACTCCTGGTAAATCATGTGTAGAACTTACTCCAATGCTATTTAATAAAGAAGCTGGTCCTATTCCTGAGACTTGTAACAAGTGTGGAGAACTTACTGCACCTGCAGATAAAATAACTTGATCGGATGCAGTGACTGTTTGTTTTTCTCCTTTGTGTAAAATTTCTAGTCCATATGTTTCTAACCTAGAATTGGCCCAAGCTCGTTCTGAATACTTAGATTGATTTTTAGTTTCATTGGTAATGGGTTTGATTAATACTTTTAGTACTTGAGTATTAATCATGATGGTTAAATTTTTTCTGTGCTTAATAGGTTTTAAAAAAGCATCTGCCATAGACCAACGAATTCCTTTTTTTTGAGTTTGATGAAAATAAGCACACCCCTCGTTGTCTCCTCTATTAAATTCTTCAATACTAGGAATGCCTTGTTCACTTGCAGCTTTTCTCCAAGAATCTAAAATAGGCCATTGCACTCTAGGCTCTTCCACTCGCATTTCTCCTTTGCTGCCGTGCCATTCATTCTCGCCTGCAAAATAGCTCTCAATCGACTTAAAAGTAGATAAGGAATTGTTCCAATCCCAAATAGCATCTCCTGTAAGTTTGCTCCATTGTTGATAGTCACTTTCTTGCCCACGCATATAGATCATAGCGTTGATAGAAGAAGACCCTCCGATCACTTTGCCTCTGGCATAATGAATAGATCTTCCATTCAATCCAGGGTCAGGTTCTGTTTTAAAACACCAGTCAGTTCTAGGATTATTAATAGTAAATAAGTATCCCACAGGGATTTTAATCCAAATCCAGTCATCTAGCCCGCCAGCTTCAATTAATAAAACTTTATGATTTGGATCTGCTGATAGTCTATTGGCGAGTAAACAACCAGCACTCCCAGCTCCTACAATGATAGTGTCGTAGTTAAATTCATTACTCTGCATATGTGAATTATATAAGCTTTATTGATCGTTTACACTCAATATGGTGGAAGTGTGCATAATATGCATTGCTACTCTAGAGGATTAGTGTTCAAATATAGCAGTTCTGGGGAGAGCATGAAAAAAAACAAAAATAAGAAAATTAAAAAAAAGAGCATCAAAAAGTCAAAGAAAAACGTCAAAAAAAAAATATCCAAAACTAAAAAGAAATCTAAGCCTATAGTTAAAAAAAAGAAGGCTTTAATTAAAAAAAAACCCAAGAAAAAATCACCTAAAACTTTAGTTAAACAAAAAAGAAAATCTACATCCAAGTCTAATAAAAAAATAACAAAGAAAAAAACTAACAAAGTAGTTAATAAAAAATCCACAACTACTCAGTTAATGACAGGTTATTCAATTTTTAATGATACGGAAAAAGAAAGACAAGATGCAGAAATTGCAGAAATAAAGAAAAATTTAGAAGAAAAAATAGATGAAATTAAA